>Ga0209935_1000291_pt1 | contig 148793 bp, 130 predicted proteins | sample ThiBio_1000_plan_2_FD_183958 | JGI IMG/M metagenome (GOLD analysis project Ga0209935, IMG submission 183958) | Wastewater bioreactor microbial communities from Cape Town, South Africa - Thiocy_cont_1000_plan (SPAdes) | ecosystem: Engineered > Bioreactor > Thiocyanate-remediating >... | reverse complement strand
GGATGTTAGATTATAACGAGCAACGACCTCATGAAGCTCTGAATAACTTGACACCCAAAGCCTATAGAGAAAGAATGGCCAACGAAAACTCTAGTTTAGAACTGTGTGCTTAACGGGGAAGTCTACGCTTGCCTCTTAATATTTTCTACTATTAATGGCAATGAAATGAATGGTTTAGAAATAGTGAATCGCTTAATGAAATCCTTTAATGCAGATGATATCACTGGCACTATTATTGCTGTGCCAGTATTGAATGTATATGGTTTAACTCATTACCCTAAAACTATGCCGTCAGGACAAAATCTAGCCGAATGTTTCCCTGGCCAATTAGAAGGAAAATATGGCGAAAGAATTGCTTACATTTTTACACATGAGTTAATAAAAAAATCTGATTATTGCATTGAATTGCACACTGGCTCACTTAATCATAATATATTGCCTCAGGTTTATTGTAATTTTAACAATTACAAAGCTAAACAACTCGCCAAAGCATTTCAAATCCCAGTTGTCACGAATGTAAGCTTAGATGGCAATAAGCTACGTCAAACTATGGAAGATCTTGATATTCCCTTGATTGTCTACCAAGCGGGGGAAGCAATGCGGTTCGACGAAAACGCAATTAATATCGGTGTTGAAGGCACAAAAAATATTATGCGCGCCATTGATATGCTTCCTAAAGAAGCACCTATTGAATCTATTACTCCTGTCTTTTCTCAAGATGAAGACTGGATCATTGCGCATAAAGGTGGAATTTTGCACGTCAATGTGGTCCTTGGCCAAACAATCAGCAAAGGTGATAGAATTGGCACTATTTCAGATCCTTTCAGTTCTGATCTTGAAGAGCATGTCAAAGCCACTAAAGATGGTATTATTGTTGGGATAAACACCACACCTTTGATTCACGAAGGTTTGTCCATTTTTAAAATTGCCTCATTTATCGATTACAATAGAGCAGAAAATGCTATCGAATCTTGGGAAGAGCAGCAACGAGAATTAGTTACTCATGCAAATTGAAAACAAGTTAAGTTTTCAAGGCACAATCATTTGGATGATATGTGCTATATTTTTCACCTATGAGTTTCTACTAAGGACCGTCTTAGGTACTTTTCAACAACCCATCATGCATGACTTAAAGTTAAGTCACTTTTCATTTGCAACATTAAGCACAACCTCTTACCTAATGATATATGGAATCATGCAGATCCCAGTCAGCATCATTATAGGAAAATATGGATTAAAAAGATCTTTGTTATTCGCCATAGGCGTTTGTATTTTCTCTGCGGCACTCTTATCCTACAGCCATGAATTGAAAACTGCCATCATAGCTCGAATGCTCATGGGACTGGGCTCATCTTTTGGTTTTATTTGTTTACTCATTGCTGTCTACGACTGGATGCCCAAAAAGCACTATGGCCTTTTTATAGGTTTATCCCAATTCATCGGGACAATGGGGCCAATGATAGCAGCTGGGCCACTCAATAGCCTAGCCACTGAAAGTAATGCTAATTGGAGGACGACTTTATTCAGTTTGGGAGTTTTAGGGATCCCATTAGCAATAATGGTGATATGCTTTGCTAAAAATAACCAAAATAGTGCAAATAAATTTCGAATTATTAGTAAGAGCATATCTGCCACTAAGAATTTATCTAGCCTATTAATCCAAAAACAGACTTGGTTTATCGCCATTTATTCGGCACTAGTCTATTTTATCATTGAATATTTATCAGAAAATGAAGGCAAAACTTTTTTAGAAATTAATGGTTATAGCGGTCATTTTTCGTCTTATATGATAACACTTGGATGGCTTGGCTATGCCATTGGATGCCCATTATTAGGATTTTTATCAGATCTTCTAAAAAGAAGAAAACTCATTATGATTACTGCCGCATTTCTCTGTTTCAGTTCGCTGATATCAATTGTCTATTTCACTTCATCTGGTCGAATTATTTTAGCGCTATCATTCTTCGGACTAGGTATTGGAGCAAGCGGTCAAAGCATTGGCTTTGCAATTATGGCTGAGCAATGCAACAAAATTTATTTAGCAGTGGGGATAGGTTTTAACAACACCATGATTACCCTGTTAACATCTGTTGTGGCACCAATCTTCGGATGGATACTTAGCCATCACAGCCACAATACTGGAAAATTAAATTTAGCAGATTATCACTTCACTTTCGCATTATTAGCAGGACTAATTTCCATATCGTTCGTTTTAGCAGTTTTTTTCATTAAGGAAACCTTCTGTCGTTCAACAAAAGGTTTTACCTTAATTGAGGCATCTGCCTATAAAACTAATTTCATTTCAGCTTAATTCCATGCTATTTCTACCAAAATAATTTTTTGATTCTGACATTGAAAGCCACTTTTCCCAGCTATTTCCCTCGCAAGGCTTTCACAATGGCTTCATTAGCTTGTGGTAAAGTAAGAGAAGTTAATTTGTCCGGAGAAATCCACTGTACCAATTGGCCTTCGCAACCACGCGGCTCTCCCTGAAATGATATGACTTTATGTACTTGCAAAAGAACAGCTTTATCATGATAGTCATGTGCAACTTCCAACCACGGTTCATGATGCAAAACCTGGATCCCAACCTCTTCGAATAATTCACGCTTTAGCGCATTTTCAACGGTTTCGCCAGGTTCTATCTTGCCGCCAGGAAATTCCCAACATTCACCTTGATGTTGCCAAGGACGGCGTTTTGCAACAAGAATTTGTCCTTGTGCATTAAACACCACCCCAACGGCAACCTTGATCCGTGACAAAGAATTTTCCTTAGGAGAGTTGGCCATGACAATGTTTATATTTCTTGCCCGAACCACAAGGGCAAAGATCATTACGTCCTACTTTAGGGGTCGCACGCGTTACCGTAGCGCCACCACCCATCGCACTCATTTTTTCCTCGCCCATACCCAATTGCTCTTCTTCAGCGCCCTCTAAAGCACTAGCAGCTGCATGGCGAAATATCATCGACTCGTTATTAGCAATACGACGTTGTTGTTCTTGTGCTTCAACGACATCAATATCCGCTGGCGCTTGGATTTCAACAATCGAAAGCAAACTAATGACTTGGCGCTTAATACTTTCAAGCATTGCCGTAAACAAATTAAACGCTTCTCGTTTGTATTCTTGCTTTGGATCTTTTTGCGCATATCCACGTAAGAAAATACTTTGACGCAAATATTCCATTTGCGATAAATGATCACGCCAATGCGAATCTAATGCATGCAACATGACTGATTTTTCAAATCGTCTCATTGCGTCGCTACCAATGATAGCCTCTTTAGCTTCAAAATCTTTAATCGCATTTTCTAAAATGCGTTGTCTTAATACTTCTTCGTGAACATTGGGCTCTTGCAACCATTGTTGTAAAGGAAGCTTCAAACCAAATTCAGACTCTAAAGTTTTTTCAAGACTAGGTACATCCCACACATCTTCAATGCTCTGAGGAGGAATATATTCAGAAATTACCGAATCAATAACGGCTTTACGGATGCCGACAATATTTTCTGAAATATCATCGGTGGCCATTAATTCATCGCGTTGATCATAAATTACGCGTCGTTGGTCATTGGCAACATTATCATATTCAAGTAATTGCTTACGAATATCAAAATTATGACCTTCAACTTTACGTTGTGCATTTTCAATAGCACGCGTAACCCAAGGATGGGTGATGGCTTCACCTTTTTCTACCCCTAATTTACGCATGAGGCCAGCCATTCTCTCGGAGCCAAAAATGCGCATTAGATTGTCTTCTAATGACAAATAAAAGGTCGAAGAACCGGGATCACCTTGACGACCCGCTCGTCCGCGTAATTGGTTATCAATACGACGTGATTCATGTCGTTCTGTACCAATGATATGCAAGCCACCGGCTTTGACTACGCTATCATGTCGCTCTTTCCATGCCTGACGTAGCGCTTCGATACTCTCAGGAGTAGGTTCAGGTAATGCACGAATTTCTGCATCTAAATAGCCACCAAGCACAATATCTGTACCGCGACCGGCCATGTTTGTAGCAATGGTAACCGTACTAGGCCGACCTGCATCAGCTACGATTTGCGCTTCTTGCTCGTGGTATTTTGCATTTAACACTTTATGCTTAATTTTATGCTTATCAAGAATATGAGAAAGTAATTCTGAGTTTTCAATAGAAATCGTACCCACTAAAACAGGACGATTTTGTTTAACGCACTCTTTGATTTCATCAACAATAGCTTCAAATTTTTCCTGCTTTGTTAAGTAAATCACGTCAGCGTTATCTTTACGCACACAGGGACGATTAGTAGGAATAACAACTACTTCCAAATTATATATTTGCTGGAATTCATAGGCCTCGGTATCAGCAGTACCTGTCATTCCCGCAAGCTTTTCATAAAGTCTGAAGAAATTTTGAAATGTAATGGAAGCCAATGTTTGATTTTCGCCCTGAATTGGCACACGTTCTTTTGCTTCAACTGCCTGATGAAGCCCATCAGACCAACGACGCCCCTGCATCGTACGACCAGTGTGCTCATCTACAATGACTACTTCATTATTGTGAACGATGTAATCCACATCTCGTTTAAAAACTACATGCGCTCTTAAGCTGGCATTCAAATGATGCAATAATCCAATATTCATTGGATCATATAAGCTTTTACCTGAGGTTAAGAGCCCTGCATTCACCAAAAGATTTTCAACGCGCAAATGCCCTTCTTCAGTTAAATATATTTGTCGTGATTTTTCATCAATCGAATAATCACCAGGGCCATCTTTGACTTTTTGCGGATTAAGCGCAGGAACAATCTCATTCATCTTTATGTATAATTCAGAACTATCTTCTGCAGCACCCGAGATAATTAAAGGTGTTCGCGCTTCATCGATAAGAATAGAGTCAACTTCGTCAACAATTGCAAAATTCAATTCTCTTTGCAGACATTCTTCTTCAGAATGTGCCATCTTGTTTCGAAGATAATCAAAACCCAATTCGTTGTTGGTAGCATAAACGACATCACATAAATAGCTCTGCTTTTTGACTTCTTGACGCATTCTTGGCACAACAACGCCAACGGTTAATCCCAATGCATGATAAAGCGGGCTCATCCATTGTGCGTCTCGACGCGCCAAGTAATCATTGACGGTGACAACATGGACCGATTTTCCATTGAGGGTATTCAAATAAACGGGTAAGGTTGCAACTAATGTTTTACCTTCCCCTGTCGACATTTCTGCAATTTTGCCATCATGCAAGGCCATGCCGCCAATAAGTTGAACGTCAAAATGGCGCATGTTTAAAGTTCGCTTACTTGCCTCTCTCACGACAGCAAACGCTTCAGGCAACAGTTGCTCTAGCGTTTCTCCTTTGCGATAGCGTTCTTTAAATTCTTCCGTTTTATAACGTAATTCTTCATCCGTGAGCTTTTCTAAGACAGGCTCAAATGAATTAATTTTCTCTACTATCTTGCGATAGCGTTTGATGAGTCGTTGATTGCGGCTTCCGAAAAGCGCTTTTACCAGTCCTGAAAACATAGGGGTTCGCTATTTCCTCAAAAGATAATCACTATAGGGAATATATCACAGTCTATCTGTCAACATGGAGATTTTATCATAGCATAATGATATATGTAAGCTAACTCACGTCCTTTTCAGATCAGGGAAAAATTGCCCTGGATCTACTGCTTGGCCATTTTTATGCACCTCAAGGTGTACATGAGGTGCAGTAGAACGTCCCGTTGATCCCAATAAAGCAATCGCCTGCCCCTTTTTAACAAGTTGACCTGGACGAACTAATATCTCTTTATTATGGCCATAACGGGTCGATAATCCATTCCCATGATTAATTTCTACCAATTGACCATATCCACCTTTAGAAGCAGCAAAACTAACTACTCCTCCAGCGACGGCTTTTACTTCTGATCCTTCCTTGCCAACGATATCTACACCATTATGCCAAGCTTTAGAACCTGTAAAGGGATCGTGACGGTACCCAAAAAAAGAGGATATCCAGCCAGCAGCCACTTGTTTTCCCTGTCCACTAAGTGCCAGCTCCCCTTGTCCTAGTTTAGTTTGTAATGCAAGGTGTAGCGTATTCAATTGTGTATAACGTCTTGCTAAAACAGCATCTAATGCTTTTAAAGACTGCAATAAATTTTCTTCTCCGGGTTGCTGTAAGATTTCATTCAATGTGATTGTTTGTCCAAAATCAAATTCTCTTGGATCAAGGTGAGCAGACTCTACCAGGCGCTCCCCTAACGCATTAATACGCATCAAATTGGCTTCTATTCGTCCCATATGCTGAGTAAAGACTTGCAAATGATGTTGCGTTTCTACTTCAAGATCCTTTAAAGCATGCCTATCTACTTGAAGGTATTGTTGCCATTCGCCAATAAGAGATCCTTGCCCTAGCTGCCAATAAGCAAGCCTATGCCCTAACCAAAATGCACTACCAATAAATGCAAAAAATCCTAAAAGAAGTAAAGTTGCTGTATTATAGCTAAGCTGGAAAGACCCATCAGAGAATACGCTTGAAAGCGTTTTCAATCTTATCGAACGGCTTCGTTTAGGTCTTGTTAACATTAGAAGAGCCTTTATGTCATTTTCAAGTTACAACATTAGTGAACTATTAGACAAATCAGAAAGCCAACTAGGAAAACTGATTTCTCAGGCTCAAGCGATTGAAACACTCAATACTATTTTTGTTTCAACTTTAGAACCTGATTTAATACCCCATTGTCGTGTAGGTTACTACGATTCTGGTGTACTGACACTATTTGCTGCAAGCGCTGCTTGGGCGACCCGATTACGTTACTCCGTTCCAACATTGCTAAGCCAACTACGTTCCTTACCCACCTGGGCAGGCCTTCGCTCAATACAAGTTAAAATACAAACTAATTTCCATCAGATGATTCAAGAGAAAGAAGTAGATAGCGCTCCCCTCGAACCCGCCAAACTTTCTGCTGAGAATGCAGCACAATTCCAAGCATTAGCTAATTCTTTTAAAGATAAACCAGGATTTGAAAAATTGGTGGCAAGTTTAGAAAGATTGGCCAAATGCGGGAAAGAAGACATCCCGCGCTAAGAGCGGATTGGATCTGCGAAGCAGACATATCCCCTCTACCACCCCGCGGGAGAGTGCTGCTCTTAACAGCGGGTGAAGGAAATGTGAATTAAGACCCTCCCCCTAGCCCTCTCCCATTTACGGGAGAGGGGATTAGGAAAAAGCAAGATAGAAGAATGTAAATAAAAAAAGGGGCAAAAGCCCCTTTTTTACATCGTTATGCTTTACAGCTGTTATGCTGGCACTAATGCATCTTGTCCAAGCATTTCAGGTGCAGCATAAGTGATTGGAGCTGTTGTTTTATCTTCAAAGCTGACAATTTCCCATGCAGTCTGATCTGCTAACAATGCGCGAATAAGCTTGTTATTTAGTGTATGGCCTGATTTCACACCATGGAAAGCACCAATCAAACCATGCCCTAACAGATAAAGATCACCAATAGCATCCAGAATCTTATGGCGTACAAATTCATCGTCATAACGTAAGCCGTCTTCATTCAGAACACGATATTCGTCCAAGACGATAGCGTTATCAAGACTTGCACCAGAGGCCAGATTTTTAGCTCTTAACCATTCAAAATCGGATAAGAAACCAAATGTCCTCGCTCGGCTTACCATCTTAATGTATGCCATGGAAGTAAATTCTAATGTTGAATCCTGCCCACCATTACGGATCACGGGATGATCAAAATCAATCGTAAAAGAAACATTGAAGCCGTCATAAGGTTCAATGCGCGCAAACTTATCGCCATCTTTTACTTCAACTGCTTTCTTTATCTTAATGAAGCGCTTGGTTGCAGACTGCTCTTTTATGCCAGCTGACTGTATCAAAAAGACAAATGGCCCCGCGCTTCCGTCCATGATAGGTACTTCAGGCGCACTGACTTCAATATAGGCATTATCAATGCCAAGTCCTGCCATCGCTGAAAGTAAGTGCTCAACGGTAGCAACACGTACACCATCTTTACTTAATGTTGTACAAAATGAGGTATCTGCCACATATTCAGCACGGGCAGGGATCTCTACAACAGGATCACAATCTATCCGTCTAAATATGATGCCAGTATTTGCAGGCGCAGGCTTCAAGGTTAAGAAGACCTTCTCCCCAGTATGGACTCCTACTCCCGTAGCCCGAATTACATTTTTTAGAGTTCTCTGCTTTAACATGCCACCTGCTTTCCTTTATGTGCATTAGCCCGAAATGGACCTTGCTTCACAATTTGCGGCCAATGATACCACACTGTTTTTGTTTAGTCAGACTGACGACGCAAGAAAGCAGGAATATCAAGGTAATCTAATTCTTCAGTCGTCGAGGCTGTTGCTTCTTTGGTTCTTTGAGCCGGCGTTGTTGCTGTAACTGGCTTTCTCATAAAAGGTTGGCGTTGCACGCGAAAATTATCTCGTGGCTCAATCTTTTCTTTCTCTTCAGCCCAAGCAGAAGTACCAGCACCACTGCTTAACCCAGTAGCCACTAATGTCACTCGCAATTCATCCGTCATCTGAGGATCAATAACGGTACCAACGATGACAGTTGCATTATCTGAGGTGAAATTCTTAATCGCATCCCCTACCTCTTCAAATTCAGAGATAGAGAGATCCATACCTGCAGTTACATTAACGAGTACGCCTTTTGCACCTGCTAAGTCAATATCATCCAATAATGGGCTAGAGATAGCAGCATCTGCAGCTTCACGCGCACGATTTTCACCGCGTGCAGTACCTGTTCCCATCATAGCAACGCCCATTTCTGACATCACTGTACGCACGTCAGCAAAATCGACGTTGATCAATCCAGGGCGCGTGATCAATTCAGCAATACCTTGAACTGCGCCTAATAAAACATTATTAGCAGCACGGAAAGCGTCTAATAAAGTGACACCCTTACCCAATACGGTAAGTAATTTTTCATTGGGGATAGTAATAAGAGAGTCGACATGCTGACTTAATTGACGAATACCTTCATCAGCTAGCATCATGCGTTTACGACCTTCAAAAGGAAATGGTCTTGTTACAACAGCAACTGTTAGAGCACCAAGTTCTTTAGCAACTTCAGCTACAACAGGCGCGCCACCTGTCCCTGTTCCACCGCCCATTCCAGCGGTGATGAAGACCATATCCGCACCTTGTAAAACATCTCGTATACGCTCAATGTCTTCTAGTGCAGCTTGACGTCCTACGTCTGGATTAGCGCCAGCGCCTAATCCTTTAGTGACATCTGTTCCGAGCTGCAGTACAGTGCGAGCCGAAGCATTGCGAAGTGCTTGCGCATCAGTGTTAGCACAAATAAATTCAACGCCTTCAATATCGGCGTTAACCATATGCTCAATAGCGTTACCACCACCGCCACCAACACCGATAACTTTAATCACTGCGGTTTGAGGATAATTATCCATCAGTTCAAACAATTCGCTCATCTTGTCTCCTTAGGCACTGGGTATGCACCGCACCTCACTTGAAAATAATACTTCAAGTTTAGTAGTCTAAATATAAATTTAAATAGTAATTTTAAAAATTTCCTTGGAACCAGCGCTTCACTCGTCCCCAAACACCTGGCAAACCGTGGCTTGATGCTGTATCAATATGACGTTCCAGTTGTTGCTGCCGACCATAAAGGAGCAAACCAATGCCTGTAGAGTAAATCGGGTTGCGTTGGACATCAACTAAACCAGTCACATAGCGTGGCAAGCCTAAACGAACAGGCATGCGGAATATTTCCTCAGCCAGTTCAACAACTCCTTCCATTTGCGCACTTCCACCTGTAACAACAATTCCCGATCCAATCAGCTCTTCTAATCCCTGACGTTGAAGCTCAGCCTGTACTAAGTTAAATAACTCTTCATACCTTGGTTCAACAACCTCAGCTAAAGTCACTCTGGACAATAGCCTTGCTGATCTATCAGATACACCAGAAACTTCTACCATCTCCGTAGTATTAGCCATCCGCGCCAAAGCGCAAGCATATTTAAGCTTAATAGCTTCTGCATTTTGCGTTGGCGTACGTAAAGCAACGGCAATATCATTCGTGACTTGATCGCCAGCAATCGGGATCACTGCTGTATGCCGAATAGAACCGTGGGTAAATACGGCAATATCTGTCGTGCCGCCGCCTATATCAATCAGGCAAACGCCGAGTTCTTTTTCATCATCAGTTAATACCGCATAACTCGAAGCCAACTGTTCAAGAATAATATCGTCAACTTCTAAACCGCAGCGACGCACACACTTAATAATGTTTTGCGCAGCGCTAACGCTACCTGTGACCATATGTACCTTAGCTTCAAGACGTACACCTGACATGCCAATTGGTTCTTTAATACTATCTTGAGCATCAATAATAAATTGTTGCGGTAGAATATGGAGTATCTTTTGGTCAGCAGGAATAGCCACTGCTTTAGCCGCCTCAATCACACGATCGACATCCACTTGAGTGACTTCTTGATCGCGAATAGCAACAATACCATGTGAATTTAAACTTCTAATATGACTACCTGCTATCCCCGTATAAACGGAATGGATCTGACAGCCTGCCATCAGCTCAGCTTCTTCGATAGCACGCTGGATAGACTGCACTGTTGATTCAATATTAACAACAACGCCTTTTTTTAACCCTACTGAAGGGTGTGAGCCTATACCTATCACATCAACACTACCTTCAGGGGTAATTTCCCCGACAATAGCGACGACTTTAGAAGTTCCAATATCTAGGCCAACAATTAAATTTTTATCTGGTCGTTTAGACATTGAACCCATGTCTCCCTGTAAACTTGCCCCTTAAGCATAAACTAGTTCCTAAATATAGTCTTCGAATACGACTATAAATGTTCCTACAATGCAATAAAAGTCTTTAACCTTCAGATTAAAGACTTGAAAATTTCACTGCAGCTACGCTCGTTAACTAGTTCCCCAACCAATCGCCATGCCACTTGTATACCTGAGATCGACATAAGCTATTTCATTTTGTCGCGCATGTAACTGTTTTTCGTAGGCATGAACAAATCGTTGCAAACGCATTAAAATATCATTTGTTCCTAGTATAACGGTAATACCATTAGATAGCTGCAAATGCCAAGCACCTCGAGGCGCTAGGGTTAAATGAGTAATCGTTAAATTTAAAGGCGCTAATGCTCGCTCCATGACTAAATACTGCTGCCATACTGAAGATGCCCTACCGTCAGGTCCCTGTAACTTAGGCAATTCAGCATTTAACTTGGAAAGTTCAGGATAAAATAAAGCGCCCATATCGCTTATCGTACCGCTGTCGCCCCAAAATGCAGCTGGCTTATGTTCCTCAAAATGAATTACTAACTGATCCGGCCAAACTTTCCTGACATCTACTTGTTTAATCCACGGCAATGATAACAAGTGGTGTTGTAAGGATGAAACTTTTAATCCAAAAAATCCCGTTTTTACCTCTGCAAAAATGACTTCTTGCAGCTCTTGTTGCGAAAGGAATTTTCTTTCCCCAACAAATCTAACAGACGAGATGGGAAAATGAGCAGGATCTAAACACCAAAAAACCGAGTAACTTACAGCGAAAAATACAAAAACACAACTTAGTGTCTGAAAAAACCGCTTTAAAAAAATACGACCCCGCTTGGGTCGTTTTTCAACATGACGTCTTTGTCCAAGTCGCAACGCGGTTTCCATGCCTCACCTGTTACGCTTGAGCAACTTCACCAACTAACTCTGTAGCAGGTTCGGCTTGAAGCGTTTGCTCTAAAATCATCATTACAATGTCATCAAAACTCATTCCTGCCGCTTTTGCTGACATAGGAACAAGGCTATGAGAAGTCATACCAGGGATCGTATTTACTTCCAATACCCAAAACTTACCACTCTCATCTTGCATTAAATCAACACGCCCCCACCCTTCGCACCCTAAAGCACAAAACGCGCGATAGGCTAACGCACGCAATGCGCGTTCTTTTGCTAATGAAATAGGTGCTGGGCAAAGATATTTCGTTTCGTGAGATTCGTATTTCGCCTGGTAATCATAAAACCCACTTGAAGCATGAACTTCCACAGAGGGTAATACCGTATCGCCTATGATGCTGACAAAAAAATCTTTTCCATCGATCCATTTTTCGATAATCACATCACCGTAACGAGCCGCCTTATGAAAAGCAGGCGCAATCCCTGCCAAATTAGCAACTCGGGTAACCCCAATACTTGATCCTTCCGCTACAGGTTTAACAGAAACGGGGAACCCTATCTTTTGTGAAATTTCATTAGCAGTTTCTATATCTTTAGCAACGCCGAATACGGGTGTGGGGATCCGTAAACCATTCATGACTAGCTTTGCTCTTGCTTTATCCATCGCCAATGCAGAGGCAGCTACACCACTGCCGGTAAAGGGGATCCCTAATAATTGCAAAAGACCTTGCACAACCCCATCCTCACCTTCTTTTCCATGCAAAGCGACAAATGCACGTTGAAACTTACCCTCGATAAGCTTTTGCGCTAAATTTTCATCAGGATCAATACCATGAGCATCTATCCCTTGTTGTAAAAGAGAATTCAGAATGTTTTCTCCACTTTGTAATGAAATGCTACGCTCTGAAGAACGCCCACCAAACAAAACAGCTACTTTTCCAAATTCTTTTGCTTGTAATTTTCTCTTCTCAGGCCGTGTAATAGGTTTCTCAGTGAATGTTTTTAGATTTTGGATTAAGTTTGCCACGAGTTAGTCCTCTTTCTGGCCAAGAATTTTTACCTCAGCGAATAGCTTGATCCCAAACTGGGATAAAACGCTAATCTCAATAATTTCCATTAATGCTTCGACATCGCGCGCCTTCGCATGACCTAAGTTAATAATAAAATTTGCGTGCTTGGGAGATACTATTGCATCACCTACTTGATGTCCTTTCAATTGACACGCCTCTATTAGTCTAGCTGCAAAATCACCTGGTGGATTTCTATAAACAGAGCCGCAATTTAAAGTGCCAATAGGCTGAGAGCTTGATCGTTTCCGTAATAACTCTCGAATACTATTCTTCCCCTCAGTATGTTGACGCAAAGGAAAACGAAAAATCCCTTCAATAAAAGCCTCTTGTAATGGCTGCCCCTGCTTAGAGCGTACCGAACGATAACCAACGTCAAACTCATTAGCACTTCGCTTTGTGAATTGTCCCTGCCGATTGATCATCGTCACCGCTTCAACCCATTCCCAGGTTTCTCCGCCAAATGCTCCGGCGTTCATTGCTAAGGCGCCACCTATTGTGCCAGGGATCCCGGCAAAAAAAACAGCATCAGCAAATCCTCTTGCACTTGCAAAACGCGCAAACTTAGCACAAGTAACACCGGCTTGCGCAACAATGCTACCATCTGCTTGCTGATATAATTCTTGAAGCTGCCTTGTGCAAATGACTGCGCCCTTGATGCCCCCATCGCGGATGAGTACATTGCTGCCTAACCCCAGCCAAGTAATTGGCTTTTCTAGTGACAAAGTATTTAAGTAATGGCTCAATTTTTCCACATCAGGTGGGTAATAAAGTCGCTCGGCAATACCACCAATATGCCAACTAGTTAAAGAGGCCAAAGATTGCGATAGCAATTCTCCTTCAATGAGCACTTCTTCTTTGGCATCTTTATTCAACATATTTTATTTAACCTGTTTTACGACCAGCAGCTTCAGCGGCTACTGCTTGAGAAACTAAATCAATGGCGACAGCACCAATATTACCTGCGCCTTGAAGTAACAATATATCGTTTGGCTGCAATACGTTATCTAAGGTTTCGCGCAATTCAGAAGGCGAAGGAACAAAAATAGGATCAACGCTACCTCGCTGACGTATTGAGCGACACAGCGTGCGTCCATCTGCACCGGCAATAGGATCTTCACCTGCGGAATAAACTTCTAGCATTAATAAAACATCAACCTCAGATAAAACTTGCGTAAAATCTTCAAATAACATGCTGGTACGAGAGTATCGATGCGGTTGAAATGCCATCACGATACGTCTATCTGGCCACGCGCCACGCGCTGCTTCTATCGTCACCTTCACCTCTTGCGGGTGATGACCATAATCTTCAATCACTAACGCATGCCCTTGTGGTGCTAAATATTCCCCATGAATATGAAAACGTCGCCCAATGCCTGCGAATTCTGCTAAGCCTTGAATAATCGCTTCATCTGACACACCTTCTTCAGTTGCAACAGCGATAGCAGCTAAAGCATTCAATACATTATGTTTTCCAGGTAAATTTAATGTCACTGTTAATGGCACATTATGAGGGCGCTCTGCAGTAAAAGTGGTTTTGATTCCATCTTGCTGGTAATTGACTGCTCGATAATCTGCATCTTGATGAAAACCATAAGTGATCACCGGACGCGCCACTTTCGGTAGTATGGATTGCACCACAGCGCAATCCATACAAACTAATGCAAATCCATAAAAAGGTAAGTTATGTAAAAATTGAACAAAGGTATCTTTCAGCTTGGCAAAATCGTTTTCGTAAGTTCCCAAATGATCTGTGTCGATATTGGTCACAACCGAAACCATAGGATGAAGATGCAAAAAGGAAGCATCACTTTCATCAGCTTCTGCAACTAAATAACGGCTTGCTCCAAGACGCGCATTGGTTCCTACACTATTTAATTTACCACCAATGACAAAAGTAGGATCAAGCCCTCCTTGCGCTAATAAACTCGCAATTAAACTGGTGGTAGTGGTTTTACCGTGTGTTCCCGCTACAGCAATTCCATAGCGAAAACGCATCAATTCAGCCAACATGGCAGCGCGTGCAACAACAGGAATGCGTGCAGCAGTTGCGGTAACGATTTCAATATTATTTTCTTTTACCGCACTAGATATCACTACAACATCAGCTCCTTTAACATTTTCAGCTGAATGTTCATGACTAATGTGTGCGCCCAATTTTTTCAAGCGTGTGGTCAATGCGCTAGAAGCGGGATCAGATCCTGTAATACGATACCCTTGTGTAAGAAGGACTTCTGCAATCCCTCCCATGCCAACGCCCCCAATTCCTACAAAATGAATGGTCTTGATTCGGCGCATTTCCGGCACCGTAAATTGGCTATTTTTATGATCCACAACTAACCTCTAAACAAAGTTCCGCCACATCTGTTGTTGCCAAAGGTTTCGCTAATTGCCTACAAGCCTTGGCGACAGCAAGACGTTTTGCTGGATTATTAATGTATTCAAGTAAAATCTTTTGTAGAGACTCGGCAGATAATGCTGACTGCGGCAACAAAAACGCACCTTCTCGATCGCTTAAGTATTTAGCATTAAACGTCTGATGATCATCTACTGCATAAGGAAAAGGGACTAAAATACTGGCTACACCGACGGCAGACAGCTCAGCAACTGTTAAAGCTCCACTTCGACAAATAACAATATCAGCCCACGCATAAGCCTTGGCCATATCTTGTATAAAATCAGTTACTTCTGCCTCTATGCCATGCTCGGCATAGTTTACTTTTGTTTGCTCAAGCTGGCTTTTTCCCGTTTGGTGCCAAACCTTGGGACGGAGTTTTAAAGGCAAAAGCGCAAGTGCCTGTGGTACTGTTTGATTGAGGATCTGGGCACCTTGGCTTCCTCCCAGAATAAGAAGATGACACGTCACCTCTTCTTGTATTTTTTCTTCTTCAATAAATCGTTCATCTGGCGAAGGTAAAGCTAATATTTCCTTACGGATAGGATTGCCCGTAAAGGTGACTTTTTGTATAACTTCAGAAAAGACATTAGGAAATGCAACCATAATCCGCTTGGCAAACTTTGAGAGTACACGATTAGTCCACCCAGAAATTGCATTTTGTTCATGTAGCACTAAAGGACATCTTAATAACCAAGCAGCGACGGAGCCAGGTCCTGCTACATACCCTCCCATGCTTAATACAACGTCAGGACGCTCTCGCAACATCACACGAAGCGACTGTAGCAATGCTTTGGTAATACGCCAGGGCGCTAATGCCCATGCATACCATTTAGTTCGACGTAACCCTTGAATATCAATATAGGAAATAGTTATTCCTGCTTGGGGTACTAATCGTGCTTCAAAACCTGCTTGGGTTCCTAACCAGTGGATAGCAACGTTTTTTTCTTGCAGATACTGAGCAACTGCAAGCGCAGGCATGACATGTCCGCCAGTTCCACCAGCTAGTATCATAACTTTTTTTGAGGAAATAGGGTTAGGCTCCCCTTCAGAGGGAGAAGAAGTATTATGGTTTTTGTTATTTTGTTGCACGCCCAATGGGGGTCTCCCGGCGTCGGGCTAACCGATTTTCATAATCAACCCGCACTAATAATCCAACTGCAACGCATATTACTAATACGCTGCTTCCACCATAGCTTAAAAAAGGAAGCGTTAAACCTTTGGTCGGCAATACGCCTGTGTTAACGCCGATATTAATCAACGTCTGCAAACCAACCCAAAGACTAATGCCATAGCTTACAAAAGCGGCGAAGCGATCGTCTCGCTTTTCAGCATTCAAACCTACCATCATACCACGCCAAACAAATAGGATATACAAAGCAACAGTCGCTAGTGCACCGACTAACCCCAATTCTTCTGCTAAGACAGCAAAAACAAAGTCGGTATGCGCCTCAGGTAAGTAAAATAACTTTTGAATACTGCTTCCCAATCCTACCCCTAACCATTCTCCTCTACCAAAGGCAATGAGAGCTTGGGTCAACTGATACCCACTATCAAACTGCACAGCCCAAGGATCTAAAAAGGAAGTCAGTCGCTCTAAGCGATAAGGAGCAGAAATGGCTACCGCGCCTAATGTCACCGCAACCACAGATAGCAACACAATAAATTGCCATAAGGGTACTCCTGCCAAAAATAACATCGCCAAGGAGGTAGCTAAAATAACAACCGTAGCGCCAAAATCAGGCTCTAGAATAAGTAACGCGCCCACAAAGGAAAGCAGCAGCATGGGACGAATAAAACCAGATACTTTCTGCTTCAATGCTTCGTTATGTCGTACGATATAACTTGATATATAAATAACGACTGATAATTTGCAAAACTCAGACACTTGAAATGAGGTAAATCCCACATTTAGCCAGCGCGCACTTCCATTAACAACACGCCCTATTCCCGGAATAAGGACTAAGACTAAAGAAATCAGCGCCGCCACCATCATAAAAGCAGCAAGACGAAACCAAACTTTAACCGGAAGCGCGCATACAAACAAAGCGCAAAAAAAACCGACCAACATCGCAACACCTTGGTGAAGCGTGTAATAAAAAGGATGTCCTAATCGTCTTTCTGCAATGACTATTGAAGCAGAAGTCACCATCACTAACCCTAGGGAAAGTAATGCGACAACCGATCCAATCAGCAGTGGATCTATTCGCGTGTTATAAAAAAACTTTCGTTGTGCTCTAACCGACATGAGCATGGCCCAATACTGCTTTGACAGTATCCATAAATATTTCCCCTCGATGTGAAAAATTTTGATACTGATCTAAGCTAGAACAAGCCGGTGATAACAACACAACATCCCCAGATTGCGCACAAGAAGCGGCTATTTCTACGGCTTCTTGCATCGACCCAGCAGCATAAGACTGTATCGATTCTCCAAGCTCCGCCAAAATGCGACTACCATCTTTGCCCATTACAATAATGGCTCGGCAATATTTAATCACTTGCGAAGATAAATCGGCAAAATCAGCACCTTTACCATCTCCGCCTAATAAAAGTACAATTTTTCCTAATAGTTGCTGCCCAATGCCTTCTAATGCCGCTTGGCAAGCGCCAATATTGGTCCCTTTTGAATCATTAATCCAACGGATCCCTTCTTTTTCTGCAACCCATTGGCAACGGTGAGATAATCCATTAAATGAAACTAAGGCTTGCAGCATCTCTTTCATTGGCAGATCTGCGGCAGCTCCTAAAGCAAGCGCACTTAGCGCATTTGCTAAGTTATGTTTTCCAACAATTTTCAGGGTGTCGGCAGGCAATATATTTTGCTCACCTAAGGCAAGCCACATTTTTCCTTCTAACGTCCGCAAACCAAATTGGTTCTGCGTGGGTACGGCTGTGGTGAAAAAGCTTTTCTTCGCAAGATTGGAAATTTGAGCGCTTTGTGAAAGTGGATCGTCTTGATTAATAATCACATGCTGCGCATTCATAAAAATTCTATGCTTCGCACTAGCATAGTCTGCAAGACTATCATAACGATCCATATGATCAGGTGTCACATTTAAAACCGTTGCTGCAAGCGGTTGCAAACTATAGGTCGTTTCAAGTTGAAAACTCGAAAGCTCCATCACAATTAAATCAAATGCTGGCATCCCCTCATCAAACACATCTAATACTGGCGTGCCAATATTTCCGACTACTGCAACTTTTCTTCCGGCAACGCGGGCCATCTCACCTACTAAGGTCGTGACTGTACTCTTACCGTTGGAACCGGTGATAGCAATGACAGGTGCTTTATTGATTCTGGCAAACAATTCAATGTCACCAATAATTTCAACACCATGTGCCTTAGCTTGCGCGATAGGAGCAATAGCAATTGAGATCCCAGGGCTCACCACCAATGCTTTAGCTTGATTTAAAATAGCCTGTGGCCACTCATGACCTGTATACACTGGAACAGTCGGATAATCTTTTTGAAATTGCGCTAAGTTGGGAGGTATATCCCGGGTGTCCATGACCACAACTGGAATGTGTTGTTTCAATAAAAAGCGAACACAGGAAAGTCCTGTTGCACCAAGACCGATGACGACATGTAAGTTTGAATTGTTCACACGAGAATTCCCTTAAGCATTCAAGTCTTTCCCCTCGCCCGCCTTGCGGGAGAGGGTGCCCGTTAGGGCGGGTAAGGGTGCATGTTCAAAAGCCCCTCACCCTAACCCTCTCCCTCGCACGGGAGAGGGGACAAGATAAAAAAGCAGACTACCTCAACGCAACTTCAACGTTGCTAATCCTACTAATACCAATACAACTGTCATAATCCAAAAGCGCACAATGACCTTTGGCTCAGGCCACCCTTTTAACTCAAAATGATGATGAATGGGTGCCATGCGAAAAATTCTTTGTCCGGTTAATTTAAAAGAGGCCACCTGCAAAATCACAGAAACCGTTTCCATGACAAAAACCCCGCCCATAATGAACAGTACAATTTCTTGTCTAACGACAACAGCAATGATCCCTAACGCAGCGCCTAAGGCTAATGATCCCACATCTCCCATAAACACTTGAGCGGGATAAGCGTTAAACCATAAGAACCCAAGCCCTGCCCCCATTAAGGCACCACAAAATACACAGAGCTCCCCAACGCCTAATACATGCGGAATAGCAAGGTATTGAGCAAATTCAGCGTGCCCAGCAAGGTAAGCAAATATGCCTAATGCCCCGCCGACCAGCACGGTAGGCAAGATGGCCAATCCATCTAAACCGTCCGTTAAATTGACTGCATTACTAGCACCTACGATGACAAAGTAAGACAAAATAACATAAGAAAAGCCTAAAGGAATTAAGGCATTTTTAAAGAAGGGTAATGCTAGCTGCGTTTCTTGAGGTGTGGTTGCAGTCAGGTAAAGATAGCTAACAGCAACTAAACCGATAATAGATTGAAATAAATATTTCCATCTACCGGGTAGTCCTTTAGAATTCTTTTTGATAATTTTTCGATAATCATCAATCCAACCGATTAATCCAAACCCCAATGTTACTAAAAGCACAATCCAAAAATAGCGGTTCGTGAGATCTCCCCATAGTAGGCACGCTACCCCTATTGCCACCAAGATAATCGCGCCCCCCATCGTCGGGGTCCCAGCCTTACTATAGTGTGATTGTGGACCATCTTGGCGTACTTGTTGTCCCATTTGATGCTGGCGTAGCCAATTGATCATATGTGGACCAAACCATAGCGTCCAAATCAACGCTGTTAACGCTGCTAAAATAGTACGCAGCGTCAAGTAATGAAACACATGAAAAAAACGAAAATGTTGCGATAAAAAATCAGCTAACCAAAGCAGCATGCTTAAGCTTCCTCACGTATTGCCAACGCATCAGTCACGACATCCATGCCTGAACTGCGTGAGCCTTTAATTAAAACAATGGATTGTGAAGTCAGCATCCCTTTTAAATCAGCAACCAATGCATCTTTGCTGAGGTAAATTTTGGCACCTTCACCAAATGCCTTCACCGCATGCTCGCTGAGCTTCCCAACCGCCAATAAACGCTCTATGCCCTTCTGACGAGCTACCTTCCCAACCTCAGCATGATAATTAATAGCATTCTCTCCTAATTCAGCCATGTCTCCCATCACAAAGGTCCGCTTTCCTTGGCAATTAGCAAGCACATCTAAGGCTGCATTTACCGAGCCAGGATTGGCGTTGTAGCTATCATCAATCACAACCGCTCCTTCTAATCCCTTAAAGCGTCGCAAACGACCGGGCACCCCTTGAAAGGATTCAAGGCCTGAAACAATTCGAGGCAGAGAGATCCCTAAAGCAAATCCGCAAGCAGCTGCAGCTAAAGCATTCATCACCGTATGTTTGCCCGGAATATTCACTTTTACGCTATGAGACTGTTCATTTGGCAAATGCAGAGTGAATTGCACGAAAAAAGGTTGTAACTCAATATCACGAGCGAACACCATTGCTCCATCAGATAACCCGTAGGTGATGGCTTCTCGTGTACCAATAATCTGACGCCAGGTCTCACTGAAAGCTTCATCAATGTTGAGAATAGCTTTTCCTTCTGGTGGTAAAATTTCATAAATTTCACCTTTGGCTTTTGCAACATTTTCTATGCTGCCAAACCCCAGCAAATGCGCTGGAGCAACATTCGTAATTAAGGTAATTGTAGGATGCGCAATCTTACCTAAATACCGAATTTCTCCAACATGGCTTGCCCCCATTTCAATCACAGCAAACTGATATTTAGGATCCAAACGCAGTAATGTTAATGGCAAACCAATATGATTGTTAAAATTACCTTTGGTTGCCAAAGTAGTTCCTTGTTGCTGGCAAATGGCTTCAACCATCCCTTTAACTGAAGTCTTACCACAACTACCCGTTAACCCCACCATTGGAATAGGATTTAAGCGCCGCCAAAAAGCTGCTAACTCCCCCAATGCTATAGTGGTATCTGCTACCTGTAAAAAAGAAATCTTTTTCTCAATTTCATTTTCAGGGCCGCGTGAAGCAAGAATAACTTTTGCTCCCTGGGTAATAGCTTGTGCTATAAAATCATGACCATCATGATTTTCTCCTTTAATTGCAGCAAACATATCCCCCGGTTGCACTTTTCGGCTATCAATAGCAAGCGAAGGGAAATCCACATCCGATCCATGTAATTGCGCTTGGATCTCCTTAGCGATAATTGATAGCTTCATTGTTATCCTCTTTTAATAGGGTTTTAACGCATTCAACGTCACTAAAGGGGAATTTTTGATCCCCAATAATTTGATAATCTTCATGTCCTTTTCCTGCCACCAAAATAGTATCAACAGCCAAAGCGCGGCTTATTGCATGCTCGATAGCAGATTGACGATCTTCTTCAACAAATATTTTGTCATGATGCTCTGCACTTAACCCTTCTAAAATACCATCGATAATACTTCGCGGATTTTCAGTTCTCGGATTATCGTTTGTGATGACAATTCTGTCCGCATAAAGACCGGCAATATGACCCATTTTAGCGCGCTTGTCTTTATCTCTATCACCACCACATCCAAAGACACACCATAAACGCCGACGACAATGCTTACGAGCGGCTTTCAACGCATTTTCCAATGCATCAGGTGTATGAGCATAATCAATAATGACCTGCGGCGTAGTGATCCCTCCTAATCGTTGCATACGTCCAGGAGGGGGATAAGATTGGCTAAGCGCCGCGAGCGCATTTTTCAAATCAGCGCCTTGCAAGCAAAGCTCTGCAAGAACACCTAATAAATTACTGACATTAAACATGCCTAATAATGGCGAGCGTAATATGCCTTGCCCCCACGGTGTCTCTACAACCGCAGTAATACCTTTTTGATCTAAATCTAATTGCTTAAGAGTGATGGCAAGCAATGAAGAACGTTGAGAGGGAACAGCTGATAATTTACTTTGAACTGTATGCAAAATAATAGGAATATCACGTCGTATGACACGCATGATTTTTGGATAATAATCAGAATCTGCGTTAATAATCGCGCGCTTCAGACTTGGAAATTGAAATAGTTTTTGTTTCGCTTGACCATAAGCTTCCATATTACCGTGATAATCTAAATGATCTTGCGTCAAATTTGTGAAGATGGCACTACAAAACTCAATACTGCTCACTCTATCTTGTGCTAAACCATGAGACGACACTTCCATGGCAACCGCCTCGGCGCCTTGGTCTTTCAATTCTTTTAAATGTCTTTGTAAGGAAAGAGCATCCGGTGTTGTTAATGCACTATGAGAAAGTGAGTGGAGAAATCCATAGCCTAATGTACCCAGTACTGCACAAGGAATATTTAAACGGCTTAAACTTTGAGATAAAAGAAAACTTGAGGTAGTTTTACCATTGGTGCCCGTGATCCCTATCACTTTCATCGCAGCACTAGGCTTATCATAAAATCGCGAAGCAAGTGTACTTAGCTTACTCGCCAAGTTAGATACTGGAATAATTGGCATTTCACGAGATGCAACATAATGAAATGCTTCTAACCCTTGCGCCTCACAAATAATAGCGCTTGCTCCACGTGAGATAGCTTCTTTTATATAGGTGCGTCCATCATGCTGATGCCCCTTAAGCGCAATAAATAATTCACCAGGCTGAATGTGTTGCGTGTTGAGAGATAAACCAGATACGTGATGATCTTCGTGCTCACGATATTCTGCTAAACCTTGTAATAATTGTTGTAATTTCATCTTATGCCAGAATAATCCAATTAACTAACACTTGTTTACTATTTACCGCGCCCCAGAACACATCCTCTCACACAGCAAATAATTGTAGCATTTTATATTTAGTCACAGCACATGAGTTTTCGGGTAGGCGCCAAGTTATCTCGCAACCGTCTACGCCTAAAAGGCTAGGCGGCCTCATTTCTCAGGCCCGCCGAAGCATTTGTGAAAGCGGACCGGAGTGTACAGTACATGAGGAGAGATAAACGAAGGCAACACTCTCGAAAACTCATGTGCGAATACTCATTCCATTATGACCACAACCTCATTAGGTTCAGGCAACATCATATGCAAATGTTCACGAGCAACCCGCTCCACCCTTGCATCGGAAGCCCACGTCCCCTGTTCTAACAATAATTGTCCCCACTCAACTTGGAGAGATTCTATTTCTTGCTGTATGACTTGCAATTTTGTAAATAATTGACGACTTAGGTGCTTGTTATAAACAACACCCAATGCTGATATAAACACCATAAAAGCCAACAATCCTATCCCTAGTCCCCCAAACCACGATGGGCTCTGGTGGGGGGTTGCTTTCAAACGACGCATAAACATGGGTCGCGTTCCTTAGTATTACTTTTAGCTATATACAAACTTCTTCAGATGCTTTTTTTCCCTAGATTTTAGGAAAGCTAAATTCAGATCATAAAGTGTTTTTTTCCGCTACGCGCAACGTAGCACTCCTTGATCTTTGGTTCAGATTAACTTCATCCTCTGATGGGCGCTGACGTTTGATAACCCATTTAAATGGTGTTTTTAAATCCTTCTCTGGCAATGCAATGCCCTTTGGCAATTTCACTTTTGATTGTCCATTGAAAAATTGTTTCACCATGCGATCTTCCAACGAATGAAAGCTAATAACGACTAATCTGCCGCCAGGTGCTAATATTCGCATTGCTCCAGCTAATGCTTGTTCAATTGCTTGCAGTTCCCGATTAATATGGATACGAATAGCCTGAAAAGTTTTCGTTGCTGGATGACGACCTATTTTTTGGCGTGGGATACAACGCTCAACAATATGCGCAAGTTCCAAAGTAGTCTCAATAGTTTTGATTGTTCGTGCTTCAGCAATATTCCTAGCAATTCTCTTGGCAAAGGATTCTTCACCAAATTTCTTCAACACATAAATAATATCTTCTTGTGATGCGGTATTAACCCACTCTTTGGCAGAGGGTCCTTTCGTTGGATCCATTCGCATATCTAAGGGACCATCGCGCATAAAACTAAAACCTCGCGATGCCTCGTCCAATTGTGGGGAAGAAACCCCTAAATCAAGTAAAATACCATTGGCTTTAGTTGCAATACCGCAATCGTGCGCTATCGTCGTTAAATCACCAAAACACTGATGAACAAAAGTGACTCGCTTATCATCTCTAAAGCGATGCTGGCCAAATGCAATGGCTTCAGGATCCTTATCAAGGCAAAATAACCGGCCATGTTCATTCAGTTTTTGTAATATTTCATGGCTATGACCACCACGCCCGAAAGTAGCGTCGATATAAACACCTTCAGGTATGATGTTGAGTGCTTCAATGGCTTCTCGAAGCATAACGGATTGATGTGATGTAGTTATTGTCATAATGATATCGATAAAAGACTTGCTGGCAATTCTTGCATGTCTTTTATATCCTCCTGCAACCATTGATCACGGCAATTTTTCCACATATTCTCATCCCAAAGTTCAAACTTTCGTCCTTGGCCAATCAGAACGACTTCTTTTTGTAATTTTGCGAAGTCACGTAAAGGAGGAGGGATTAACATTCTTCCGTGATTATCTATAACAGAATCCGTGGCATGCCCAATTAATAATCGTTGCACACGTCGCACCTGACGATTAAAACTTGGCAATTTTTCAATTTGTTGCTCAATTTTTTCCCATTCAGGTAACGGATAAATAAGCAAACAACTTTCATCAGTATCAATGGTGATAATGCAATGCCCTTGCGAGTACTGCATTAATTGATCACGATAGCGGGCCGGGATCGCTATACGTCCCTTATTGTCCAGAGATAGTTCACTAACACCCCTAAACATTCCAGCACCACTCTTAACCCACAATGATCCACAATAATCCACTTAACCACACTATAGGTGCGCCGCTCCTCATTTGTCAAGGAAAGTTCAAAAACTAACTTTTATAAAAGTAATTTCAATAACAAACAAAGGATAATGAGAGAGCATTTTGCCAATCGTGTTCGTAATTTGCTAGTGAAAAATAAAACTTGAAGAAAATAATGTATCAATACTCTTTTCCTTTTACTTTTAGGCGCTTCGCCAAGCTTTTGAGCGGTAGGAGTGTATAGCGCCGCAACAAAGAATAAAAGCAATATGAATAACTATTACCCTTTTACATTTAGGCGCGGCGACAAGCTTTTGAGCGGTAGGAGTGTATGCAAAATATATGACTAGCGCTCAAATAGCGCAGTCAACAAAGCATAAAAAGGAGAAGAGTTGAGAGTTAGCCGATAAGCCGGGTTCTGTCGCGGACAACCATTCATCTGGGATATGTGTCACCACATACCTCAAGCAACCTACCCGAACCCTATGTGAGCAACATATTCCTTATTACTTTCATAATAAGAAGGGGTTCCTATTTGGTCTTGCTCCAAGTGGGGTTTGCCGTGCCGTGAGATGTTGCCATCCACGCGGTGCGCTCTTACCGCCCCGTTTCACCCTTACCCATTTATTCTAAAATAAATGGGCGGTTTATTTTCTGTTGCACTTTCCGTAGACTCGCGCCTCCCAGGCGTTACCTGGCACTTTGCTCTATGGAGCCCGGACTTTCCTCTGCAACCTACTCCATTAAGGAGCACCTACAGCGATTGCCTAGCCAACTCTCGGGCTCAAGGATACGGTTTGATTAGATAACAAGCAAGCAGTAAATGACTAGCAAGTGTAGGTTGGGCCTTTAGACCCAACAATCAAACTCGCAGTGACTGCTTTTTATGGGTGTTGGGCCTTACGGCCCAGCCTACTTCACTTTTTGATCCCCTCTCCCGTTGAATCACGCCTAGCTTGAGCGAAGGCGGATACGGGAGAGGGTTGTGCGAGGTCTTATTCTTCTTTCATCTTCATTGCGACATCATACACAGCATTCTTGGCAAATCCGGTTAATTTCACTGTGATTTGCACTGCTTGTTTCAAAGAAATTTCTGGCAATAAAACAGCTAAGACTCGTCTCATTTCCTCTTCCTCTTCTCCCATTGAATGCTTTTCCATGGTGTTGCCTGCGACAATCAGGACAAATTCCCCCTTTTGTGGGATGTCACCACTAGCAAGTCCTGCTATTAAATGCTGGAAGTCACTTTTATAAACAGACTCAAATTTTTTAGTCAACTCCCTAACAATAGTTGCCTGACGATTCAATCCAAATATCTCTGCGCAATCTTCCAACAACGCAGCCAAACGATGAGGCGCCTCATAAAAGATCATGGTATGGGGAAAATCGACTAAAGACTCTAACTGCTTACGTCTTCCCTGTGATTTTGCAGGTAAAAACCCTTCAAAAGAAAATTTATCGGTGGGTAACCCAGCTACACTGAGTGCGGCAACGAATGCGCACGGACCAGGAATAGGGATCACAGGGATCTTTGCTTCATGTGCAGCAGCAACCAACATATATCCGGGATCGCTAATTAAAGGAGTGCCTGCATCTGAAATTAAAGCACCACTCTCTCCCTGACATAATTTTTCAATCAACATCCTAGTGCGACTTTGCTCATTATGCTCATGATAGGAGATAAGAGATGTTCCAATTCCAAGGTGTTGTAATAGACCACTACTATGTCTAGTATCTTCTGCAGCAATCCAAGCTACTTGACTTAGAATTTTGTTTGCTCTATTACTTATGTCGTCAAGGTTGCCAATCGGGGTAGCAACGACGTAAAGTTTACCCATCTGTTGATGCATGATGAGGCCTCAGTTGTAGGAAAAAATTAGCACTATGAGAAACAATTATTTTTTAAGATTATCAAAATTACTTCTGTTAGTTGTATTACTTGGAGGTTGTTACAAAGGCAGCTCTTATGAAGGGCATACTCAAGTACATTCTCCATTCTCGAATGCAGAATACCCTAATAGTGATAGTTTTGCTGCACTTTCTGAACAACCTCACCAAATTGCACTGCTACTTCCCCTCTCGGGTCAACATGCAGATTCAGCCAAAGCTATTCGCGAAGGTTTTTTAGCAAGCTACTACCAACAAAATGGAACCAAACCCAACGTACGCGTTTACGACACCACAAAGGACAGCGATGTTCAGCGTGTTTATGCGCTTGCGATTGAAGAAGGTGCAGACTTTGTCGTCGGTCCATTATCCAAAGAAGATGTTCATCGTTTAAGCATGCTTCCTCCGCGCGCGCTCAAGACACCAGTCTTGGCTTTAAATCATCACCCTGGAGTCCAAAGTGCCCCCAAACATTTTGTGCAATATACTTTAGCTCCAGAAGCAGAAGCTGAACAAATTGCAGATAAAGCTTGGCAAAAAGGCTATCGCAGCGCGAGCTTAATTGTTCCAGATAACGTATGGGGACAACGTACGGCAAGTGCCTTTACAACACAATGGCAAAAACGCGGCGGGCGCATAATTCATACCGTCCATACAAATGCCTCACAAGATCAATCTGCAGCAGTCAGACGTTTGCTTGGTATTGATGAAAGCCAAAAGCGCGCTAATCACATTAAAAATATCCTGTCGGAAAAAGTAGAATTTCAACCTAGACGCCGTCAAGATGTCGACGTGATTGTAATGGCCGCTCCTCCCGATCAAGCTCGTCAACTTAAGCCCTTATTCGATTTTTACTATGCTGAAGATGTGCCAGTTTATGCGACTTCCAGCGTTTATAGCGGTAATCCTAACCCTAAAAGAGACAGAGATATTAATGGGATCGTATTCTGCGACATGCCATGGCTAATTGATCAACAACAGGGCCAAAATATGCGTCAGCTGCTAAACCGCAATGGGGCTAACCAATCTGATCAATACAATCGATTATTTGCAATGGGCGTGGATGCATATCAATTAACAACGCACTTTAAGCAATTGCAAACCGGTACAAAATACCCCGGTGTTACAGGTGACTTAGCACTTGGCTCTAACAATCACATTCAACGTCAATTGAGCTGGGCAAAAGTAGTTGACGGTGTTCCTTCTAAAGTGAATTGATCAATTATATATGCCAGACAAGCCAAGCTTGTGCTTGCAATCAAGGGAGAGAATGTCGATTCTCCCCCTTGATAAATCCCTATCGGCTCTTTAATGCAACTTTGAATAATCTGCTGATCCCTTTTATCTCTTCTGTGCTCACTTTCATCTGCCAACGGTATAAACTACGTTGAAACACCCCTTGAGATCCCCATATGAATAGGTATGATACCCGTGCATTCATACTTAGGTGACAACGATGTCGAAAATTAAATTTGCCAAGTTAACAACCGATACTATATTCGTCGATCGTAGTCGTGCTTATGGCATTGATGAGCTCCCACTATCTTCTTCTGCAAACCCTTTATCCGAAGAAGATTTCTTATTAGGCACAAACAAGGGAAAAGATTCTTATTTATTAACTCAAATGCGTTTATCTACATTAAATGCATGTAAAGCTCGCATTGAAGATTACCAGCAGCAGCAGCAGAAAAAAGAAGCTGAAGAAGAGCGTCATAAGAAATTTGCTAACGGCTTACTGGGTATATAATTTTTACTGGATTTTTTCCCCAAATAGACATTTTTCTTTTTTATGTGTTAGAATGATTACTCATATGGTATAAAACCTTTTAACGGCTTACCAAAGTCGCTAACCAAAGGGTAAAACATTATGAGCCGTTGGAAAGAAATCTTAGATGGTTTTAAATCTATCTTGAGTACGCAAGAGATTGAACAACAACGAAAAAAAGCTTCACCCGAAAACACCCCTGAAAATAATCCCAATACTGCTAAACAAAATGATCTATCAAAGAAAATTCTTTACCTAATGAGTAGAAATACTAAGGGTGGTTCTTCAATCAGTGGGGATAAATCAAACCAGGCTGACATACCCAAAGGCCCCACTAAACCTAAAAGTCCGTAAGAAAGATTTGACAAGAATACTCAATCTAATTTGAGGCGAACTTCTAATCCATATCCTTTTGCTTTGAAATCATCGCTACCACTTTTAGGCGATAAATGCAGATTTACATCAACAATTTCACTTTCTTCTACATTTAAAGGCCCCGATTTCACCTGGTCAATCCCAATTTGAAACGAATCTGTGAACTGAACAGCCAACAAGGCTTTTAACTTTCCTTTATATTCATTCCAAAGACCCACATGATCCCTTTCTATGTCATGTTTAGCGACTTTGTCTAGGTTTTCAAACACTTGAAGTAACGTTTCTGAAGGAACAACTTTTTGAGCGTTATGCTTAGCTATCGTTGGAGCGGTTGAGTAAGCTGTAGTCTCATTTTTGTAAGAAGTATTCTCTTCGGCTTTACAGACAAACGAGGACGTAATCAAACATCCTGTTATAAACATCGCCATGTGCCAATTCATGTCCATTGCTGCCTACCTCGTCCCTGATGAAAGCATATGCAATCAGAATAACTAATTTAAATATTATAAAGAAATAACAATTAGTAAAGTAAATTATAGTCTTTTTTATGCATTTGAAATGTTGTCGCTGACCTATCAGGAAATACGCTCAGTTATTTCATCACACAATGAGCTTCATTGATGCTTAAGAGATCCTGGGCTCGCTTCGATAAAAGCAGTGGAGTGTTTGATGAAGCGTAAAACATGTCTTTACCAGAGCCGGCCAATACCTATCCACTACAGTATGATGTACAGTATGATGGCAAAACTCATAAACTGTATAAAATATACTTACTGAATATTCGGTTTATGATTTTCGATGATAATACCATCTTTAATGAGATGGCTATCTACACATATTATACTAGCTGCCTTATATGGAATCATCATGCAAGTTTATCCTCCCAAACATATCTGTGATAAATCATTGTATGAAATCATTAAAATCCAATCGCCACTTAATAAGCTTGATGGTTTGCATTTAGTATTTTATGGTTGTTATTATCCAGATAACACAGGATTTATGTTTTATACAAACAAAGCCTATTGGTTGATAAGAACTTCATTGAATGTTCCTTTTCAAGGCACCTATGAAAAAGATGGTATCTATCCATGGGTAGATTTTCATTCTAGCAGTTTTATAAAAATTTCAGAGGACTTCGGAATATTTTGTCCAATTAATTTCATTCAATCATCAAATGAACCGACTGGTAAAGAAATCTTCACTTTTGCTTTTAGTCATAAAAAAAATCCAGGCATTAGTTTTTACTTTAATCATTTGGAAATGCTCATTAAATTTGCAGAATACTTTAAAGTACAAGCTAAAACTCTCATTAAACAGGCCTATGAAACAAGAGTGCCTGTGCCCACGCATTTGACTTCAACGAAGAACGAAGAACAAAGCTATGAGAACACTATAAAAGAACTGATTAATAATTTCAGTTTACCTGCTGAATACTTAATGGAAGATAATATTCTTTCTAAATTAACAAATAAGGAAATGTTGTGTTTATGTTACTACTTAATGGGAAAAACTGCGGCAGAAATAGCAAATATACTAAAACTGTCCCCTAAAACAACAGCCTCCCATTTGTACAATGCAAGACTTAAATTAGAATGCAAAAATAAAAGTGAATTATTCCAAAAAGCCTTTGAACTTGGATTAATTGACTCTCAATTTATCCGACACTTAACAAGCAAAAAGACTTCATCATGACCATTTGTCGCACAATGATACGACGAATAGTACAGTAAATTTTAATGAGATTTTACCTACGCCAGAACAAGTTAGTTAAAAGTTCTTAGGCAAACCATTTCACTAAACATAATTTATTGATAATTAAAGGGAATAATACAATCCAGTCAAGATAAATGGTTAATGTGAGACGATGTAACCTCAAATGAAATTATCTTCAAGTTGAAAAAGCGTGTGACTCAGCACGTTGCTTGAATCAAAATCTCAGCTAACCCTTCCGGATCAGAATAAAACGGTGAATGATCACAATTTAATGTAAGCACTTCGCAAGGCGTTAATGCCACCATTTTTCTTTGCGTTTCAAGATGAATAGCTTGGTCTTGCAGGCATTCAATATAACATCTTGGCAGTTGGCCGAATCTTTCGTCACTTAAGCAAACGGCCGTATCTGAAGGAAGCAAAGGCTCAACACATAAACGGGTTTTAATTCTTTCAATGATTTCATCAGTACAAAGATGACAAGCAAAGCCCTTGAGCATTTTTGCAGGAAAATAAAAAGCATTTTCTTCAGGCACTCTTTTCATCATTTTGACAAATCGGCTAGGCGGTTGTAATTTTGCGACTTCAAACATAGACTGCCCATTTAAGGGTAAAAATGCAGCAAGATAAATGAGCTTTTTGATTTTTTCAGGCATCAATTCGCCGACTTGCGAAATCACAACACCAGCCAAACTGTGACCAACTAATATCACAGGTTCCAAGCAATCACTTAGAATACGACAAACACAATCCACGTAATGATCTAAAGTAATCACTTTTAATGGTGTGGCATCCTGACTATGACCAGGCAAATCAGGCGCATACACGGTATGTCCTTTGGCTTCTAAGAGAGGGACAACCTTTTCCCAACACCAGGCACCATGCCAAGCACCATGAATAAGAATATAAGTTGCCATAAGCTGCTTATAGGTTGAAAAAATAATTATTTTAACGTAAATATGTCATACTTTAAACTATGTATTTTATTTTTCAAAACAATAAAAAAGGCAACCCAAAAATTGGGTTGCCTAAAGAGTTACCAATAATAGAAATTATCTGACAAACATTTTTTTCAAATATTCCATTATTGATATTGCCGGCGTGGGCGCAACCGCTTGCTCAGCTGCCTTAGGTGCAGGATTATTTGCCTGGAACAACAATGGTTTTGGCTGTGTCGCTACCAAAGGTAAAGGAGCGGGTTTCGCATTTGCTGCCAATACTGGTTTTCCGTTAAAGCCAAGCTTTTCTTTACCTTGAGTCCATGCAACGGCTTCAGCAAAGATTTCTTTGGCGACTGGCAACATAGCTTTTAAGCGTGACACATCTTCTTCAGAGTAGATCTTGCCAGGCGCCATTTCAAGCAAATGCTCAAGCTTATGTTCTAGTTTTACCAAATCTCTTTCTTTAGTCGCAATATCAGGAGATTTTGGATCAGATTTTTTAAGGTATTCAATACATGCCTTAAGATTCTTGATTTCTTTTTCCAAATCTTCCTTATCACTGTTAAATTCATCTTGATCAAAATAAGCAGCAAATCCTTGGCGCTTGATAATGCTTTGTTCTTTTAATTTTAAACCGGTTGCAAATTGCATAAAATCAATGATTTTTTTGCCAAACTCAGGACTTAAAATGCCACGACCAATTAATTCATTGGCAATATCAATCGAATTTTGCGTTTTGCAATGATGATAAAAACCAAGGTTAGTTAAAAATTGTTCTATAAAACGATATAATTCACGTTTAAGATCCAAGGTTTTACCAAGCTCGCCGGTAAGAAATACACTTTTTCCTTTCTGATAAATACCTTGAATATCAGTGATCATTTTTTCCTTTGCAATTTTTGCTTTTAACTCTTTGCCTTCACTTTTCGTCTCTAAAATCTTATTCTTTTTCGCTTTAAATTTATTAAAGAGTGGAATATCTCCACAAAGACGATCGGTATTTCTACCCAAACTCTTTCCAGCATCATTTGCGGTCTTTAATTCACGCGGGCTAAACGGTTTATACATTTGATCAAGCCAGAAATAAATTTCATTGAGCAGTTCTTGTTGACCTTTCTTCGTCTTTAATTTTTTCTTATTTTTGGGATCCTTTTTAACTTTGGCCCATTCTCTTTCAAATGCTTGCTCTTTTTGTTTACGCAGAACGGCTCTATCTTGAATAAAATTTTCACGTGAGTATTCTGCAAATTCTTCTGGCGTCGCAAGAAAAGGACGTGAACCTTCATAAGGAATTTTATCCCAGTGCTTGTTATAAATAGCTTCTTGCAATAATCCTTTGGCTTGCTCGGGTGTAGCATTACGCGCAAAAAAACGTAAATGTGGAGGTGCATTATCTGCTTCGTCCATTCTTAAGCCTTTTCCACCAATATCAGGATGCTCGCCAAGTAAAAATAGACGATCAGAAATATTTTGAGTTAATTGATAAAAATATTTCCAAGTTTCTATATCTTTTTTCTCGGGTAAAATTGCAATTTCTAGATCTGTAATAGGTCCTGTTTCTTGACGTGCCAAAGAACCTAAAGTAACAATAGTATACTTACAAGGAGCCTTCCCTAGTTTTTCCTCTTCCTCTTTAATAATTTTTTGCAGATATTGCTTAGTATCTTTAGTGATCTGTTTAGTCACCGCGTTGTAATCAGGATTGACTTTCTTCGCTTCAGTAGCAATCAGATCAAAATGCTTTTGTCTTAGCGCATCTAATTCGCTTTTATCAGGATTATTTCCCTTTTTTAAATAAGCTGATAATCCGCTAAAAGGATTTTTTACATACCCCAAGATCCCTTGATAACCTTTATTTAAATTATCTTTAATGTTTTGCCACCAATTTGTGCCTTGTTTTGTATTGGTTGGTGGTGGCGTTGCTTGTGTTAGTGTTGAATTCAACATGGTATTACCCCTTTCTGTGTAAGTTATTTTAAGAACTTAATATATAAGGGCAATATGTTGATTTTCTAGGCAAAACTGATAAACAGACAGAATAAGATGAATGAACGCTCACAATAAGGGTATCTACAAGCGTTCAATTCTGTTTATCAGAGTATAATTTGTAACTGTTTAGTAATTATATTGGCCGCAAGCGCTGAGCCTTTGGCAGTGTAGTGATAAGAATCATACAGATATTGCGTATTAGCAGGAATTTCTTTTGCTAAATCTATCACCATGATCTGATGCTTTAAGCCCATTTCACGAATCAATTCATTAAAACGATGGTACAACGGATCATCTTTTACCCGATTAGCTTGTGTCATTAAAACAGGTTGGATATCTCTAATTTTGCAAATAGCAATAAATGTTTCAATATTGCGCTGGAATTCTCGGGTAATATACTGTTCATCTACAGGCTTGGGTTCTTTAGCGAATTCATAACGCGTAAAAATATTTTTTGAAGTTTGCAGATGACTTTTAAGTGAATCAGGATACCCATATTCCCCATGAGAACGAAGTATCACCAAATCGTTAATGTTATGCATAAAAACAACCATCGTAGGTTTCATCGGCAAAACTTTGTTTATCAAAACATTTAAAGAATGCATCGACTCATTGGCAGAAACACCACCATTATAACTATTTACTTTTTTCTTCAGCGCGCTTTCAAGTGCACGCCCTACCTTATAAGGAAATCGTTCTTCTTCTTCCATATATAAGCATTCAGTTGTGGAACCACCGAGAAAAACGATTTTAATATCAGGGTTTTCATGAATTTGCGAAGGACCGATAAAACCATGTTCATCTGTTGCAACCCGATAATATTTACGTTCAATACTATTTGGAGCAATGTTTCTAATGTAATTTCTAGAGGGACGCTCAAATTTCTCTTGATTAGGACGATGTTCTCGTAATTTAATAAACCGACCTACATTGTTATCAATGATTTTGCCTACATAATATTGATGAACTATCGTTTTAATGCTTTTGCTTTCAAACTCAGTATAAGCATTATTAATGATTTTCAATGAGCAAATACCATACAATGCCATAAGCAAAAAAATAACTACTATAGTTAATGTTGCTTTAGGATGTTTTTCAAAAAAATTAGTATTGTTTTGAGACACAATGACTCCTACCTCTATCCCTCTCCCCAAAGTCGAGGGGATAAAAAATAATATCGAGTATTAAATAAAAACCATGCTCAAGCGATTAAAATCCGTCCTCAAGGGTACGCAGAATATCCTTAAAAAGCAAAGCACCAAACAAGTGATTGGTAATCAAGCAGAAGCGCTTGCTAAGCAGTTTTTACTTGCTAAGGGATTAAAATTTATCCAAGCTCAATTTAATACTCCCCTGGGCGAAGTTGATCTCGTTATGAAAGACAAAGTTGAGTTAGTCTTCGTCGAAGTACGCTACCGAGAAAATAATGCTTTTGGTGAAGGCTATGAAACCATAACCCATGCTAAAAAACAGCGCATAATACGGACAGCGGCTTATTTTTACCAAATTTATCCTTGGGCGGATGCCCATTCCTGCCGTTTTGATGTCATTTCCATCACTGGTAACCAACTAAATCCTAAAATCACCTGGATCCCAAATGCATTTGGAGTAGAATAACTCCCTCCTAGTTAAAAAATAACATTTTTAGTTAGAAAAATAATATATGAATAAACAAGACAGAATACGCCAACTATTTAATGATAGCATTGACACTAAGTTGGCAGCCTTAGATACATTACCCCCAGATATAGTGCGGGCAGCCGAATGCATGGTAGAAGCTTTAAAGGGTCAGCGCAAAATTCTCAGTTGTGGAAACGGTGGCTCTGCAGCAGATGCTCAACATTTTTCCTCAGAGCTGCTGAATCGCTTTGAAAAAGAACGCATGAGCCTTGCTGCAATGGCGCTCACAACAGATTCTTCTACGCTTACCTCGATTGCAAACGATTATAGTTATCACGACATCTTCTCTAAGCAAATTAAAGGGCTTGGACAAGAAGGTGACGTATTGCTCGTTATCAGTACAAGCGGTAAATCTCAAAATATCATTAATGCCGTCTATGCAGCGCATAGCAAAGGCATGAAAGTGATTGCATTAACCGGCAAAGATGGCGGTGATCTTGCACGCATCTTACGCGATGATGATATTGAATTAAGAGTCCCAGGACAATCGACTGCGAGAATTCAAGAAGTACATCTTCTTCTTATTCATTGTTTATGCGATTACATCGACTCTGAATTTGGGCCACAAACATGTTTACGATAAATCATAAAACAACTGCCATACTCAGTCTCACTGTAGCGCTCTTGCTTCTCCAAGGATGCGCTGCGGTCGTTGTTGGAACAGCTGCAACGAGTGCCATCGTTGCGCAAGATAGACGCACAACAGGCACTATTGTTGAAGATAAAAGCATTCAACTCAAAGCTACGCATGCAATCAATGAGGTTATCCAAGGCAACCCGGATGCACATGTGAGCGCAATCAGCTATAACAATCGATTGTTACTGGTTGGTCAGGTACCCTCCAGAAAAATACGAGCAGACATTGAAAAAGCTGTTAAGAATGTTAGAAAAATTAGACAAGTGCATAATGAGATTACCTTAGGTGCGCCTACGTCCTTACTGCAACGCTCTCAGGACAGCTGGATTACAACTAAAGTCAAAAGCGAAATGGCACTCACTAAAGATCTTAACCCTACGCGCGTTAAAGTTGTCACCGAAGGTGGAACGGTTTATTTACTAGGCCTTGTTAATAGACAAGAAGAAGAAATAACAGTTGACATCGCACGGCATACCAAAGGGGTGAAAAAAGTCGTTAAGATCTTCGAATATGATTAATTCTTCATTTCTGAGGGCTTTAACAAAAAATTTTCCAACCGGAAAATATTACACAGATCCCGCAGATTGTTGGGTATATGGTTATGATAATAGTCGTCGTCATTCATTGCCTGATGCGGTTATTTTTGCGGAATCACATGAAGATATTGTGCAGGCAGTCAAGCTTTGCTACGAATATGGTATTCCTCTCACCGCCAGAGGACGCGCTAGTGGTACCACAGGAGGCGCCATTCCATTAAAAGGTGGCGTAGTACTTTCTTTAGAGCGCATGCAAAAAGTGATTTCGTTCGATCCGGCTAATCGTATCATGGTAGTTGAGCCGGGCGTGCTGAATGCAGAAGTGCAAACTCTTGCTAAAACCAAAGGTTTCTTTTGGCCTCCTGATCCCACCAGTTCTGCATACTGCTGCATAGGTGGAAATTTAAGTTGTAATGCGGCAGGCCCCCGCTCTTTAAAATATGGCACAACACGAGAAAACACTTTAGGCTTAACTGCCGTAACAGGGACAGGTGAAACCATACAATGCGGTGTTTATACCACCAAAGGCGTGGTCGGTTATGATCTCACGCGACTTTTAATTGGCTCAGAAGGCACTTTAGGGATTATTTCCCAAGCTACTCTTAAACTGACACCTTTACCACAAGCAAAACGTACCTTACGTGCTTTTTATCGTGATATCAAAGGAGCCGCACAAGCCGTCACACAAATCATGTCACAACCTGTTACACCTTGCGGCTGTGAATTCATAGATGGCAATGCTATTCAAATGATCCGTCAACATGCTAATGCAGATCTCCCTGAAAATGCAGGTAGCATGCTGATGGTTGAAGTCGATGGCTCTGAAGATAGTTTAGCCTCAGATGTGAAATTGATGGAGAACGCGGCCCATCATGCGAGTCTTATTGATCTTGCTGTTGCACAAACCACCGAAGAAACAGAAAAATTATGGGCAATACGCAAATCTCTATCACAAGCGCTGAGAAGCCTTTCTCCACATAAAATTAATGAAGATGTTGTTGTTCCCATTTCGAATATCCCTGCTTTATTGGAATATACGCAGGAACTCGCAGCCCAATTTAATATCACGATTGTAAATTTTGGACATGCTGGCAATGGTAATATACACGTTAATTTGTTAATTGATCCTTTCGATCCTATTGCAGGCCCAAAAGCAAAAGAATGTCTGAATCTACTTTTTGATAAAGTGGTAGCACTCCATGGAAGCCTTTCAGGCGAACACGGTGTGGGAATGGAAAAACGAGATTATGTTGCAAAGGAAATACCTTTACCTACTTTAAAGTTAATGCAACAAATCAAAGCACAATTCGATCCTAAAGGCATCCTCAACCCAGGAAAATTCTTTCCTGAATCAAAATGACATGCCTTCATCATTAGTAGGTATAGTCACAGCAGATGATTTTTCAGCGAGGCGGCAAGTGTTAGAGAAATAGGAGTGTATATAAAATACACGACTATTGCGAAAACACACAGCCAACAAAGCTGAAGAATCATATGCGAAGACTATACTAGTGGAGGACTTCTTCTGCCATGCGTGCGCCCGGATGATGATCAAAGACGATCCGCTTTAACTCCTTTTCCCTTTCAGGCGGAATATCAATCATCATAATATAATGCCCATCTTCCACATATTTTTCATATTTTTCCACGACACCATTTTTGACACCAATGCCAATCAAACCACTGGTCCATACTCCAATCACCACCCCAAAAATTAACATGGCAATATAACCAAATGCAGTGATAGTCACATTGGCAGGTAATACAATGAGAAAGAGTGCCACAATCAGAGCAAAAAAACCTAAACCTATCAAAGGCCCACGTTTTAGTGCTTTACCAAGATGTGTCGTTTGCAAAAGATTGGCGCGATGAAGGTGCTCATCTTCTAAATCTTCAGGTAACCCACCACAAATATGAATATTGTGATTGTTCACCCCAATTTCTTCTAGCTCATGCGCTATGTTGCTGGTTTCTTTCAAATCAGGCACAAGGAAGAATAAACGTTTCATATCACTCTCCTTGAAAGAGCTGCCTATCTTTTATTTTAGCTAAAATAAAGAAACGAAACTAGGCTCAATATATGTGATTACACAGATGCAGTCACACGAAAAATTCAAGTATTTCTTTTACCAAGAGCATGTTTAGAAGTGATATCAGGTGACTCACAACTTTGCTGAAAATTGCAAAGTTGGTCTACTTTTTGTTGTGCTTGTAATAAAAATTTCCGCTCTGATAGACCGTAGATATTTTGTAGCATGATTTGCTTTATTTCATTTAAGTCATTGTTCACTTTTGCTAATTTCGCATCTAAGGAAATTTCCTTTTTATTTTCTGTTTTATTTTGCGATAAATGATCAACCGCACTCACCTTGTTTGTTGAAGAGCAAATATATTTTATGCCTATCCCAACAATCACCATGCTTAAAATCAAAGGAATAAAATAAATAGCGGAATTATAAAGAAGAGAGAACATTTTAGGATCGCCACAATAAAATTATTTAGTATTTTAACTTAAAGTGATTTCAATTAGCAAAATCATTTATCTCTTTAAGGTTTCCTTTTATCGGATAGATTGTTTTTTGGGGTCAATTTCGTTGACTGTAAATCTCGTTTGGCGAATGATTGCGACTTTGCAGCAAGCAGCGAGATCCTCTCATTGCAGTTTATATATTGGAGATGAAAATGCGTGAACTAAATCAAAATGAAACCATGGGCGTCAACGGTGGAATAATCACAGATGGCTATAATTTTAGTTTTATTGTTGAGAATACCGTCACCGGCGCTATAGTTGGGCTCCCATTCTCAATACTTACCGGAAACCCTAGCGTTATCTTAGGCATGGCAACAATTTTTGGCGCATATGCTGTTGCAATGACAGTCGCTAAAGGTCTGGACGCAGTATTTTTTACTGATCCGCAAAGCACTTACGTTCCCGTTAGCAATGTCGTTATTGCATAAATCTGATAATTTACAGGTATGGTACCCTTCTTTAAGAAAGAAGGGTACCATGAAGATGCGTAAAACAATCTGCCTCTTTATGCTACGGGATGGCCAAATATCAATCCCTAGCAGTAATAAACAAGGCTTAAAGACAAAATGGGAAAGTACACTTATTTGACGACAGTAAGTTTCGGCCGACCGTTTCCTTTCTTACCTTTACCACTGCCCCCTTTACTACCTCCGGTCTCATTTTCATTAGGACCTTGTGGCGGCTCGTCTTCCTCGTCATCTTTAAATACCATGCCACGACCATTTTCTTTAGCATAGATAGCAGTAATGGCTTTCATGCTGACGTAGATATCGTGTGGAACCCCAGCAAATCTTGCATTAAATTCCACATGATCATTAGCTACAATTAAAGCACGTACAGCACCGGGAGAAATATTTAAAACAATTCGACCATTATCAACATAGTCCCGAGGCACAGAAACATCAGGCATATCTGCATTAACGACAATGTATGGCGTCGCATTATTATCGACTATCCACTCATAAAACGCGCGCAAAAGATAAGGTCGACTTGAATTCATATTACTCACCTAATGCACGTTCAGCATCAGTTAAGCTGATCTGGAATGCTTCACGATCAAAAAGCCTTTTTGCATATTCTTGGATAGACTTTGCTTCAGCTGGCAAGATAATTCCCATAGCTTTAAGGCGCCATAGCATCGGAGCGATTGCGCAATCTACTAGTGAAAATTCCTCACTGAGAAAATAAGGCATTTCCTTAAACATAGGAGAAACCGAAACAATGCTTTCGTATAAGGCTTTTTGCGATTCTTGCACTTCTTTAGGATCAGCATTTTTTGCCAAAATTTTATTCATTAAGGTATACCAATCCCGGTTAACCCTATGCAACATTAGTCGGCTGCGTGCTCTTGCTACAGGATAAACAGGCATTAATGGAGGATGAGGAAAACGCTCATCCAAATACTCCATAATGATTTCTGATTCATAGAGTACTAAATCTCTATCAACCAAAGTAGGTACCGTATTATACGGATTAATTTCCACCAAAGCGTCAACCTGCGTGTCGACATCTATTTCATACAGATCAAAAGTGACACCTTTTTCCGCCAAAACGATCCGCGCCCGATGGCTATATGGATCAGTTGAGCCTGAATACAATGTCATGACCGAGCGTTTATTAGCTACCACTGCCATGATTGCCCCCCAAAATTGGCTTTAATGAACATCTTTCCAATATTCACGTTTGAGCAAATACGCAAATAAGGTAAAGACCACTAAAAATAATAATACCCAAACCCCTAATTTTTCCCGCTCTAACTTATGGGGTTCACCAACATAATCTAAGAAATTCACCAAGTCCGTAATGGCTTTATCATATTCCTCTTTACTTAAGGTACCAGGTGTTTTCAGCTCAAGATGATCAATCACCTTCTTCTGATAAGGTTTGCCTTCATCATCAAACATTTCGATTGATGTATAAACGGGCACCTGTACCCCTTGTAATGATAATAGGATGTGTGGCATTCCCACATCTGGGAAAACCATATTGTTTACTCCCCAAGGTTTTTGGGGATCTTCATAAAAAGTTCTTAAGTAAGTGTATAACCAGTCTTTGCCTCTGGAACGGGCGACCAGCGATAAATCAGGCGGCGCCACTCCAAACCAAGCTTGTGCGTCTTTTTTGGGGATAGCTGAAAGTAATGGTTCCGTTACCTTATCGCTGATGAAATTTAAATTTTCATTCACTAGCTTTTCTAGGACATTACCTTTCTTATCAACTATTCCAATATCTTTTGCCATATCGTTAAAACGAACAAACTGAAGTGAATGACACCCCATGCAATAATTCACATATAAGCTTGCACCACGTTGCAGTGATGCCTTATCACATAAATTATTTTTAACTTTGTCTAGGTGCACACCACCTTGACTGGCAAATACCTGACCAATAAACGTCGTTACAATAGCCAATAGCAAACACGTTTTTATTGCTTTCATTTATTCGTGACCCTCTCCGGGACAGGTTTTGTCTTATCAATCTTCGTATAAATGGGCATTCCCAAGAAAAAGGCAAAATACAGCACAGAAAATATTTGCGCAGCAATCATTCGTGAAGGGCTAGGTGGTTTTAACCCTAGATACCCTAAAGAAACGAAGCTAATCACAAAAATAACCAGCATAGCCTTGCAGATAGGCCCACGATAACGTATGGATTTCACTGGGCTGCGATCTAACCAAGGCAAGAAAAATATGATCAATACAGCCGAAAGCATCGCAATAACACCACTTAACTTATCTGGTATTGCCCGCAAGATGGCATAATAAGGTGTCATATACCATACTGGAGCGATGTGCTCAGGTGTTTTCATCGGATTAGCAGGCTCAAAATTAGGCGCTTCAAGAAAGAAACCACCAACATCAGGCGCAAAAAACACGACAGCAGAAAAAATTAACAGAAAAACTGATACACCGAAGATATCTTTCACTGTGTAATAAGGGTGGAAAGGGATCCCATCTAACGGTTTACCTTCACTGTCCTTCTTCTCTTTTATCTCAATTCCATCAGGGTTATTCGAGCCAACCTCATGCAACGCAATAATATGCATCCAAACTAAAAGTAAGAAAATTAATGGAATAGCTACAACATGAAGCGCGAAAAATCGGTTTAAGGTAGCATCTGCAACGTTATAATCTCCACGCATCCATTCCACAACGCTTGGTCCAACCCCTGGAATGGCTTCAAATAGAGAAGTAATTACCTTTCCTCCCCAAAAGGACATCTGTCCCCAAGGCAGAAGATATCCCATAAACGCTTCAGCCAATAGGCAAACATAAATTGCACATCCTACTAGCCATACCAATTCGCGGGGCTTTTTATACGAGCCATATAACAACCCGCGAAACATATGGAGATAAATAACAATGAAAAAGAAAGATGCGCCTGCTTCATGCATATAACGTAGCAACCAGCCCAACCGAACATCTCTCATAATGTACTCAACGGAGGCAAACGCTGCATCAGCAGAGGGTTTGTAAAACATCGCTAACCAAATGCCAGTCAATAATTGGTTGACTAGCACTAGTAAAGCAAGCGATCCGAAGAAATACCAAAAGTTAAAATTTTTGGGAGCGTAATATTGCGCAACGTGCTCGTTCCACATCTTTGTGGCTGGGAAGCGTGCATCAATCCATCCCATGAATCCTGATGACGAGTTTTTCATTATGCAGCCTTCTGACCTACTCCAACGACGATAACGTTATCACTAATATATTCATAGGGCGGAACAACCAAATTAAGTGGTGCTGGCACCCCTTTAAATACTCTACCGGCTAAATCAAATCGAGAACCATGGCAGGGGCAGAAAAAGCCGCCTTGCCAACTTGGCTCCACACTACCCACTTCAGGACGATACATAGGTACGCATCCCAAATGAGTACAGATTCCAATTAGTACCAAATACTCAGGCTTGATGGAACGATATTCGTTATGTGCATAAGCTGGCTGCTGGTCTTGCTCCGACTTAGGATCACGAAGTTCACTGTCTAATTGTGGCAACTTATCCAACATGGCTTTGGTCCGATGGATAACCCAAACAGGTTGACCACGCCATTCGACAGTCATTTGTGCACCAGGCTCTAACTTACTAATGTCAATCTTTACTGGAGCACCCATGGCCTGCGCTTTAGCGCTTGGGAACCAAGAAGATATAAAAGGCGCCGCAGCAAATGCTACGCCAACACCACCAATGACGGTAGTAGCTGCAGTTAAAAACCGCCGTCGACTGGTATCGATTTTGTCATCACTCATTCATGTCCCTCCCGGACGAATTATTCTTGAGTGTTTTCAAACTTGTAAAGCCATGCGAGATGGCGGCATATACTATCACAATTCTACGGGCCGCTGCATCGTAAGGCGCCGCAGAACAACAAAATAATCGGATAGTCTACACTATCGAGCTCAAAAGACTACAGGGTGCTCGGCAGCTAAGTAAAGCAACTTCGCCTTATCACCCCATTTACGCTAAGGGAAAACTTACAAAGTCAGAAAGAAAAATTAGTGTATCTCATAGCGCACTCATAATTTGTATTATTAGTGTGGATATTGAATAATCACGTCACGCTATTGCCAGAGAGATCAATAATGAATTGGATTTTCTTCCTCCTTATCGCAATTGCTTATTCAGCAACGGTTTGGCAACAATGGCAATGGTCGGTACAAGGGACTTCAGATCTATCTCCTATGCATGCATTAACAGATCACTTATTGCATGCGGCAAATGATGCTGTCACATTGGCGATTGGATTGATTGGGGTTCTCGCATTATTTATGGGATTAATGCGCATTATTGAAGAAGCAGGCTTGTTAAACATCCTCGCTAAATTACTATACCCTTTACTAAAATGGCTCTTCCCAGAGATCCCCGCTAATCACCCTGCATTTGGTGCAATGGTGATGAATCTCTCCGCTAATATGATTGGGCTAGGAAATGCTGCAACGCCTTTTGGTTTAAAAGCCATGCAGGAATTAGATAAACTTAATCCTCACCCTGGGGTTGCAACAAACGCAATGATATTGTTTTTGGCTATTAACACAACCTGCATCACATTAATACCTACCAAAATCATTGCACTTCGTACAAGCGCAGGGTCGCAAGATCCTGCCGGCATTATTGCAAGTACGCTTATCGCGACATTATGCGCCATGATCGTTGCAATAATAGCCGCCAAAATATTACAAAGAGTATTAACCCCCCCTCAAGCTACCATTACACTGGTTACTGACACTTCCTGCGATGAAACAGTGCAGCCTTACCCTGTTTGGGTCAATGCAACTGCTATTTTATTTCTGATTTTGCTTATTCCAACCACTTTATTTTGGGGTAAGCAATTTTCAGCTTGGATCCTTCCTTCCTTGATTGTTGCTATTTTGGCCTTTGGCCTATTTAAAAAAATTGATATTTATGGGTGTTTTACTGAAGGCGCTAAATCTGGTTTTGAGATTGCCATTAAAATTATCCCCTTTCTTGTCGCTATATTAGTAGCCATTGGTATGTTTCGCTCAAGCGGGGCATTAGATGCTATTACAAAAACTATTGGCCCATTTACCGAAATAATAGGGATCCCGGTAGAAGCACTACCTATGGTATTCATGCGCCCTCTTTCAGGCTCTGGAAGTTTAGGCGTCATGTCTGATATTTTACAAAATCCTGCTATTGGACCTGATAGTTATACAGGCTATTTGGTTAGCACCATGATGGGTTCAACAGAGACAACCTTTTATGTTTTAGCTGTCTATTTTGGCTCTGTTCAGATCCGTCGCATTCGACATGCATTAGCAGTAGGATTAATTGCTGAAGTGGCAGGTATGTTAGCTTCAGTTATCGCGGTTAAAATGCTATTTTTCTCTTAGCACTAAGGTAATATCATGCTCTCAGGTCCTTGCTTAAATGCCGCAGCAAGAAGTGACTGGAATACTGTTTTTTTTCTTTTAAACATAAAAAATGTTGTGGACATTCACGCGCGCCACCTTGAACATCCTGAAGGTTTACGTTTGCTAGACTACGCTCAAGAACAAAACAAACCAGCAGCGATACTTCGCTTACAGCAATTAGGCGCCGTCCCGTCTTATGACATTAAACTCTTTAAGGCCGCAGCTGATGGTGCATGGGATGATGTATATGAGTTGCTCCATCTATATAACATTAATGTTAACTTGCGCAATACCATGCATCCAGAAGGCTGGACTCTGCTAGATTATGCTATTGCGCAAGATAAAATGGATGTTATCCACGATCTGGTGATAAACAGAGAAGGCAAAGACGCCCAAACATTAAACACTTTTTTCATTACTTTTACCCAAGAAATTCAACAACAGGCTTCCTCTATTCATCAACCTTTGCCTATTTCGGCACATCTCAACCCCTATTACAAATCAACGCTAAACACCATCAAACCAGTAGATACGCATCCCACAAGTCGTCCTATTTTCAATTTCAACTTCAGAAAACCCGGACATCGATAAACTCTTACCTGAAGTTCTTGAAGTGAATTGGGTAAATACGTTAGCATCCACAAATTTTAAAGAGCAGGAAAAATTTATGTTAACAGGTCCATGCTTAAACGCTGCTGCGCGTAGCGATTGGAATACAGTTTTCTTTTTATTAAATATCCATGGTGCGGTTAATATAGACGCACGCCACAATCAACACACTGAAGGGTTTCGTTTATTCGATTATGCAGAAAGAGATGACAATCCTGCTTTAAACTTACGCATAAGACTATGGGCATTTGGCGCAAGACCCTCTTACGATGTAAAAGTGTTTGCTGCAGCAAAACAAGGTCGATGGGCAGATGTGTATCAACTTCTTCTAAATGGGCTTGCCAAGATTAATTGGCAAGATCAAATGCATCCAAAACATTGGACTTTAGTCGATTATGCAATTGAACAAGATCACTTTCGAGTCATTAATGATTTATTAATCCACTGGGGTGGAAAAACTGCCGAAATATTATCAGAGCAACTAAAAAAAGAAGCCGAAATATTATCAACACAAATAAGTTATGAAGAAGCTGAACAAGAGGTAAGGCGTCTTTCCACGAAATCTCCGTTATATAGCCCTCATTATCAAGCCATTTTAGCATCCCTTAAAAATATCCGTGAAGAACATAAAACGACGATAGAAGAAAGGGAGGAGATGATAAAGAAAGAAACATCTGGTGATAGCCAAGCTTGTCTCAAATCATCAGTTGGAAAAATGTAGATATTTTGTGCCTTGTCTGACTTTACTCAACGTACTAGTATAGCAGCTTGTCCCTTATTATTTACCAGATGCTAGAGGAGCAGGCTATGTCCTTTACCGCAAGGATAGCGTACTTTGTTAGTTTAATTATATTCCTAATTTCAGCTGCAGTTGCAAAACCGCAATCTGATGATGCAGAAGTTGAAAAACTGCGTACAGATTGGGCAATTGCTAAGTTTCAAACGCCCAAAAACAAACAAATTCCAGAATTTGAGCAACTGATCCGTCGTGCTGATGCTCTTAACCAAAAACATCCTAACCAGCCTGAAATCATGGTGTGGTATGCCACTATACTCAGCACCTATTCATCCATCAAAGGTGGTTTAGGGGTGTTACCTTATGTTAAGAAAGCCCGCGCGTTGTTAGAAGAAGCTATTAAGCTTAACCCTCAGGTTGAAAATGGGTTTGCTTATGGCGTGCTTGGTGCTTTATATGCTCGCGTTCCAGGCTGGCCGGTCGCTTTTGGCAGTAAAGAAAAAGCTCGTGCAAATTTATTAAAAGCTATTCAAATTGATCCTCAAGGAAGCGATTCTAATTATTATTATGGTGATTTCCTTGTCGACACAGGAAATTATGCTGAAGCCAGGAAACATTTAGATACTGCACAACGTGCACCTATTCGCAAAGCGTATGAAATCCAAGATAGAGGTCGCAAAGAAGAAATTGCCGCTTCTTTGGCTAAACTACGCAGACTGGGCCATTAAAATTCATTCAACACTAAAAGCACTGTTTTCACGGTGCTTTTAGCTTCACATCTTCACGACAAAACCCTCTCCTTAACGGGGAACTTTACAGTACCCGCAGTGTCTATATGGTTAAGTAATTCAATGATTAAAATGGCGCAACATGAAAGAAAAAAGCGTGTTATTCATTGATGATGAAGAAAACATATTAAAAACACTCAAAAGACAACTGAATTTTTATGGGTATAAAGTACACACGGCAATGGATGCTGCAAATGCATTCAGCATTTTAGAGCACGAAGAAATTCCTGTTATTGTTTCAGATCAAAAAATGCCTAATATTTCTGGTTCGGAATTACTAGCACAAATTAAAGAAAACTACCCTAAAACAGTCAGAATGATTATCAGTGGTTACACCGATTTTAACGCCTTACAAGAAGCTGTTAATAAAGGAGAAATATATAAATTCATCCCTAAACCTTGGGATGAACGTTATTTATTGGATTCACTGGAAAGAGCGTTTCAGTACTACGAAGAGCTTGAAGCCAATGAAATAAAAGACAAAGTATTAGATAATGCGTTGGAAGCAATTGCATTATCTAATTTAGAACATACTATTGAATCTGCAAACAATCCCTTTCTGATGCTAACAGGATATAATAGTAAAGAAATTATGGGTAAAAATATCTGGCAGATATTTAATTTTAGTGCAGCGGATATTTCTGAAATTCTCGAAGAAGTTTCCACCAATAAAATTTGGCAAGGAGAGACGACTTTAATAACCAAAAAACATGCTAAATTATATGGGACATTATTAATCTCAGAATTTAGCAATAAACAAAATCATCAATATCATTCTTTTTCATTCATGCATTTTCCTGAATTAAGAGCAAAAGATTTAGCACTCAAAGAAACTGCGACACATGATGAAGATACAGATTTATTGAACAGAGATGGATTTGAAGAACATTTGGCTACTTTAATCTTTTCTAAACAAGATCTTCATCCTTTGTTTGTCGTTGCATTGTACTTTGAAAACTTAAACAGTCTTTCTAATGCATTTGGCACTACTTTTTTACGAAATGCAGCTTCTTATATCTCTTCAACCTTAAAAAATGCTGTCAATGCACAATCTTATGCTCGGCTTTCCCCTAACATTTTTGCCTTCGCGATAGGCAACAACATAGAAGAACAGCAAGCAAAAGCAATTATCATGCAAATAAGAAATTTTTTCAAAGAGACGATTGACGTAGAAAATCATTCGTTTCGATTAGTTCCTTTTATCGGTGTAAGTTTTTTCCCTCAGACCAATATCGCCTCAACATTAATTGATAGATCTATACTTTGTGCGCAATATTCCTATGAATCTAAAAATAATGAGGTTTTTTATTCTGATGAAATAGAGCATGAGATGAAGGAACTCTTATTTCAAAAAAGCGAGGGAATGTAGGAGATATCTCTCTAAGAATAGTCCATAAACAGGAGGTAGTCATGCTAGAATCAAAAATAGCAAATTTACCAGGAAACATTCTATTTGTGGATGACGAGGAAAACATTCTTAAAAGCTTGCTACGACATTTTTCTGGACTTGGATATCAGGTATTTACCGCAAATTGCGGTCAAGATGCACTCAATATTCTAAACAAAGAAAACATTGATGCTATCATTTCAGATATGCGCATGCCTGAAATGGATGGCCAAACTTTGTTAAAAGAAGTTTCAACAAAATGGCCTGATATCAGTCGCATTTTGTTAACAGGGTACGCAGATTTAAATTCCGTTATTTCTGCTGTAAATGTTGGCAAAATACATTATTGTCTAACTAAGCCTTGGCATGAAAATCAAATTGAAGCCATTGTAAAGCTTTCTGTCGAAACCAAACATCTAAAGGAAAAAAACAAGCACTTAATCAAAAAGGTAAAATCACAAAATGCAGAACTATTAAAAATAAATGATAATCTAAAGATAATTGTCGAAGAAAGAACTCACGCTCTTGACCAAGCATTGAAAAAACTGTCACAAAATTATACTTCTCTTGTAAAAATTTGCTCTAACCTTATCAATATATATGATCACAAACATAGAAAACATACCTTACAAGTTGCAGAACTCGCAGTTAAAATAGCAAAGGCGTTAAAATTGCCACAAGAAGAAATTAACAATATTTATTTCTCGGGATTACTTTATAATATTGGAAAAATAGGTTTATCAAAACATCTTACAGAAACGCCTTATAAAACGCTTGCCACTGAAGAAAAGCGTTTATTCGAGCAATATCCACTTCTGGGCGCAACAGTTCTTTCATCAATGGACGGTCTAGAAGACATTGTAAAAATTATCTTGGCACATCGTGAACGTTATAACGGAATGGGGTACCCTAAAAAACTCTCAAAAGATCAAATACCTTTAAACACTAGTATATTGTCAATTGCTATCGATTATGAGCAATTACAACTTGGATTAATTCTTCCACAAACTCTTTCTAGCGCTCAAGCTTTGGCATTTATTCAATCATATCGTGGCATTTATTACGATCCTAAATTAGTCGACACTTTATGCAACATTGTGAATACTTTACCTTTACATTGCACCTATTTAAAAGAAAAAGCTATCTCTACAAGAATGCTGTCACCTGGAATGGTTCTCTCGCAAGATTTATTTTCTGCACATAAAATATTGTTACTACCAAAGGGAAAGGTATTAAGCGAGGATATCATCAACAACTTGTTAAGATTAGCTGAAATGAGCGTCTGGGTATATGAAGAATAATCAATGCCCTTCTACTAGGGAATCATCTTATGAACAAAGAACCCTTACAAGAATCTATTAAAAAAGAAAAAGCGGCAAGAAAAAAAGCAGAGCGACTTCTTAAAGACAAAGGCGAAGAATTATTGCTTTCGAATAAGAAATTACAAAAAAACAACAGAAATCTAAAATTCAAAAATGAAGCATTGGGACTGTTGGTGTCGTTAATTAACTTTGCCCACACTAAAAATACAGATATTACTCAAACTTTAAAATGCTATCTTGAAGAGGTTTGCAAATTTTGCAAATGGCCATTAGGACATATTTATTTTGTCCAAAGATCTCTTAAAAATAATAATGAGACAAAGCTTACTCCTGGAAATATTTGGTATGGAAGATCACAAGAAAAATTCAAAAATTTTATCGAACAAACCATGAAAACAGAATTTCAAGCTGATGATGGGATCCCTGGCAGTGTGATGAAAACAAACAAACCTGTTTGGCTGGATCACGCTTTTGACGAGGGCTCATTCTTACGCCAACAAGAAGGAAGAAAATTAGACATGATTGGCGCTTATGCTGTCCCTTTATTTGTTTTTGGTGAGATATATGCGATTGCAGAATTTTTTGCAGACGATTCAAGTAAAAAGAAAAAGCATTATCTTGAATTTGCAATAAGCGCAGCAGCGCAAGTTTCAACCATAATAGAAAGGCTATTATCGGAAGATAGAGTAAAATCCAAAAATAAAGAGCTGCAAAATGCTTTAAATGAATTAAAGCAAATCCAGCTACAATTGGTACAAACCTCCAAAATGGCATCCTTAGGACAATTAGCTGCCGGCATAGCGCATGAGATCAACAACCCTATTTCCTATTTAGAAAACAATCTGCGCATCCTCGGAAAATATGTGAATTATTATAAAGGTGTCAGAAAAAAGCGACAATTGTTTTTCGATAAAATTATTGATTTTTTACCAGCAGAAATTGCTAAAGAAAAATCTGAATATGACACAGATTCGGAGAAAATTAACTATCTTCTCTCTGACATTGAGGCTCTTATCAGTGAATCCTTAGAAGGCGTACAACGCGTCACAGAAATAGTGCTTAGTCTTAAATCCTTTGCACGGCTAGATGAGGCTGAGTATAAAATTGTCAACATCAATGAATGTGTAGAATCTACAATAAAAGTGATATGGAATGAGTTAAAGTACAAATGCGAATTAAAAAAAGAATTATCGCCTAATATTCCTTCTATAAAATGTAATCCTGGTCAAATTAATCAAGTCATCATGAATATCTTAGTCAATGCTTCACAGGCTATTGAAGGCAAAGGGTTAATCACTATAAAAACATTGCAAAGCAATTCAGAAGTATGCATTCTAATATCAGATACTGGAAGTGGGATCTCTGAAGAAAATATCCATGCTATTTTCGAGCCCTTTTTTACCACTAAACCCGTTGGCATTGGGACAGGACTTGGACTTTCTGTTTCTTATGGCATTATACAAAAGCATGGAGGAAAAATTGAAGTGCATTCAGAATTAGGTTTAGGAACCACTTTTGAGATTTTTCTACCTATAACGCGCATCAATGATGTGCCTTCTATAAAGGTTAACGAAAGTTAAGCATTTTTTCAACTTGTTGAATATTTTTTTTCAAAAATTTAATTAACTCATCTACAAAATCTGTCTCTTTTCCTTCTTCTTCCATTAGTTTATGTTCAATTTTCGCACTCTCTAATAAAACGTCTAACATTTCTTGTGCAAGTTGCTTGAATGCAGGGTAGGAATAACCAATTTGCGTGCATAATATTTGCCAATTTCTGGATTTAATTGCTTTCATAAAAAAATCATCACCTATTTTCATCGCCATGTTTGAAGCATCATCCAAAATACTCGAAATATCATAAAAAGGTGCCAATTGGAAATACCTGGGCGAAAGATAAAGAAGTGAGATGTTTTTCGCATGTCCTTGAGTATTACCAATTAAATAATTAAAAAAAATCATGCGCATAAAATGATTACGATCAATTGCAGGAATATTCGCTTTTTGCAATAACGAAAAACAATGCACAAAACCCGGCCCCCCATCTACTTCTAATTTGCGCGAAGGTAAAACACCTAATGCTTGGCAAAAATCTTCCTGGTGGTAATGTTTAACGATATTGCCACAGATCTCCCTATCATATCTTTTTATCAGCAGAGTATTTGTCTTTTGGATCTTTCTCATTTCTACAGCGCAAACATGTAACCCTAATCGTGAAGCTAAGCGCATGCAAAAATATTCATTGTCAATGAGATCCTTAGCATGACGTGCCGGAAACTTTAAAATATGTGTGCTAAAACATCCTTTTGATGGCACGGCTATCTGATTATCAATCAAACAAACAGCTACCTTACTCTGTAACCCCGGCAATAATGCTCTTCTGCCCTCTTCATTAACAAGCATAGGTATCTCACACAAGTATCCAAGACGATGCGCCAGTTCTTTATCGGAAATAATTTCTCCTTTCAATGGCGAAGTTTGTTTATCTTCAATCTCAGAGCAAAGTAAATGAAATGAAAGCGCACCAACGCAGTCTTGTCCCATCAAGCGCAAAAAATCAAATGTATTATTTGGCTCTATCTCCAATATTTTACTGATAGAATTAAGGATATTATCATTTTGTGGTAATAGGCTCTTAAAAAAGCGATGACAATGTTTGTGATCAAATGCTTGTTCACTAGAAGGTAGGGAAAGAGAAATACTCATCGTGGCATTGCTGAGATAATTAAAGTGCAACCTCCCCTTATTATCCAATTCCAGGATACCAATGGGTTGCCCGAATAACCGTACAGAAAGTTTATTGTTCTGCATAAGGCGCTGCCACTGAATAAGGATGTTGCATAGGTAAGCGCGCCTCTAAACGGATCCCTAACATTGCAGCGACCTTTAGAGCTTTATCAAGCTCACAAGTCATTTTGCCTTTTTCAAGTTCTTGAACAAAACGTACACCTGTTCCACTCGCTGCGGCCAACTCTTTTTGGGTAAGATGATGAAGCTTGCGTGTACGCTTAATGAGGTTGCCAAATTGTCTCGAAGAAGAAATAATTTTCATCGTTTTCGTCCCGTACGGGATTATCTTAGTAAGATAGCACATTTTAGAGGTAAAAATCCCTATCAGGATCATTTTTTAAGGTTTCCTTTCAACGGATCCAAGTGAGGATCCCTAACGGGACTTTTTACCCTTTATAGTTGAGAATGCACGTTAAAATGCGGTTTATTCTTACAGCCCTCTTTCATTATTGATTGTTATATGGCAGGCTTCTTTCATCAATGTAGGAGAGTATTCATGTTCACAGGTATTGTACAAACAACCGTCAAAGTTGCCTGGGTTGAGCATGCCCCACGCCTGACACGTTATGCATTAGAAGTCCCTCGCCAATATTTAGAGGATTTAGTGCCCGGCGCCAGCATTTCTGTCCACGGAGTATGCCAAACTGTTGTCTCTATTCAAGGCAATCAGGTGAGCTTCGATGCGATGGAAGAAACCTTGAAACGTACGACCATTGCCACACTCAAACAACATCAATTGGTTAATTTTGAGCGTGCTGCCAAAATAGGAGATGAAATTGGTGGGCATCTTTTATCTGGCCATATAATGGGACAAGCAATTATTAGCAATATCATTGCCCCAACGCCAGAACAACGAGTTCTCTCGATAGCCTGTTCCCCGGCTTGGATGAAATATATTTTAGGTAAAGGATTTATTGCTATTAATGGTGCAAGCTTAACGGTAGGTGACACTGATGTTCGTGGCAGTTTTACTGTCCATCTCATTCCAGAAACACTACGTATTACAACCTTTGGACAAGCAACGGAAGGAGAATCTGTTAATATTGAAATTGACAGCCAAACACAAGGGATTGTAGATACAGTAGAACGTGTTCTCGCCACTAAAAATTTATAAAGAAAGGGGTTTCCCCCTTTCTTTATCTAGCACTTACTTATGTGTCAATTTTTTCTTTTGATCAACAATGCCTGAAACTTCTTGAGATTTTTTATCTTCTTCTTCTTTCTTTAGCCTTTCCGATTCCAATTGATGCGAACGCAACATCTTATGAAAAGGTTCAAGAACATAAGGCTTTTGGCTTAAAAAAGCGGTGACAACTGGGCGCCCACTTTTTTCTTTGGCAATAGGTTCTCCTTCAACCAATGCACCTTCACACGCTTTAGCGACTATTGCAGAAGGTGGTAATTTATCTTGAGCTAACCTCTGATCGGCAAGCGCTTTTTTTCGAGCAGCATCTTCTAAGGGATGCATTAACTCGTGCCAACGTTGGCGTACATTTACAGCCTTTTCTGCCTGCTTAGCGATAAATGGGGTTAATTCCTTGGCAATTTTTTCTCGATTTTCATGATACACATCATGAGGTGTTTTACCCAAATAATCGCTCCATGATGACTCTGTATGCGTTTTAGGTAAGATTGTCATCACTGGTGCATCAATTAAAATTGGCTCTTTTTTTGGTTGTTTTAGCGGATCAGCTTTGATGGTTTCTCGTTTCGCCGGTGTTAACCCGCGCATCTCCGTCTTTAGCTCTCTATTAAGTTCTTTAAGATCTTTTGGCAACGGATTAGGCTTTTTCTTCAATTTTGCTGTTTCAGCCTCTTTTATTGCAAACTCACGTGCTGCAGATTTTGCAGCTTCTTTTCTTTTTAATTCTTCTGATATTTCTGATTTATCTGTCAATAAAGGCGCAATGATTTCCTGCCAAGCAGGGACTAATTTGGCCGCCTGCTCATGTGGACTTCTTGTGTAGGCTTTTTCTTCCTCAAGCCAGGCTTGCTCATCTTTTTTGTTCTTTACTTCTGTTCTTTGAATAGAACGCTTGAATTCCTCTTCTTCTTTTGATGATGATAATGAGGGTGAAGAGGTACTTCCTTTACTTTGCTTTTCTGCAAACTCCTCACTTGCTAGCCTTGTCTTTTCATATTTTTTTTGAAGTGCATCATAAATTTCACCATTTTGCCTAAGAAGCTCTTCTCTTCTTCTACGTTCACCATCTTGAACACCACCAGACAGCGAAGTTCCCCTCAATCTATTCTCCAGTGATTCCATCGCGCTTAAACGATGAGAAACATCCACCTCTTCTCCAGGCGCAACATATGAAAAGATTTTCTGTAACGGTAAGACAGGATCATACTTACCCAAATCCTGTCCTGCCCTTTCTTTTTCTCTTTTGACGTGTTCATATTGCTTTTCTAATTTTTGATAAATTGCTTTATTTTCATCAATCTGTCTTGATCTCTTTTCACGCAAGGCTTCTTCGTCAACTTCCTCAGTTAATCGCATTCCCTCTAATAATTTTTCTAAGGATTCCATGGCAGATAAACGTTGAGGTTCAACCTCAATCCCCTTTTCTATATCCACCATTTCCATTTCTTCTTTTTTGTCGACGCCTTTTAGTGCCATAAAGTTCTCCTTTAGTAATACCAACCTAAACAGATCTATTTTTATTTTAAAGCTTTTAAATGTACTACTACGATGCCATGACGCATGAAGCTTGTCAGCAAAAATATGTTTTGCAACGCAATGAATTTATATAATAAAGCTAGATATTGGTGATGAGAAGATGAGTGGAAATAAATGAGAAAAAACTGCTTCCTTCGGCACAAACAACATGCTAAAGGAAGCAGAGAAGAGAAAAAGCTTATTTTACTTTTAAAGCATTGCGGCGTTCACGTGCAGCTTCCATTTCTTCTTCAACCAGTTCTTCAGCTACAGGTGTTCTTGCTTGAACTGCTAAACGAAGTGAAGATTGCTTTTGTGCTTCTAATGCACGCGCTCTTTCTTCTTCAATAGTTTTTACAAAGTTGTTTCGGCCCCATTTATTACCCAGAAATTGGCTGACTATGCCTTTTTCTTTGTCTTTAAATGTAGACAATCCAAGCTCGGCTTGAATGGTTTTAGATGGAACGCCAGGTTCAAAAGTAACTAGTTTTTCTAATTTGCTTTGTGCGGTTTCTAATGCAGAGTTTAGAGCAGATTTTAACTTTGTAACATCTTCACGACGAGCATCATATGCTTTCTTCTGGGAATCAAATGCTTTTTTGTCCTTTTTAAACGCTTCCATTTTGCTGTCATATTCTACTTCGGCAGGACTTTTTGCAGCGCCCCACAATGAAGTAGTCCAACCACTTGTTTGCGTTTCAGTTTTTTCAACTACAGGTTTTGTGGGCTCTGTTGGCGCAAAAGGATCGACAATGTTTAACTTGCCAAATTCTTTAAATAAGTTTTCTGCAATTTCATCAAATGCTTTTTGCTGAGGTTGAAATCCTTCAGGAGCACCTGTTTTTGGCAATTGCGCTGTTTTCCAGTGATATTCTGTCAATGGTTCTTTATCGATTTGCATATCGGAAGCAGCTGCTTCGAAATTGGATCTCCAACCTTCCATTTCACTTTTATTTTTAGCTCTAAATTCATCTTTAGGCAGGCTTTTAGATTTTTTAAATTCTGCCAAAGTTTGTTGATGTGTTTTACTTGCGACTTGTTTTTTGGGTGCTGGCACTTCAACCGTTGTTTCTGCAACTACTTCTTCAGTACTATTTTGGGGACCATTCATTGCCATTGCGGCTCTCCTTGCTTTTTTAAACACCGACCTAGAGAAAAATCTCTCAACACTTGCGTTTAACCACGCGCTTCATACCTTGCCATAAAATAAAACGACTTGTCAGCAAAAATTTGTTTTGCAGCACAATGAAAATATTAACAATTTGATTTTTAACGAAATAATAAAAAATGCAAAACATAGTTAGTATTAAAAAATCTGCATTTGCTAACAGGTTTTTAGCAAATTTGATTTTAGAATACTTTCTTAAATTGAATTGATCTTTAGAGTGTAGTTATTTGGCCAAAATCATTTGATGTACAATGATTCATATTTTTTAAAGACCCTTGATAGTTCTTTACATTCTCGATAAAAATTAAATTTTACTTGAATTTTACAGGGAATTATTTTGACTATTCAGGACAAAAAATGAAAGTAAAAGAAACATTTAAGATAAAGTAAATTATCGAAACATTGATAAAAACAGTATGATTTTAAATTTGAGAAGTTAAAACAATGTTAGAGCTGCACATAAAAAATACTTTATGTGCAGATTTTATAAAGAAGAGACAAGCGATTACTTTACCACCTACCCAGCGACAAAATCGACGTTTAAATAATCTTCCTGATAATATTTTAAATACTCTTCATAATTACCTTTAAAATCTTTTACGCCTTTATGGGTGAGTGCAATGACGCGCGTTGTTACATTATTCACAAAATGCCTATCATGGCTCACTAAAAGCAAAGTGCCCTGATAATTTTGTAATGCTTTAGTCAATGTTTCAATACTTTCAACATCTAAGTGGTTAGTGGGTTCGTCCATGATCAAAACGTTAGGCTTTTGTAACATGATCTTTGCTAATAATAACCGGCCCGCCTCACCACCGCTGATGCTTGAAATATTTTTTTCTGCTTCATCTTTGGTAAACAACACTTGCCCTAACATCTGACGCACTCGAACGGAGGTTTCGCCATCTGCATTTTGACAAAGCCATTCAAAAACACTAATGTTTTCACTTAGCTGATCGTGATGATCCTGAGCAAAATAGGCTATTTGCGTTTCATAACCCCATTCTACATCGCCATTATCTTGGGCCAATAAACCTAAAGTTATTTTAAGCAGGGTAGATTTGCCGATCCCATTCGGACCAATAATGGCAATTTTTTCGCCGCGATTCACTTTAATATCGACATTAGACAATACCTGTTTAGGACCAAATGCTTTAGCCAATTGAGAGACAGTTAGCACTTGCTTACCCGAAGGTCTTCTACATTGAAAATCAAATGCAGGGCTTACTCTAGAGGATTGTTTAATATCAGGTAATTCAATCTTATCAATCATTTTCATTCGCGATCTGGCTTGCCTTGCTTTAGAAGCCTTCGCTTTAAATCGCTCAACAAAGCGTTGCATACTGGCCACTTTATCCTCCAGGTTCTTTTTTTCCTGAAGCTTTTGCGTCATGATCTCTTTCTTTTTCTCGATAAAATTCTCGTAGTTGCCTGGATATTCTCGGATTTCGCCATAATCAATATCCAAAATACTGGTCGCAACACTGTTTAAAAATTTAATATCATGCGATACAAACAGTAATAATCCCTTAAAATTATTAATCAAATATTCTTCTAACCAACAAATGGTCATCATATCTAAGTGATTAGTCGGTTCGTCGAGCAATAAAATTTCAGGATTACCAAATAAGGCTTGTGCTAACAAAACACGCATTTTGTAACCGCCCGATAAATAAGAAAGCGGTTTTTCATGATTGATAAGCGGGATCCCCAATCCTTCCAATAAAGTATGCGCTAACCCTTCAGCCATATAGCCATCATGGTGCGCAATAATTTCTTCTAATTCGGTAAAGCGCTGTGCGGCTTTATCATCCCATTCGCCTTGCAATAACGCTTCCTTTTCTTCAAATGCCTTCCACAGATCAGCCTTTCCTTGGATCACAACATCCAAGACGCGATTATTTTCATAACGAAAATGATCCTGATTTACCCAGCCAATATTCATGCCTTTAGGCGTGGTAATTTCACCCAAGCTTGGGGTTTCATCTTCCATAAGTAAACGCAATAAAGTACTTTTACCAGAACCATTCGCCCCGACTATCGCATAGCGCCTATTATTCAATAATAATAAGTTCACCTCATCAAAGAGCAATTTTGATCCGTAATGCATGGATAATTCTTTGAAAGCGATCATCGCTCGGTTCTCTCTACAGTCATAAATTTTTAAAAAAGGCGGGCATTTGGTATTTTAGCATCAAATTATAAAGCTAACCAAGTTATTACACTCAAACCATTTTTGCTTTAGGCTAGGCGGCAAGCGATGAGCGACAGGAGTGTATGCAAAATACATGACTGTTGCGAAGAGCGCTGCCAACAACGCATAAAGCAAAAATGGGAAGAGTGTGGCTACAAATGAAAAAGGCGGCCTGGAGCCGCCTTTTTCGAAGTATGAACAATTAACGTTTTGAGTATTGTTCCACTTTACGAGCTTTACGGTGACCCACTTTCTTACGTTCAACTTCACGAGGATCACGAGTGACAAAGCCAGCTTTACGGAGGGTACGACGGAAAGATTGAGCACCAGTAGCGCCGCCTTCTCCTTCATCACTTTCGTCTTTCACAAAACCTTCTTCGTCGTATTGCAATAGCGCACGGGTAATCCCATGACGAATTGCACCAGCTTGTCCCATAGGACCACTGCCGCAGACGTTAACATTAACATCGAATTTTTGCTCTAACCCTAACAACGCCAAGGGCTGTTTTACGATCATGTGAGCAGCTTTACGACCACCAAAATATTCTTCTAAGGTGCGGTCATTAATTGTGATCTTGCCGGTTCCTCGCTTTAAATACACGCGAGCACGGCAAGTTTTGCGCCGCCCAGTTCCATAATTTTGTTTTGTTGTCATGCCTTGCTACCAATTATTAAGATTAAAACGCTAATTCTTTGGGTTGCTGCGCTTGGTGAGGATGTTCAGCACCAGCGTATACCCACAATTTCTTAAACATTTTTCTTCCCAAAGGACCTTTAGGAAGCATGCGCTTAATGGCTAACTGAAGAATACGCTCTGGATTTTTTCCACGCATTTTCTCTAAGGTAACGGACTTAATCCCACCAGGATAACCTGTATGGTGGTGATAAATCTTTGTTTTTTCTTTTTTACCCGTTGCCTGAACTTCAGCCGCATTGATGATAATAACGGCATCACCTGTGTCTTCATGAGGGGTAAAAATGGTTTTGTGCTTACCGCGTAAGATAGCCGCAACACGTGATGCAATACGGCCTATAGGCATGGTTTTAGCATCCACAATAAACCAATCGCGTCTAATTTCATGAGGTTTCGCGACGTAGGTTTTCATATAACCGGGTACTCCCAAGGGAAAATCAACTCTCAAAGTTGGCGAATTATACAAAACCCCTTCACCAGTGACAATGGATCTTCACTTATTTCGTTGCAATTGCGCAAAAAACTTGCGAGAAAACATGTTTTTTAATTAGTTAAAAAACTAATTAATTGTATTTTTAAGTAGAAATTTCAAGATATTAGGGCATTCTCTTTCCTGTTCTTTCTCCCATTTACGAAAGAAGGCTAGGATGAAGGTCTTAGAAATTATTCCCCTCACCCTCACTCTTTCCCCAAAAGGGATAGGAGATAAGAAAAATTAATTCTTACCCGGCGGCTCTGAAGAGAGCTTTAGACGTTCTACTACCTCTCCCTTCAAAATATGCTGCTCAATAATATCATCTATATCCTGCGTCGTTTTATAGGTATACCACACCCCTTCTGGGTAGATAACTAACACTGGACCATCCTCACAGCGATCTAAACAGCTACAAGTATTGGTGCGACAAGCACCAGCTCGATGTATACCAAGTTTTTTTAATTTCTGTTTAGCATAATCTCGAAGTGCTTCAGCATTTCCGTCGGCACAGCAACGCTTGCCGCTTTTACGCAAATTTGTACAAAAAAAGAGTTGGTATTGAAAATAGCCCACAGTTAATCACCAAAAATGCGGTATACTCTTCCCAGTTTGCTTTTATGCTTTACTACTCATTCTTCACTACAATCTGCAAAACAAACTAAGCTGAGTATGATATTCTACTGATTCTTATTGTACCATATTGGGCACCATCTGATGGAACACAAAGAATCCTCTTCCAAACTGGCTCAAACCGTTTCTGACTATGCTAGCCAATGCGTGAAATGCGCACTATGTCTTCCACATTGCCCAACTTACCTGCTTACCAAGGACGAGAATGAATCGCCTCGCGGCAGAATTGCGTTATTTCAAGCCTTAGCACAAGAAAAGCTACCGCTGAGCGAAAAAGCGCAAACGCATCTTGATCAGTGCTTGGGATGTCGTGCTTGCGAACGCGTCTGTCCTGCACATGTAGAGTATGGTCAATTGCTCACTTTTGGCAGAACATTATTAAAGCAGTTGCCAAGCAAAGGCCCATTACCAAAAACTCCTTTCACCACGCGCTTTTTAAGTTGGATAGCCACAAAGCCTTCATTATTACGGGCCTTGCATTGGCTTTTATGGGGTCTTGATAAATCTGGCCTGCGACGTTTAGCACGTTTTGTTAAATTACCGTCATTATTCGGTTTAAGCTCACTTGATAATTTACTTAGTGGTGTCTCCAAGCCGTATCATTTTCAACCCCATTACGCTGCTATAGGGACTGAGCGCGGTAGTGTCATGCTTTTCACTGGCTGCATCAGCTCATTGTGTGATCAAGAAACATTAGCCGCTAGCATTTACGTGCTTCGCCATCTTGGGATGGATGTTTATATTCCTTCTAGCCAAACCTGTTGTGGGGCCATTGCTTCGCATGCTGGAGACATGGCCCAAGCGTATCATCTTGCAAAGCAAAACAATCAAGCATTAATGGGAATAACAAAAAAGGTAGATTACGTCATTACCACAGCAACTGGTTGTAGTGCTGTACTTCAAGAATATGCTACACATTTTAGTTCAGATACTAATTTAGAAGATGCAACAGATCTTAGCTCGTTTTCTCATAAAGTCATGGATATCGTGACATTCATACAACACCATGAATGGCCCTTAAGTGTTATTCCCAAACCATTACCATTACGAGTCATGTTGCATACTCCCTGCACACGACGAAATGTCTTAAAATCAACGGCCGATCCAGAACAGCTCTTGGCGCGCATACCTGAATTAACCTGGAAATCCTTTCGTTCAACACAATGTTGTGGAGCGGCAGGCACCTATATGTTAGATCATCCTGATCTCGCAGAACCTTTAGCAAAACAACTACTTTCAGAGCTAGATGACATTCAAGTAGATTATATAGCAACCTCCAATATTGGGTGTGCTTTGCACCTTCAAAAACAATTGAAAACCCGAAACCCTGCTATCACTTTAGGCCATCCAGTTATTTTGTTAGCTCGAGCATTAGGTTTTTAATCATTCGACTATACTCAATTTTGGCTTTAGGCAACGCGACAAGCGAGGAGCAATCCGCCTATGCACTAGGCGACGGCGGACCCAATTACTAGGACAGCCGAAGCATTTGCGAAGAGCGGGCAGGAGTGTATGTAGTAATAACACGACTGCTGCGAAAGCACAGCCAGCAGCGGCTAAAGCCAAAATGGGAAGAGTGTACCATTTGCCAAAAAGTATGCTATCTTTGTAGCGTAAAAATACTCTAAGGCAAAGAATGCAAAGAGTATATGCCGTGACCAGTTTGATTATAGTCGCGCCGAGACGATAGCGTAGGCAAGATAAAAGCAAAGTGGAAAGCATAAGAAATTCTGAGTGTGACTAAGGAGAGTACATAAATGGTTGCCCGTAAAAAATCCGCTGCTAAAGCAAAACGCAAACCCGCTAAGAAAGTTGCTGCTCGTAAAGCCCCCAAAGCGGCTAAACGTGCAGTTAAGAAAGCAGCGGTTAAACGCACTGCTAAACCAGCAGCTGCTCCTGCTAAAAAAGCCGGCCCCGTATCAGTAGGTCGTAAGCCTTTCAGCAAATCTGAATTTATTGCTGAAATTACGAGCCGTACCGGTATCGCTAGAAAAGAAGTCGTCGCTGTGATGGAAACCATTGCTCACATCATCGACGCACATCTTCAAAAATCCGGTCCAGAATCCTTCTCTTGGCCTGGTATGTTCAAGATCCAAGTGATCAAGAAACCTGCTACCAAAGCTCGTCAAGGCGTTAATCCTTTTACCGGTGAAACGATGATGTTTAAAGCAAAACCTGCTAGCCGTCGCGTTAAAATCCGTGCTTTAAAACAACTTAAAGCAATGGCTTCTTAATCAAGAACCAACGTGTCTAAAAATGAAAATGGGGCTAGCAAGCCCCATTTTTTTGTCTCAGATGCGAAGATTATAAGTTAGGTAGATCCTTTCTTTCTAAATACCCAAAAATTTACATCCACTGTTAAATGCAGTTTTTCTAAGGCTAGTACCTTCGCTTGTTGTTCGCGTGAGGATTTAAAATAAAAAGGTGTCATGGTGAGTAAATTTTTAATATCTTTTTTGGTGTTTAACTCACAATTAAACTGCAGTGGTAAGGTTTCTTCTAGGTTAAAATGCTCCCCTGCTTTAACCTCCATCATCCCTTCTTGTCCAATTGCTGTTACAGTGCTGAACAAGCTCTCTCGTAATTCAATCAAATGATTCTCTTGGGGACTACAAACCACTAAGCATCCAGATGGTTTGAGTACCCTACTGAATTCAACAAAGTCAGCAGGTGCAAAAACAGAAAGCAGGATATCTTGCGATCCACTTAAAAAAGGTAATGCAATGACGCTATTCACAAACCACGCTATTTCCTTACTAGTCGTAGCTGCTTTTCGAATAGCTTCTTTGGAGATATCCACACCATAATAATGGTGTGGTGATGCTGAAGAAAAATGTGATTTTAATTTGCGTAAGTAATACCCTTCCCCACACCCTATATCTGCAATATGTAAAGGAAATGTATCGCTGATATTTTTCTCAACAAGTGTATTCAGCGTATTTGCTAGAGGCCAATAGTAATCTTTATTTAAAAAATCAGCGCGACTTTGGATCATTTCTTTATTATCGCCAGGATCTGCTGATTTTTTTTGATTTACCACCAATAAATTGACATAGCCCTGACGAGCTTTATCAAAAAGATGCTGGTTTTCGCAAACATAATGTTTTTCTTTTTCCAAGAGTACAATGCCACAGTGTGGGCATTTAAGAATAGAAGTGCTATGTGTCATGATGTCCTAAGTACAATAGGCGTAGGAAGTACCCTTGGCAAGAATACCCGACCATAATAGCGGATCCCCAGCACTGTCATCACCCCAATCACTAACCATATTGCTACCCATAAACTAGATTGCATGGGGTGCAACGCAAAAGTAGCACATTGGTAATAAATAACGGCTAGTGCATAAGCAAGCCCTGTGGTCCAACAAACAGAAAACATAGCCCAACCTTTTTGTACTTCACGCACCATCGCAGCAGTTGCCGATACACAAGGGAAATACAAAAGCACAAACAAGAGATAAGCAAACGCATTAGCTTGGCTATTAAAACGTTTAATCATTTCGCCATAGGCATGATGTTCTAGCTGCTCTTCTGGAGAACCTGCCGCAACAGGATTTTGCCAAGCGCGGCTTAGATCAGCTAAATTTGCAGGGATAGTTAGGCAAGCTTCTTTAAGGCGCTCCGCCAAATTAAATGACGGCAACACTTGAGCATGCTCCATAGCAGGTTGTGAATAAAGAGAATTGAGCGTACCAATCACAACTTCTTTCGCTAAAATTCCTGTCAACAACCCCACCGCAGCGGGCCAATTTTCCTTTTCAATCCCAAGTGGCTCAAACACAGGCACTATTTTTTGCCCCACAGTTGATAGTAAAGAGCTACTATCAGGTTTGTCTAACCACTTACCGTGTATGCTGATACTATTCAACACCCCAATAAGTATACAAACCGGCAAAATTAGCTTTCCAGCATTGAAAACAAAACGACGCAAGCGGTGCCAGCAGTGAAACCAAAGTGATCTTGCATGAGGCCATTGGTAATTTGGCATCTCTAGTAATAAAGGAGAAACCTCTCCTTTCAAGATGGTTTTTTTCAATAAAAGTCCCGTCAAGACAGCCATACCAATGCCAATAATATAAAGCAAAAAGACAATATTTTGTCCGCCACTTGGAAAGAAGGCCGCAACAAATACCGTAAAGATAGCCAAACGTGCACCACATGACATAAAAGGACTCATCATGACGGCTAAAATACGATCTCGCTTATTATCTAAAGTTCGCATCCCCATAATGGCTGGGACATTACAACCAAATCCTACAATCATGGGTACAAAAGATTTTCCAGGAAGCCCTATTGCCCGCATCAAGCGATCCATCACAAATGCTGCGCGTGCCATATATCCACAATCTTCGAGGAAAGCCAGCGCTAAAAACATAGCACCAATAACAGGTACAAAGGTCAAAACAGTGCTTACCCCTGTTCCGAACGAAACTAATAATGCCATCAGCCAGCCGGGAACATTTAAATTTTGTAGGACACTTCTTAGTCCTTCAACAAATAAAGCATTAGAGCTTATCTCAAAAAAATCCTGGAACGCCCCGCCCACGTTAATGGCAAAGAAGAAAAGGACATACATCACCCCTAAGAAAAAGGGTATGCCTAAATAACGGTGACAAACAATTTTATCAATACGATGGCTGTTTTGATCAATTGGACGCACGTTAGATGAAGAGAAAGCGCATGACTGTTTAGCCTTGGTCACTAATCCCTCAATAAACTCATAACGTGTCATCGCAATCAAAACATCTGCCTCTTGGCCGCTTTGAGCAACAATGCGCTGTTGCGATTGGTGCACAAGGTGGGTAAATGCCAATGGGCTGGATTCCCCTTCCAACCAACGCAAAAGTAAATAGCGTGGTGCCTCTGCTACCTTTTCATATTCACAATAAGCCTTTGACAAAAGGTGAAGCTGCTCTTCTATGACAGCCGGATAATCTATTTTAAATGCTTTACCCTTCCCAGATGAATTTTCAGCGTTGTTGTCTTCACCCTCTTCGCAATCCTCATGTATTTCGTATACACTCCGGTTGCTCAGGGGTTCGGCGCCTAGCCGAAAATTCATCTGGTTTGGGTATGATGATACCGTCGATAATGTCGTTTTCAGTGCTTGTAATCCTACACCTTTACGTGCAATGAGAGGAATGCAAGCGCAACCTAAAGTAGCCGCAAGTACGGCAGGTTGGATCTGATGCCCTTCTTTCTCAGCTAGATCCATACGATTTAACGCAATAATAACCGGTAAATTTTGCTCTAATAATTGAACGGTCAAGTATAAATTGCGTTCTAAATTAATAGCATCAACGACGTTAATAACTGATGTAAACTGTTGTTTTTTTAAGAACTCACAGGTTAATGTTTCATCTTGAGATTTTTCTTGTTCAATAGAAGTCAGGGAATAAGTGCCAGGCAAATCTATAATTTCAAATGCTTGCCCATTATTCTCAAAATTTCCAGTTTTGCTTTCAACGGTAACACCAACCCAATTTCCTACACGCTGAGAAGCGCCGGTTAATGCGTTAAAAAGCGTGGTTTTTCCACAATTAGGGTTACCGACTAAAGCAAGCGTTAACTGCACTGGTGTTTGATGTGTTATCTTGTTGCTGGGTGTTGCCATCGGCATACTCAACTTCTATTTGTTGACATTCTTTTTTGCGCAAGCTGAGAGTATATCCTCTCAACATCACTTGAACAGGATCACCAAGCGGTGCAAGGCGGACAATTTTCATTATGACGCCAGGTGTTAATCCCATGGCTAATAATTTATGGCGAAAACCCTGTGCTTGATGGCGAAAACCGACCATTCGAACATGCTGGCCAATGGGTATGGCATCTAGTGTCAGCATGCATCACTCTCCACTTCCGTCAATCTGGGTACAATATTAATGATAATTATTCTCATTTACAAGCGAGCTATAAGGGGCACCTACTCATAGAGGTAAATAAACAGACAGGCAGATAAACGTCCCACCTTCCTGAGGGAGCCAATCAGGGGCCAGCAGTGACTAGCCGGTAGTAATAAGCATCTGGGCGGACACCGAGGCCCGCCCAAAAAGTAACTCTTACTTAGTGATTGAGTTAACTGCAGAAGATGCGCCAGAGTACACACCGCCAGCAACGTAACTGGTTGCGCTATAAGCACCTGATGCAACATAAGCAATTGGTGTGTAAACCCCATAATAAACAATCGCATAAGCAGCCATACAAACTGCTATTGGGATAGAGCTTAAATAACCTGCTCCCCATCCAGCGCCTTGAAAATACGCTGTCCAAAATTCGTCATAGTTGGTTTTTTGTTCTTCACCACCTGACACTTGGCTGCTCTCAGTAAAAGATAAATCTCTCACAATTCCCCCTAACAAAGTTAGTAATACAACAATTGAGGCATCATCGTAAAGTATCACATTTAATTATGCAAGGGAGGCTTTGATTTAAGGAAGGTGCGGCTTAGCAAGGTAGGCCTCACTTTGCATTTCAGTTAGTCTACTTATAGTGCGCTGGAATTCAAAAACGTGTCTTTCGCCTTTGTATAACGCAAGAAGAGGCGCTTGCGCTGAAATAATAAGTTTCACTTGGTGATCATAAAGTTCATCAATAAGCGAAATAAATCGACGTGCAGCATCTTCTCTTTGCGGTCCCATCTCTTTGACACCACTCAGTAATACAGTATGAAAACATCTAGCAATTTCAACATAATCCATCGCACTTCGTGCAGTTTGGCAAAGTGTCTCAAAAGTAAACCAGACTACACCGTCAGCACAATCGATGGTTGCAAGAGATCGCTCATTAATGATCAATGTCTTTTCACCATTATGTTCTGGTGCTAATAATTGAAAGTAATGAGATAAATATCGCTCAGCTTCATCATTCAAAGGATAATGGTATATTTTTGATTGTGTTAAATTTTGCAAGCGATAATCCAAAGCACCCTTAATTTCCATCACTTTCGTATGCTGATTAATAAGCGAAATCGTTGGTAAAAATTTATCGCGCTGTAACCCATTCAAATACAAATCTTGTGGCGGCAAATTTGAAGTTGCAACCAAAGTCACTCCCGCTTCAAAAAGATGATGAAATAATTCAGATAAAATCATCGCATCGGCTATATCAGAAACGTATAGTTCATCAAAGCACAACACAATTGAATGGTTGGCAAACTCACGTGCAATATGTTTTAAAGGATCTTTATGGCCTTGATAGTCATGCATTGCATGATGTACGTAATTCATGAAACGATGAAAATGTAATCGTGTTTTTTGCGTAAAAGGCAAGGAATGAAAAAACAAATCCATCAAAAACGTTTTACCTCGCCCCACGCCTCCCCAAAGGTACAATCCTTTCACTGGGGTTTGTTTGATCCCCACACTTCTATAAATTCGGCTTAAAAAACGCTGACGATATTGATTATTTAAGTGGTGAAAAAGAACATCGAAATAAGCGACTATCTCTTGTTGTGTTGCATCAGCAATCAGCTTGCCACTTTGCAGATAAGACTGGTAGCGTTGAGATGGGATCATGAATGCTCAACAAAGGCGTCTTCAACAAGCGTACGCAAAACAATAAGATCACCATGAAAAAAATGAGACGCATTAGGTAATTTTATCAACGTCATTTGCGACTGTTGTTCAGCATGACGGTCAAACCAGGTAAACACTTCTGAAGGTGAAACGACTTCATCTGCTTCCCCTTGGATCACGGTCCAGGGACATGAAACCAATGGCATTTCAGAATAAGGCTGATGTGTCACCGCAGGCGCAACCGTAAATAGTTGCTGACACGCATGTTGAGTTGCTCCCATCGCGGCAATATAAGCACCAAAAGAAAATCCTGCTAACCAAATCTTAGGATTGTCTAGCACAGTATCTGCCCATGAAAGTACAGCCATTAAATCTTGGATTTCTCCAACAGAATTGCCGTATTGTCCTTGGCTTTTACCCACACCGCGATAATTAAAACGAATAGCATGCAAATCTTTGCGATGAAAAGCGCGCGATAAGGTGTGAACCACTTTGTTATGCATTGTACCCTCCTGCAACGGATGCGGATGGCAAATAATCGCTACTCCTTTTGCAGGACCTTTTGCAGCAAAGCTTAATAATTCCAATTGACCACTTGGGCCATCAATCAGGAAATTGGTTTCACCAGAAGGGAAAGTGCTTGGGTTGGTTGGTAAATTCATTAGTATTTTCTTTTAAGTTCAAAAATTATTATTAACCTAAGACCCTTACCCTAACCCTCCCACGTAAACGGTAGTGGGAATAAGAAATACGTATTGAAAAATAATTCCTTAAGCAATGCCATACTTGCTTTTTTTGAAACTGAAAATATTCATTTTCGTACCCTCTCGTTTGCGAAAGTGCTTTACCCTTGTCCCCCCTCCCGTTTACGGGAGAGGGAGAGGGTTAGGAGGGTCTTAGATAAGATGTACTTTGAAAACTAAAAAATAAAAACTAAGACTGCACTCGCTTAATATTTGCACCTAACTGTGCTAATTTTTCCTCAATGCACTCATAGCCACGATCTATATGATAAATTCTATCAACAATCGTTGTGCCTTGTGCCACCAAGCCTGCTAACACTAAACTTGCAGAAGCACGCAAATCGGTTGCCATAACTGGCGCCGCTGTTAAATGAGGAATTCCTTCTATTTGAGCTGTATTCCCATTAAGCTGAATATTCGCCCCCATACGTCTTAGCTCATGTGCGTGCATAAAACGATTTTCAAAAACCGTTTCTGTCATCACGCCTACGCCCTCTGAAACCGTGTTCAGGGCCATAAATTGCGCTTGCATATCAGTGGGAAAACCAGGGAAAGGCGCCGTGCAAATATCAACCGCTTTAGGACGACGACCGCGCATGTCTAATGTTATCCAATCTTCCCCGGTAGAAATTTCAGCCCCAGCTTCTTCTAATTTATGTAACACCGCTTCTAATATGTTAGCGCGAGTTGATTTTGTGGTAATCCGCCCACCTGTCATTGCCGCAGCAACTAAATAGGTTCCAGTTTCTACACGATCTGGTAATACAGTATAAGTACCACCCTTAAGACTTTTAACGCCTTCAATCACGATGGTTTTTGTACCATGGCCTTCAATTTTTGCACCCAGGCAATTGAGGAAATTTGCCAAGTCTTGCACTTCAGGTTCACAAGCTGCATTTTCAATGGTAGTCACGCCATCTGCTAATACTGCGGCCATCATGAGATTTTCTGTGCCAGTAACAGAAACAATATCAAATTTAAGATTTGCGCCTTTCAATCTTCCTTGAACGGAAGCTTGAATGTACCCGCCGTCAACCGAAATATCTGCGCCCATTTGACGCAAACCCTCAACATGGAAATCGACTGGACGAGGCCCAATAGCACATCCGCCAGGCAAAGAGACCTTTGCTTGTCCATGCTTAGCAAGTAGAGGGCCTAATACTAAAATAGAGGCTCGCATGGTGCGAACGAGTTCATAGGGTGCGTAAGGCACATTAACATGCCCAGCTTCTACCTCAATGGTGAGTCCTTCTGATATCGTCAGATTAGCTCCCATTTGTCCAAGCAACTTCATAATGGTAGTCACGTCATTTAAATGGGGAACATTCTTGATAATGACGGGATCATCGGTGAGTAAACAACCAGCCAAAATAGGAAGCACGCTATTTTTAGCGCCTGAAATTCTGACTTCACCTAGTAAGGGGACGCCCCCAGTAATTAAATGTTTATCCATAAATTTTATTTTTTCTCAAGTTCTGTCACTAGGGGTCTTTGCCTTAATTGATAAAGCATGAATGTTCCCATTGTGGATATTATCACCTAACGTACCATAGACATGGCGTTGCCTTGCAAGCAAACTCATCCCTTCAAAAAGTGAAGAAATCACTGTGGCTTCAAAGTGCCTACCATCTCCTGTCACAACCACCTCTGAGTCAGGAATGTTGCTTTCGATCATCTTTTTGATTTCATCAGGATGCATATCTTAACCCTTTTTACCTCTGAAAACGCAAAAGCGCAAAAAAGCGCCTTCTTCGGCTACCGAAAAATCGTTCGCACATGATAGCTGAGTCAGGGGTTGAAAGCGACGCCGAGTTGACTTTCTTCTCGCCACATATCCCCATTTGCTTATAGTTCTTGCCGTTGCCTCAGTAGCAAGCCCCATTAGTTATCTTGCTTAAGAGCTATCTGATTTGAGTTTTGATCCTTTGCCAAATTCAGTAAACAAGGATCTTGCTGAAGCACTGTTTTATTAATTTTGTAAGTTACAAAACTAAACCTGTTTTTTGAGAAAGAAATTTGTTCAAATGCCATGGGGCATTCTTTCACAACTTCACTTAGTACCTTTGAAGCAGGCCCATCAATGACATCTTGGCTCACTGTAAAAACATAATCTGGCTGCTTACGTTGTAACTCATCAATTAGCGATGCCTGGTTATAAGCTTCATAACGTGGATAATCAGGTGTGGTTAATTGAGTATGCTTGTAAAATAAACCATAAAGATAACGTGAAGGCACCCAAAGTAAAGCTTCAGAGTTGCGATAGACATTCGCATAAATATGATCAGCATCCTGACCAAAGTAGCGTTGTAAGCTTTGACGACCGCCAGCATATAAACTGATCTTGCCCTTTTCTAGCCAAGTTCCTTGAACAAATAACAAGCCACCCATGACGATACTAACGCCAACAGTAGCCATAAAGCACTGCTTTTGTCTAATTGCTAACCAACTCCAGAAACGCTGCCAACCTTCCCAAGTGGTTAATTTTGTGGGAAGTGCGTAGCCACTTGCCGCCACAATAAAGAAAGCAAAGGCTATAAGGTGTTGACCTAAACGTAGGTGATAGGCCCCGAATAAAAACCAACAAAACAAACTGGGGATCATAAATAAGATAACAAGCCGGCGCAGACTCTTATCTTTACGACAACTTAACCAAGCAAGTAAAAATAACAAAAATAAGCAAGGTTGATGAATGAAATATTTATTGACGGAAAAAGCTAATTGCGCGATAACGTCACGATCAGCAATAGATAAGCCAATTACGCCTTTGTTATGATGAAATGTGCTTCCCTCTCCTACCAACCATGTTAGCCCCCCTAAAATAGAAGGTATACAAAGCAGTCGATATCGCCATTTCGCATTTACTGGCGCTCCAAACCATAACAAAACAGGTAACGAAAATAATATCCATAGTAAGCCGGGTTGTTTAGCATGAGCAGCAGCTATACCGCATAGCACCGACCACAAAGCTAACATCGTTGGGCTAATGTGAAATGAAGGTTTTTGCTGGCTTTGCCAAAATAGGGCAACTGAAACCAGTAAACACCCATTCATAATAGGATCAGCATAACCATCATCAAAAAATTGCTCTAAACCTACAAACGCCATGACATAAAGTAATAGAGCAAGATAAGTGCCTAAATGAGCAGCCATGCGTTGACGATAAGCCATCGCAATAGCGGTGAGCATTGACCAAGAAAAAACAATCAGCATCGCTCTAACAGGAAGCTGAAGCTCTAGATCGCCAACAATGTGGTAACAAAAAGCGAGTAATTTTGGAAATAATTGTGGGTATGGGGCGCCAGTATGGGAAAAATCAATTGGCTCAAGAAAATAATGTTGTATCGCCCAAAAGTTCCAACTATAAATTTCATCTCCTCGCTCAAAAGCGTGAGTTCCCAATTTAATAAAATAGGGAAATAGTAAGATCACATGAAAGATATAGATAAAGACATCTTGGCTTGACCATGAGAAAGTCGCTGTTGCAATGGTTTTTCTCATTCTTAAAGCTGCAACAGTACCTATCGTTAGCGCAATCGCAACAGCCAAAGGCGTTGTTAATATACCTAAACTGATGGTTGCAGAGGCAATGCAGTAGATAACAAAAACACTAATAATGGGAATGGCGAAAGCGGTCCGTGGACTCGTCATTAATTGTGGAAAAACAGCGAGCCCCGGTAGCGAATAAACAAACGTCCATAACAATAAACAGTAGATAACATACATAACTGTTACCTTTTCGTTATTGGTAACACATTGTCTAAACCACTTACCCGACCAATTTGATCCATTTCGGCAGGTATGTGACTAAAATGCAGCTGAGTACGTCGTTTTTTACCTTCTCGCATGAGAGCTGTTAAAAAGGCAAGACTTGAGCTATCACAGCCAGTAACTGCGCTTAAATTAACACTGATTTCCTGATCGCTTGGCAATAAAGCAATACTTTTTTCAAGCGCAGCCATCACCGTATTGTGGACGAGTTTCCCTCCCACAAGCATCTCATTACCTTTTAAGCTAATCGTTATATCTATCACCGTAGTGGCTTTTCATTATGTTGGTGTAAACGTTGAATAACTGCATCTATCCCTTTTTGCTGCAATTCCTGTGCAAATTGTGATTGAAATCCTTTCAATAAACTAACCCCTTCAATGCTGATATCGTAAACCAACCATTTTCCACCATGATTCGTCAAACGATAGGTCACTTTAATTGGTTCTCTGCCAGACTCACGAATCAAGCTTGCTACTTGAACGCGGCTTTTACCTTGCGTACCACCTCGTATCGGCAAATACTCAATCGTCTGATTATTGTATGCTCTTAGGGTGCTTGCATAGGTACGAATTAATAAATCTTTAAATTCTTTTGAGAAGTTATTACGCTGAGCTTCTGTTGCTTTTTCCCATGCAGGACGTCCAATTACCCATCGTGACATTGTTGTCCAATCAATGTGGGGCACTAAAATTTGGTCGATAATTTTGTAGATATGAGTGGGGTGCTCACGTAAGTCTTTGTCGTTACTACGAAGTGCCGAAATCATTTCTTGAGTCACACGTTGAAGTAGTGCATCAGGCGCTTCTTGCGCAATAGTTTGAGTCGCTATAAAAAAAGCGAATATAAACGAAATTACGCGAGGAAAAATTGAACGCATTCTGGTTCCTTATTTCAAGCCACTTGCCTGACCAGCAAAAAACTTTGATACCAATTCTTCTAAAACCACAGCTTTATTCGTATTTTCTAAAGGAATATTAGAACCTGGTTTAAGGAAATTATCACTAAATCCTGGCGACAAACCAATGTAATTATCACCTAATAAGCCTGCGGTTAAAATACTTGCACTTGTATCATCAGGTAAATTTCTGACTGAATTGTCAATGTTCAGTGTCACTTTGGCTAAATAACTCTTGTCATCAAAATCAATTGAAACAACTCTACCAACAGCAACACCCGCAATGCTGACACGTGCACGAGGCTTTAAGCCACCAATATTCTCAAATTCAGCGGTGATGGTATACCCCGAGGCATTGTATATTTCGCTCAATCCGCTAACTTTTATAGCCATCACAGCAAACGCGGCAATTCCCAACAAGAAGAATATACCAACGGCGATTTCAATCGTCCGTTTCTGCATTACAATCCTCCAAACATCATTGCGGTAAGAAAGAAATCAAGACCTAAAATAGCCAAAGAGGAGAAGACGACAGTTCGTGTTGTCGCTCGGCTAATCCCTTCAGAAGTTGGCACACAAACATAACCTTGGTAAACCGCTATCCAAGTGACAACCGTACCAAAGATCACGCTTTTAATGATCCCATTTAAAACATCATCGTAAAAGTCTACTGAAGACTGCATATTAGCCCAAAAGGCGCCATTATCAACACCTAACCACTGCACGCCTACTAAGTGACCACCATACACAGCAACACTACTAAATATCAGAGCCAGAATAGGAAGTGAGATTTGCCCTGCCCAAAAACGCGGCGCAATAATACGGCGCAAAGGATCGACGCCTAGCATTTCCATGCTGGATAATTGCTCAGTTGCTTTCATCAAACCAATTTCTGCTGTTAAAGCAGATCCTGCCCGACCTGCAAATAAAAGTGCGCCCACAACAGGGCCTAATTCTCTTACTAAACTTAAAGCAATTAATTGGCCTAATGCATGCTCAGCGCCAAATTTCACTAAAATAGTATATCCCTGAAACCCTAATACCATCCCAATAAACAAACCTGAGACAGCAATAATCACCATCGACATCACGCCGACCATGTAAAGCTGAGGGATCAATAACCCGAATCCCTTAAGCGAAGGACGCCCCAAAATAGCCTGAAGCAGGAAAAAAACTGCTTTTCCTGCTGTGCCGAAGAATTTTAAACCTTCTTTGCCTAAATCTTGTACACGCGAGATCAAACGTTATCCCCCATGAGATCGCTAGTATAATTCTTCGCTGGATAATGAAAGGGAACCGGACCATCGGGTAACCCATGCATAAATTGCTGCACCCAGGTAGAAGAATGGTGCTTAATTTGTTCTGGTGAGCCCTGACCTATTATTTTCCCTTCAGCGATGAGGTAAATGTAATCTGCGATGGTGCTGGTTTCTATGACATCATGCGAAACAATAATGCTAGTGAGCCCCAAAGCATCATTAAGTAACTTAATTAATTTTACTAATACGCCCATTGAAATAGGATCCTGACCAGCAAAAGGCTCATCGTACATGATGAGGGTCGGATCTAAGGCAATTGTTCGTGCTAACGCAGCTCTACGCTGCATCCCACCAGATAATTCATTTGGCATCAAATCTCGTGCGCCTCTCAAGCCCACTGCTTGTAATTTCATGAGCACGATATCTCGGATAAGAGGCTCGCTTAGCTCAGTATGCTCTCTTAGAGGAAAAGCGACATTATCAAAAACAGTTAAATCAGAAAATAAAGCGCCACTTTGAAATAGCATTCCCATTTGTCTTCTAGCCGCATAAAGTTCCTGACGATTCAATTCAGGGATATTTAAGCCGTTGACTAAAATTTTTCCTTGATTGGGTAAAAGTTGCCCCCCAATCAACCTAAGCAAGGTAGTTTTACCACTTCCACTGGGTCCCATAATGGCAGTTATCTTTCCAACAGGGACATTAATATCTACATCATCAAAAATAATGCGATGCCCATTACCCCAACTAAAAGTCAGGTTACTTATTTCAACACAATTTTGTTGCACGATAGCCGTCATAATTTGTCAACTAAATCCAGGGCACACACTCTATCATACTTAAAGTCAGCACTCTCTACTCAAAGCATACTTTCTTAATTTGTTTGCACTGAGGCTAGAGCCATCCTTATAGTATATATATTGGTTTGAATACTTTATAATAGCAGCGAAACTATTTTAACACACTTAGCTAAGGATTCAGCCGAGATACTACGCGGCAGGTCCTAGCTCAACAACTATGCTTGGGTATTATGAAGACTAAGATGCCAAGCCTGAAAATGTTACTATTAGTTTATTTTTAGACAACAAATGCTATATTTCCAATGAGTTAATTGGATTTTGAAAGAAAACTAAGATATAAGAATAAACGCTATGACAATTGATACGGCACTCCTGCAAGAGAATTTTATTGCTCAAGGCAAAAAAGTGATAGAAATTGAGGCTCAAGCGGTATCCGCACTTTCTCAACGTATTTCAAAAGAATTTGCAAAAGCATGTGGACTACTTTTAAATTGTGTGCAGTCCAAAGGCCGAATCGTCGTCACCGGCATGGGAAAATCCGGACATATTAGCCGCAAAATTGCAGCGACGCTTGCAAGCACAGGTAGCCCTGCCATTTTCGTTCACCCAGCAGAAGCCAGTCATGGTGACATGGGCATGATTACGGAAAATGATGTTGTCATCGCTATTTCTAATTCTGGAGAAACAGAAGAAATTCTCACCATTCTCCCTCTCATTAAACGCTTGGGCGTCCCCTTAATCACGTTGACAGGTAACCCACGCTCGACATTAGCTATTTGCGCCAGCGCAAATTTAGATGTCAGTGTTGAAAAGGAAGCTTGCGTCTTAGGCTTAGCACCGACGTCCAGTACAACAGCAACGCTTGTGATGGGAGATGCACTTGCTATTGCTTTACTAGATGCCAGAGGCTTCAGTGCAGAAGATTTCGCTCGCTCACATCCAGGTGGCAAATTAGGAAGACGCCTTCTTCTTAAGGTGGATGATCTCATGCATACAAATGAAGACATCCCCGTTGTGTCTCATACCGCCACGGTAAAAGAAGCGCTCATTGAAATGACTCGATGTCGCCTAGGGATGACAGCAATTGTGGATGATAATCAAGCGCAAATTGGTTTATTCACCGATGGAGATTTGCGTCGTGCCTTTGATCGCAATATCGATATTCATACGAGCCCCATTACTCTCGTCATGACCCAAGGCGGGAAAGTGATCGAAAAAGGTCTACTGGCAGCTGAAGCGTTAAGAATTATGGAAACCTACAAAATCAACGGATTATTTGTGGTTGATAAACAACGTAAACTGCTTGGCGCACTCAATATGCACGATTTACTCCGTGCAGGCGTGCTCTAATGAGAAGAGTATGCTGAAGATTCCATTGCGTATTTACGCGATTTTCTTCTCCCTGCTCCTTATTGCTATTGTTGCAATACTTTATCGAGCAAGCCCTACAGCGGCTTTACTATACTTTCGTCCTCAAGCTATTCTTGAAGAATCGATGACGGATGTTCAAGCATGGCGGTTTGATAAGGAAGGACGTCTCATTCAAGCAGTTGAGATGCAATCATGGTTACATTATAAAGATCAAACCACATCTCAAATGATATCGCCTAGATTAAAGATGTATCATCTTGATGGAAGTCTCTGGAATATTTCTGCTAAAACTGGAGAAAGTTTCCAAACGCAAATACATGGCAAATTGGAAAAGCTCAAATTATCTCAAGATGTTATTGTGCTTCGAACTACTCAAGAAAATCAAAAAGCATGGGAATTAAAAACACAACATCTTTTATTTCTAGCGCAAAATCCTCAAGCGATGACTGATGATGCTGTGGTTGTAAATGGACCAGGTATGAAAATCCACGCAACAGGCTTGCGCGCTGATTTAGAAAAGCACACACTTGAATTTTTAAAAGACGTGAGAACGGATTATGCAACACCACAAGCTTAGTTCTCTTTTGAATTTTTTACTGTCATTACGAAGTACACAAAGCCAAAGCAATACCGTAAGTACGGTCATTGCGAGGCACGAAGGGCCGAAGCAATCCATCTTTTTTAATCTTTATGACGGATTGCTTCGCTTTGCTCGCACTGACGCACGAGTATTCATGCTTTTTCTGGGAAGTGTCTTTTGTTCTTCTTTATTTGCTTCTATTGCTAAAATTGATCCCAATACACCTATTCAGATCCAATCTGATATTGCTTCTTTTGAACAAATATCTCGCCAAGCTTGCCATGAAGGTAATGTTATTCTCACACAAGGTTCAAATGAGTTGCATGCAGATAAACTCACTGCTAAAAAAGATCCTAAAGGCAACCTGACAGTTATCACAGCGATAGGTAAACCTGCTACCTTTACCGGTAAGGTTGAAAATAGTCCGCAACCTATTTTTGCAACAGCTAAAACAATTTATTATTATCCAGATAAACAACTTATTGTGCTAGAAGGGGCAGCAACACTCGATCATCAGCAAGATAAATTTCGAGGTCCTGTTTTAAGCTACCAACTAGATAAACAAATGGTCTCAGCTGAAAAGCAAAGCAATGAACGCCCTACCATCACCATTCACCCGCGTGTTAGTAAATTATGAATGTTTTAACTGTCTCTCATTTAAAAAAGGCTTATAAAAAACGCCAAGTTGTTAGAGATGTCTCTTTGCAAGTTAAAGCTGGCGAAGTGGTTGGCTTATTAGGACCTAATGGTGCAGGTAAAACAACTTGCTTTTACATGATTGTTGGTTTGATCATGTGTGATAGTGGTGAAGTTAAACTCAACGATCAAAATTTAACCTTTGCACCTATGCATATTCGTGCAAGGGCGGGCATTGGCTATTTACCCCAAGAAGCTTCTGTTTTCAGAAAGCTATCAGTCAAAGATAATTTACTTGCAATATTGGAAACACGCTCCCATCTTTCCAAAGCAGCAAGACAGCAACGTCTGGATGAATTACTCAATGAATTTCACTTAACCAAAGTACAAAATTCATTAGGAATAAGTTTATCTGGTGGTGAGCGTCGTCGCGTTGAAATCGCCCGCGCGCTGGCTTGCGATCCTAAATTTATTCTTTTAGATGAACCTTTTGCAGGCGTGGATCCTATTTCCGTCAATGACATTAAGCGTCAAATTGATCATCTCGCAAGCAAAGGAATTGGTATCTTGATTACTGATCACAATGTCAGGGAAACGCTCGATATCTGCCATCACGCTGCCATTGTGAGTGAAGGTAAGGTCATCGCTGAGGGTTCTTCTCAAGCCATTCTGGCTAATCAGCAGGTTCGTGAAGTTTACCTGGGAGAGGCCTTTACACTGTAGTAATTTTCCTGCCACAATCGAATTATACTTAAGATAATGAGACCTAAACGCTCACAGCCATCTGACCTGACAACAAAGGTATACGCTGTATATAGTCGTAGTAGTTTCAGCGATGCGACAGGGACTGTGGTCAGTACGGCTGAAAGAGCAAGGAAAGTACTGTGAAACCATCACTCCAGCTACGAATTGGTCATCAATTGACGATGACCCCTCAGTTGCAGCAAGCAATTCGTTTACTGCAATTATCATCAGTTGATTTGCAAACAGAAATCCAAGAGGCCTTGGAAACCAATGCTATGTTGGAATTACAGGAAAATCCCCACGCCGAAAGCGCTGCAGAAGACGAATACGACAATAGCCTAGAAGAGGCTATAACTTATTCTCCTGCTCATGAAGATGAGGCGCAAGAGCGATCTTGGGATAACCAAATGAGTGGAACATCACGTTCCCACCACTTCCAAGCCCCTCATGGTAACGAAATTGAAACGCTTAATGGCACCCAAATCACTTTGCAAGATCATCTCCTATGGCAAATGCAGTTAACGCCTTTCTCTGATACAGATAAACTCATTGCTATCGCCATTATTGACGCTATTAACGAAGATGGTTTTCTGATCTGCACGTTAGAAGATATTATTGCCACTATCAAACAAGTCTGCGACATCGATGAATCTGAAGTAGAAGCAGTCTTACATCGCATTCAACATTTTGATCCCATTGGGGTGGCATCTAGAAATTTAAGCGAATGTCTAAAAGTTCAATTAGAACATTTGCCTAGCCAATTTCCTTGGCGAAATAAAGCAAAAGAATTAGTCACTCATCATCTGGAACTATTAGGTAAACGCGATTATCCTGCGCTCAAACGACGCTTAGGATTATCTTTGGAAGATTTAAAAGAAGTGATCCTTTGCATTCAATCTCTGAATCCAAGACCCGGCACAAAAATTGGCAGCAAAACGCCAGAATACATTGTACCTGACGTCTACACATTCAAAAAAGAAGGGATTTGGCAAATAGAATTAAATCCTGAATGCACACCACAACTACGCATCAATGATCACTACGCTGCTTTAATTCGCCGCAGTGATTCCAGTGCTGATAATCAATTTTTACGTAATCAATTACAAGAAGCACGCTGGTTCCTCAAGAGTATTGAAAACCGAAACGAAACGCTGCTCAAAGTTGCACGTGCTATCATTGAACAACAGCAAGCATTTCTTGAATATGGTGAAGAAGCGATGAAACCGCTCGTTCTTCATGATATCGCTACAAGCTTAGAGATGCATGAATCGACGATATCACGCGTGACAACACAAAAATATTTACACACCCCTCGTGGTACCTTTGAACTAAAATACTTTTTTTCAAGCCATGTAGGCACAGACGAAGGTGGTGAATGTTCAGCAACCGCCATACGAGCACTAATTAAAAAATTGATCGCTTCTGAAAATCGTAAAAAGCCGCTAAGTGACTGCAAACTAGCACAAATACTTGCTGAGCAAGGGATCCAAGTTGCTCGAAGAACTATAGCAAAATATCGAGAAGGAATGACAATTCCGCCCTCTAACGAACGTAAACAACTCATTTAAAATACTAGTAAGGAATATACCATGCAAATTAATATTACTGGACATCATGTCGATATTACCCCCGCTTTGCGTGATTATGTTCATAATAAAATGGAAAAAATTAAACGCTATTTTTCAAACATTACGAACGTACATGTCGTTCTTACTATAGACAAAAAATTCCAGCAAAAAGCAGAAGCACGTATCAATCTTGCACGCGCAGAAATATTTGCTGAATCTGAAGCCAAAGATATGTATGAAGCCATTGATCTATTAATTGATAAACTTGACAGACAAGTTATAAAACACAAAGAAAAAATGAACAATCATGGTGATGGCGAAGAGCTGATTTGATCTTCAATTAAAAAACCCTTTGAATTAGAAACTTTTACTCCCTTCTTGCGGGAGTAAAAGTTTACCATGTAGCGAAAAACAATAATAATGAATACAATTTCAAAGAAGTCCTCACCTATGATAGAGCTCCGCGATATTCTGACATTAGATCGCATTGTCTTTTCAGCAACAGTGCAAAGTAAAAAAAAGGCTTTAGAACTAATTGCAGATACAATATCTCTCAGTGTCCCCTCATTGCGCACACACGATATTTTCGATGGATTAGTAGAGCGTGAACGCTTAGGCAGCACAGCTATTGGTCATGGTGTCGCAATCCCTCATTGCCGATTAAACGAAACTGACAAAGCATTAGGATGCTTTATTCTTTTAAAAGAAGGGGTCGATTTTGATGCTGAAGATCACTTAAAAGTCGATATGCTTTTTTCACTGATTGTGCCTATGGATGCACAAGAAGTTCATCTCGAGTTGCTAGCAAGAATTGCTAAATTACTACGTCACGAAAGTAATCGCTCTCGCTTTTATGAAGCCACTTCCCAAGAAGAACTCTATCAGAGGGTAATCAATGCCTGATCTTTCTTTACATGGCGTATTTTTAGCTATTTTTGATAGAGGTGTACTATTGCAAGGACCAAGTGGTTGTGGCAAAAGCGAATGTGCCTTACATCTCTTAGATAGAGGGCATCAATTAATTGCTGATGATGCTCCTCTTTTTTTTCGTGCAAATGATACCGTGATTGGACACTCTCCTGTTTCTTTGCAAAATCTATTAGAGGTACGAGGTTTAGGTATTATCGATGTACAGCAGTTATATGGCACAAAGGCTATTTTTTTAGAAAAACCATTAGAGCTGATCATTGAGTTTACTGCCTTCAATTCCTCTGACGCACAATATGAGCGCGTTCTCCAGCCAAAGTTAGAAAGTAAAATAATTTTAGAAAAAGCTATTCCTACTCTCCGTTTGAACAGCTTTTGCAAGCATATGGCAATTTTAGTAGAAACCGCGGTACGATTAGCGTTTTCTCCTGTTTCACCTGCAATAGAGCGATTGCTCAAAACCTAAGTAGCAGATATTTACGTTAGTTAAAAAGCTCAAGAAGCTGTAAAAACGATGAAACAGACATCTATACTATCTGATTTGAAATTTGTGGCGGAAAGATCTAAAAATTGAGGGAACGCCATTGCGAGGGCCTAAAGACGATGAAGCAATCTAGGCTGAGCAGAGAATGGATTGTTTTGCTGCCTCGCAATGGCAATCCCTGCATTCATCATTGTCGTCCTTTAAATTAAAATTAGTTTGTATAACCAAGAAGAAGGATAGATATGCGGCTGGTAATTGTCAGTGGACGTTCAGGTTCTGGAAAAACCATTTCTCTACATGTATTGGAAGATCTCGGCTATTACTGTGTAGATAACCTGCCGGTCGACATGTTACCCGGGCTAGTTTCTCGTCTTCAAGAAGATCATCCTCGCTTAGCCGTCAGTATTGATGCACGTAATCTTCCGCTTGATGTTAATCTGCTAAAAGATGTGATTTCAGAGCTTCGTCAGCCTGGCTGTGAAATTATTTATCTTGATGCCGATCACAAAAGCCTCTTGCGTCGTTTTAGCGAAACACGTCGGCGTCACCCTTTATCTAACAGCAAAGTCTCATTGCAAGAAGCTATTGAACAAGAACACGCGCTTCTTCGTCCTTTATCAAGCATGGCAGACATTACCATTGACACTAGTCATTTAACTCAACATCAACTATGCGCTCTAATTCGCGATAGGGTTGCCCGTGAAAACACCTCACGTTTACAACTTCTCATTCAATCTTTTGGCTTTAAAAATGGTATGCCAGCGGATGCAGATTTTATTTTTGATGTTCGTTGTCTGCCTAATCCTTATTGGCAGCCAGACTTACGCGCACTGACAGGTTGCGACCAAGCCGTTGCCGATTTTCTGAAAGCTTATCCCGAAGTACATCAGATGGTTGAAGATATTATTAGATTCTTAGACAATTGGATCCCCCGGTTTGAAGCTGACAATCGCAGTTATCTTACTGTAGGGATAGGTTGTACTGGCGGACAGCATCGTTCGGTCTATATCACCGAACAACTGGTTCACTTAGCCAATAAACTTCAATTAAATGTTCAAGTTAGGCATAGAGATCTAAAATCAAATTTATGAGTGTCGGGATTTTATTAATTACCCATAGCGGAATTGGCGGGGCATTACTCAATGTTGCCTCAGGTACATTTGGCAAACTTCCTCTTGAAGTGTTACCACTTTCTGTCAGCCGAGATCCTGATCCTGAGCATCTTATCTCAAAAGCAGGATGCTTGGTAAGAAAGCTGGATGCTGGAGAAGGCGTACTCGTCTTAACAGATATGTTTGGTTCAACACCCAGTAATGTTGCTCAAGGGCTCCTACAGCAAGGATTTACTATTCGTGTCGTCACCGGATTAAACCTTCCAATGCTGTTTCGAGTGCTTAACTACCCTCACTTAGCCCTTTCTCAGCTTGCTAAAAAAGCACTAAGTGGCGGCAAAGATGGGATTTTTGAGCCATTAACTGGTCGTGATCTCATTGCACAGATTCAAGCAAACAAAAAGAAACCTGAAAAACTCTCAAGACAGCGACATATTATGGTAATTGATTCATGAACATGCTACGCAAAAAACTCCAAATCATTAATAAACTAGGTTTGCATGCACGCGCAGCCGCAAAACTAGTACAAACCGCTGCAAAATTTGAGAGCCATATTGAAATTAGCCGCGATGGCGTGAGTGCAAATTGTAAAAGCATTATGGGCGTTATGATGCTCGCAGCAAGCCAGCATACGTGGGTGGAAATCGTTGTTACAGGAAACGATGAGGAACATGCGCTCGGTGCAATTGAAACATTAATCGCCAATCGATTTGGTGAAGAGCGCTAGCTCTTCACCTATAATCGAGCTGATTTTACTTTAGGATGTTCCGCTTCATTGGCTGAAAGATGTTTTTCATCAACTGCTTTTTGGATAGCTTTGTCAAAGGCCTCCTCAACTACAGCGCGCACTTTCTCATCTTTTACAACAGATAAATCAAATTCAGCACCTTTGCCTGCATTGACTACTGCTAAATAACAGACTTCCTCTACTGCTGCTCTAAATTTCTCAGGATCCTTTTCCATACCATGTTCAAGTGAAAAAACAACTCCCTGCTTTTTATCATCATCATGCGCATAGGCTTTAAACTCCTTCCTTGCTTCACTTGCTTCGAAAGTCATTTCTAACGCCTTTGCTTTTGATTCAGTAAAACCATTCGTTTTAATATCAACTTCGCGAATACTATTAGGCTTAATGTTGTGTTTACTCGCATTTTCAGCATTTGTTAAATAATTATTTAATTGGCTGATACTTCCTTTTCCTTGAAAAATAACTGCATGAGGTGGTGGATCAATTTTTTGTGGCCCCATCACCATCATCGCTTTTCGCTTATCTGCATTTCGCCTCTCTGCCAATTCTGGTTTTTTTTCAGGTGCCGCTGTAGATTGTTCTGGTATCGTTGTAAGTGGTTTTGCTTGTAAATTAACAGCGCTTTTGTGTTGCTCTTTAGCTAAAGAAGCAAATTTTTCACGTAGTCCATAGTTACTCGTAATATGACTGCCACCATATATTGGAGACGTTGTAGTAATCTTAGCAAACAATTCAATATTTTCTGCACTGCTGCTGAATTTGCGTAAACTATCTAACATTATTTTTTTATCAATAGTCTTTCCATTGGAGCTAATAATATCATGTTCCCATTTTTCAAGTAATTGAATTAAATCAGGAATAGTTTTTGCTTCTTTAATTGCCTGCGCTAGCACTTTGGCATGTGGATCATTAGCTGGCAATTTTAGGTCAACCGTCTTTTCAGCATTCACCCTGTGCATGTCTGCCACAGGTTCTGGGGGGCTAGTTGTGATTGCCGCTGTGGTTGTAGGCGCAACAATTTCTTCAGAGGATTTTTTCTTCTTGGATACACCTGTAAATGCTTTTTTTACCTTATTTATTTTCTTTTTAGCCGTTCTTAATAAGCTACTGGTTTCCTTATTAGCAATCATGAAGCCTTTAACGGGATCTGGCACATCTTTGATTTTTTCTAAAATAGATTCTGCTTTTCCCTTCTTCCTTTCTTCATCCATGGAGGCTATTCGCTCACGGACTTTTACCATGCTTCTGGCTTGATTTTCATTTTCTTGCATTGCAAGGCGCATATCATCAGCTTTTAATTTAAGATCAGCGATTTGCGGCAACTTCAATTCAGTTAAAGTGTCAATAAATGCAATATAATCTCTTACTTGGCTAGATAATCCTTCTAATTTGCGCAAGCGAAGTTCTTGCTCGTTGGCTTCAGGGGTATTTCCATTTTTTACTGCGGTGAGCCAGTTATTAAACGTTTTATAATATTCTCTAGCAAAACCTTCGGCATTTTCAAACACTCTTTCAATCTGGTTTACTTGACTTTGTGATAATGGTTTTTCAACTTTCAAATTTTCCATGAGAAGTGCATCAATATCATGTAATGTTTTTTTCGCTTCTATACGCACATGTGGACTATCACTGACGGAAAGCTGTTTAACCTTGTCTCGCGCTTGAATCAGCCCTCTCAAACTTTCATCAAGATTAATATTACTATTGTAATTAGTGAGATTATTGACTATCTCTGAGTATACAGCCCCGCGCAAGTAAGCTAAATCCTTATTTGCTGCTTTCATATCCACTTTGTGAGGCTTATATTCTTCCTGCATGACTTTAATTTTAATGATGGCATCTTCATGCTTTTTAGAAAAATTGATATATTTTTCTGCATCATTTTCATTATTTTTTATTAAACTATTAATGGCAGCACTATAATTTATTGCCTCACCGTTTTTTACCTGTTTACGCATTTCTTGCAGAATGTTATCAATTATCTTCTTATCTTCTTCGGAAACTGAGCTCTTTCCTTTTAATTTTTCAAATCTGTCAATGACCTTATCATTTGAGACTTTATTCATCAGCATTCGATTAAGGACGATCTCTTCTGGCGTAGCTTTATCTAAATCCTTTTGAGGCATAAGCTGAAATACATATTCTTCAAACTTTTGCTTACCTTTCATGCCTGCATGAGAAAAATCTACTTTTTCAAATAAGGCTTGCATTTCTGCTGGTTTTAAACCTTGCAAAACAGGTAGCGTTTCAATAAATTTTACAAAACTTTTCTTCGTAGGCTGTTGTTGATAAGGTAAAACGGCCGCATTAAACTTAGAAGATTCCTCATTAATAGTTTTAGCATAATTGACTGCGTCAGGGATAGCTAAAAATCCTTCTTTTGCCTTCATAAAACCTGCATAGAAAGAACTTTCCTCAGAAACAGTTTTTTCAAGTTCTCTGACCAGCAAAGGATATTTGGTCATTCTCTGAACTGGCTTAATGATATAATCGCTAAGGCTCAATCCTCCACCGGTAGGTCCTCTAAATTTTTGATCAACGCTTGAAGGGATTTTAATTTTTTCAAAGGTTAAACCAAAGTCTACATACAATGCTTTTAATTTAGCTATATTTTCTGCCCATTTTTCAGGATTGGGCTCTTTAAGTGCTTTGAGTACTTCTTCGTGTCCCGCTTTTAGCTTTGCAATTTTATCAAGAAATTGCGAAATTTCTTCTTTACTAGTAAATCCTTTTAATTCTTCAGGTTTTAATTCATCATATAGTGCTAAGATAGCTTTTTTATTTTCAGGATCAGATATTCTAGCCAAATCATCTACGTAGGCTGCTTCGGTATCCACCAGTTCCATATAAACTTTTACGCCTTGTCTATTATTAGCAGCTTTTTCATCTGTAGATAATTCAGGATATTTAGGCACGTAATCTTCTTTCCATCCTGTGCCAGAGTTAAAATCATAATTACTTATCTCTTTTCTAATACTTTCCTCACGGATAGTCGATATAAAACCCAATCCTTGGCAAACTTGACTAAATTTTATTTCTGTATTTGGATGAGGAGTACGCTTAAATTCTTCAACATTCATCTCAGCAATGTTAAAACTACCGGTCATTTGTGGCATTAATTTATCTTTATCAGCCGCACTATATGCATGAACATAAACAGCAACTTTTTCTCCTTTAACTACTTGAGCCACTGCTTCCATCGCTTTTTGCATGACGATAGGGTTATTATTAAAAGCACCTTGTCCTACCATGGTTAAGTGCAAAGGTACTGTGAGTCCCGTTTCACGACTTCGGATGACAGCTAATTGCGCACTTGCACGATATTGAGCAACAACCAATGCTTCGCATATCTGATGGTCGACACTATGTACATCAGGTATTGATTGCGTCTGGAAAGAGGGTGCCGCAGTAAATACTTGTAATTGTTGTACTTGGGTTGCTTCACATGTAACCCATTGAGGTAATATTTTTAATTTATCTATGTTGGCTTCAATATGATCTAATAAACGTTGTTTATCTGCTTCTTCCGTAATAGTAGAAAGTTCCAAATAACCATCTTTGTAGAGATTAGGGTATTTCGCTAATAAGCCTTCCGGAAACATGTCAGTTAAGGCATGCGGTAATTTCCCCGATTTTTTTGCAGCCTTACGATGAAGTGCCCCTGCGGCAGCTTCAATAGAAGCATACGGACCTTGTGTGGGATCGAAAGGATAATCAGACACAGGTGTATCAAAAGCACCTCTTGATTCTTGAAAATCAAACTGACTAGCAACCTGAAAAACACTATTATCTCCTAAAGCATATCTATGTAAATCGCTTGCACTTACTCCCTGAACAACTGTAATGAGGGGTGTTGCTTCTCCTTCGACTACGGCTTCAGCCGCTTTTTCTGATGTTTTTTTAATTTCCCCCATTGTATAAGTCTGTGGTCCATCAATATTTTTTAATGATGCTAATAATGTATCTTCATTTCTACCAAAGGTTTGTCCTACCCATCCATGCCCTCTTCCTCCTGCTTTGGCACCTTCTTTGGTTAATTGTCTCGCATTAGGGCCGCCCTCTGCGGCCAAATTCCTGATGATTTCCGGTATAGAAGGTTCTTTTAAGTATGATTTTAAGGGTGAAGTTTTTTTTGGTGCTGTTACCACTGAAGAAACTGGATGTGCATCGCTTACTACATGCGAAGTGGTAACGTCAACTATTTGAATGGGTGGAGAAATTCTTGGTTCTACTGGCGGCGTGACAACATCAGTAAGTGTTTCCTCTTTTGACTCAGCTTTACTAGGTTTTGACACTATAGGCGTTACAACATTATTTGTACCTTGTAATGATTCTCCAGAAGGAACAGAAGAGATTTCACTCGTTTTACCAAATAAATTTCTAGCCCTCTCACGGATCCCTCTCAACGCATTATTCGCCCGTCTACGAATGATATTAATAGCACCAGGAGCTTCAAGCTGAATAACTCTGAGCCCACTTTCTGCGTCTTTGGTAGATTGCAATTTTTGCGCAACAGACTTTAGTTTTCTCTCTCCTTTTTCCGTAATTGCTTCTCTTGCTTTTGCAAGATCACCAAACTGTTTAATGTCTTCATCCACTCTTGTTCCAAGTGCCTGAGCTCTTTCTTTGATAGCTTTAAGATCTCTATTTTTCTCGGTATCAACGGCCGATAATTTTTCAATAAAGGCTTTACATTCTTGAGGGACACTTTCAAGGAATTTAATTAAATCTCCATGTTTGGCAGGATCGTTTACCAACGCGTTAAAATGTTTGTAATATGAATCAGATAATTTCTCTAACTCATCAAACATGAATTCCGCAGTAATTTTTAATGCATCATTCGCTTTTAAACCACGCTTTTCCGCTTCATTACACTTAAATAGTATTTCTTTCGCTAATTCAGCGCTAGGCTTTTTTTGATACTCAGCAATTTTTTCTTTAAGATCAAATATAATCGCTTTTTCAATTTCTCCTTTACTAACTTTTAATTCATCAATTTTTGCAAAAGCTTCTATCATTGCGCTTGGGGTTTTAGCTTTATTTATAGGATCATGCACAGCATAAAGCGGTCTATCATGCTTAATTTTAGCTTCACCTCTTTCAGCAAGTTCTTCTGGTGTAGGTAGTTTTTCTCCAGTTTTTTCTTCATGCGCTTTTCTTTGTGCCTCTAATTCTGCACGTTTCTGTGCTTTTAGTTCTTCACTACGTTTAAAATATGGATCATCTAGTGAAGGTGCCATCGCTTTTTGGTAGACTTGATACTTTTGATTGATGGTTTTAATCAATTCAAAATTATTCATTATTAAAGCATATAACGGCGGGTTTGCAGCCAATGTTTCAAGGAACTTAGCATTAGTCCCTTGCATTAAAGAATTTTGCGGACCTCTAAGCATTGCTGTAAAATCAGAATACTTCTTATTTGCTTCTTTTTGTTGTTTATAAGCTGCTTCAATAGGTGCTAATTTTTGTTCGATCTCTTTTATTTGCGTTGCAAGCTTGTTAATCGGTTCAACACGTTTATTAAGCATATCAAAGAAATCTTCTACAGGATAAATAACATCTTTATGTTCTTTATTTTCATCAATGAATTCCTTTAACCCTGCCAATATTTCTTTTAAATCCTTAGTTTCAGTAAATTCAAGTGCATGATATAATCGTTGAAATTTTTCTCTTTGCTCAGAAGTTAATGTTGGGGTTGCTTCATCAATTTCTAATGAACTTTTTATCTCTTCTTTTAGCTTATCAAAATCTGCTGGATTGACGGCGCTACTAATATCAATAACACCAAAGCCCATATTCTTAATGCCTTGCTTCGCATAAGCTTCACCCATTTCAGCTTGAAGCTTTTTAATTTGTTCATCCATTTTCATGCATTGAGATTCAAGCTCATTATACTTTACTAAATTAGGAACGGTATCAGGATAGAGCAATCCAGTTATTTGAGCGTGAAGGCGTTGCAATTTGGATAATTCATCTTTGGTGAGTTCATATTCAACTTTAGCCCCTCCTTTTCTCGCATGCTCAGTTGCAGCACGAGACGCTTTAATAAAGTTAGTAAAAAAGGCTTCTTCTTCTGGTGATTGAATCAAACCCGCAGACAATAATCCTCTTGGCCCAGTTCTAAAAACACTTGAGGCATGTGGAGAAGAAATAGATGATAAAATAAATGCAATTTTAGAAAATTCATCCGCACTTTGTGTAGATTTTTTATTTATGGAATCACTAAACATAATACCGATAACGCTGTTACCATATTTTTCGCCATTTTCTCCTTTTTTCACAAACTGTTGCCAAGCTTTAGGATTTGCGCTCATCCTTTCAAGCAAGCGAGCAATTGTTACTTCATCCTTCTTAAACTCAATGTCTGCTTTGAAGCCTTTTAAAATCAATATTTCATCAAAGTCTTGATTTTTAATTGCCTCGTAAAGTCTTTCATGAAGTATAATTCTTTGTTCATCAGTTATCCCTTCATATACCGCAGCAAAAGAAGCTGAATTACGTTCAGAAGTTAACACTAATGAGGCATGCAAATCGGCGTCTTCAAATAGAAGCTTTCTAACGCCTTCCGGTTTTAAATAATCAATACAGTTAGCAGCAAGATCGCGTTTATCAACAGCCGACAATGGGTTTTCTGAAGAAAGCATATCCATCAAAAGTGTTTTATCTTTTATTAAAAAGGAACTAATGGCTTCTTTATAATCAACCATCGGTATTCTTTGCAAAGTGACATTTTGCTTTTCTCTCAGTTCCTTAATGAGCGCAATCAATTTATCTTTTTTCTCATCTGCCGGCAAACCTTCAAGAGCGTCAAGCTTGACTCTAAATTCATCAAAAACTTTTCTATCTTGTTTTTCTTTTTTAAGCGCCACACCCAAATCGATAGAGTTATCGCCTACATGTAAGGTCATTTCTTGGTCATTATAATGTTCAGAAACAATGGCAGAAAGGTTTGCTAGCGCTTTTTGCTCTATTTTAGAAGCAGGAGGATTTGCTGTCATTAATTGAATTTCATTAAATAATTGGACCAGATCTGTCTTTTGTTGTGCCGTTAGCTCTTTTTGTTGCATTAAGGCTGTAATTTTTGCCTGATAAGCAGCATATATCCCAGCGCGTTCCTTTGCCGCATCTTTAACTCCATATACGCCTTGTAAATTATCTAACGCATAAAGCGACTGATACAGCGGAATGAGTGGATCAGTTTCAATCTGGCGCACTATATATTGCAATATATCTTCGCGAGTTGCAGAAGGAAATACTTTTTGTGCTATTTTATCGTGGATATTTTTATTATTATACGCATCTACTAATCCTCTAAAAACAGTCTCAGGTTTTGCATTTGCAAGATCTGTCACTACTGTTATTGGATCCTTTAATTTTGCGGCAACTTCTAAATCAATTAATAAATCAGCTGCTGTTGGTTCTAAGTTTGCGGGTTCTGCAGGTGAAGCACTACCGCCTTTTAATCTTGCAAATACTTTCCCTAAGCGGCTTTGAAGAGAAGCCTCTGCTGCAGGCTCAGCTGCATTTTGCACAGGTTTATTTGCTTTTTCTTTTACTTTCTTGTAAGCATCAACTTGCTCTTTGATCGCCAATTGAACTTTACTGGCTTCCGCTTTAATTTCACTTGGAGAATTTTTTTCAATTTTTTCAAATCTTGCTATCATTATCTCTATTTTTCTTTCATGCGCTTTTCGTGTCTCTTCTGAATCAGCTTTTCTAATACTTGCAACGTATAATTCAATTTCACTTTTCAATATTTCATTGATAGAAGGCTGCTTTAAAGCGGCATTACCCTTCAAAAAGTCCAAGTCAGATTTATTAGTTTCATTAATCTTGGTTTTTATTTCATCATTATATAAGCTTTTTACAGCACTCATAACTGCAGGGGTTTTCTCATTAGGATACCCTGATAGCTCTCTGGCAATGTTTTCTTTTGCTTCAGGGTTTGCATTTTTGAAAGATTCCGTCAACGTTGATATTTTTTTAACTTTATCAATCACTTCTTTAGCTTGTTTCGCTTTTTCCTTAATATCAGGAGAAGCTCCCTCTTTCATAAAAACCTGTAAACCCTTTTCAAGATTCACTAAGTCTTGCTCGATTTCTTTTAACCTCTCTTCATTTTGATCTTTGTTTCCGGACAATTGATTTTTTTCTTCTATTAAGTTCATATACATATCAACAGCCGTTTCAATTCTGTCGACTGAATTTTTCTTCACCTCTTCAATTAAGCTATTTATTCCTGATTTTTCATCAACCAGTGAAGTTGCGTGAGCATATTCTTTAACAAGTGGATTCGAATCGTTTTTCAAGCTCTCCAATTTTGCTTTTAGAACAACAGCATCATTTAAATATGAAAACAAAGCAGGAGTGCCAACTATTTCAGTACTAAATTGTTTTAATTTTTCAAAATCACTTTTTAACTTTTGATATTCCTGCTCAATTTCAACAATTTTATCTAAATCCGCAACAATCCTTTTTACTTTTCTCGCCTCCGCTAACAAAGTCTCATCTTTCTCACCCTTTATTATTGTTAATCCTTGAGGATCTGTGTAAATATCCTTCTCAATATTGTCGATCATATTTTTTACTTCAGCTTGTTGAACAACATCAAGCTTTGTATAGGTGTCTGCAGACGTATTTAAATAATTAAGGATGTTTATTTTTAACAAATCGTTGGAGCTTAACTCCACCCCCTTAGATAATTCGTTAATATTTTCTTCAACTTTCCCTTTCAAAATACGGTTGGCAGATGCTCTTTCAGAAAAAGTAGTTAAAAAATTTACAGCAAATTGTTTATTCAGAATGCCTTCCTTAGATTGATCTAAGTAGGGTGTGGCTTTCTCTAATAATTTCTTATACGCTTTCTTGCCATAATAGATCTTACCATCTTTCTCAACACTTAATTGCTTAGAAATTGCTCCGTTTGGAAACTTAGTTTTCAATGCATCAAGAGAAGTAATTTCTTGCAAATTAATAGGTTGTAAAAAGCGTAATAATGGTTTTTTATCACCCTTGTCATATGCTGCTCTATCCGCGCGAGACAAAATGCTTACAGACATATTATAAGCATCATCTTCTGTCAACATGGGTCTCGCCAAATCCTGTAGCAAATTGGTTTGATGGGCTTCAGTCTTTTGATTAAAAGCATGCTCTTGCAAATCAGCAAAATTTCTCAACAGTCTTCCTTCCATCAATAATTTGCCTTCATTCATTTTTCCTCTAATTTCATTAGGGTTCTCATCTATACCAACTAAAAAGGTTTGCATTTGACCTATAAATGGAATAGCTGTTTTACCTTCCGCATTAGCTATTTCAATCTGTTTACCTATATTTTTATAATTTCCTTGAGGATTACAAATTTCATCTAGTTCTTTGCGCATTTCTTTTGCAATAGGATCGTCATTCAAATAGGATAATCTTTCAATAGGTGAAGCTGCCACCCCAGAATAAATTGCCACTGCAGACATGTAGTCATTATTTTTAATACATTCAAGTGCAGTTTGTAAATAAATTCTATATATTCTTCTTTGTTCACTCAAACTACTTGCGCCTAATATTCTATCACGCGTAGAATTAGCCGTATTATTTACCATGTCGGTGAATTTTTTAGACGACAAATTTGAATTTTTTGTCCATGCTACCTTATGAAAATCAGAAATATCTATTTGCCTGATAATGTCTAATTGTATTTGCTTAAAATCATGCGCCAATGCCTTTGCGATTTCTGCTTCATCAGCATGCGATTGAGCTTTTTTTGATACTTGCCCTATAGTCGCTTTTCCTATAGCAGTTTTGGCCCGAGATAATCGATTTTTTTTAGGCTTGGCCAATGCTTCCTCGATTTTTTTAGGACCAACAGTCACCACCATCAGCGCTGCATTTTCTTTGGAAGAAGCCAGATTTTTTTCTTTACGACTTTCATTGATGGCACGTCTATTTTTTATTTCAACGTCTAAGTTTTGTTGCATTTTCCCTAAGGCATCATTGATCTTCTTGTTATCTTTTTCCTTTTCTATAATTGAACCAACAAACGCGGCAATGCCTTTTTCAGTGCTATCGACAAATTTCACTTCAGGATTTGCCCTGATAATTTCCTTGATAAAGAGTTCGGTATTATGCAAAAATATTAATTTATCCTCTTCATCTGTCAATTTATTATAGGCTTTTCCTAATTGCGTAAAAAAGCCGTCCTTGATCTCTGTTTTAACGGAACCATCTGGATTTTTTTCTGGACCGGCATCACCCCATACAGTTGCTTTATAATCATTGGGAGGGATGCGAGCATAAATGGATTGTGCTAATGTCTTATAATCCTGCATTGTATAAGAAATAAATTTATTTGTTCCAAAACTATCTATCGGATCATGAAAGCCCGACATCACTTGTGAAATAAAATCATCTTTTGACTTTGGTCCAGCACCTTCTTTCATCTGCTTAATGCCACTGCTTGCTTCAAATGCGCATTGAACTGCGTCAGGCGATCTTTCTGCTTCTGGTGTTCTTTCAAGTTCTTTTTCAAGCTCAGTGCCGAGTCTTCTAATAACCTCAGGAAGGGGTAGACGCTCATCAGGATTACTTTTAAGCATTGCTTCACAAAATTCTTTCGGTAAACCAAAATCCTCCTGCAGCATTTTTCCTAATGAATAAACATCTGATGCGGGAGAAAAAATAGCCTCTTCTCCTCTTGCATTATTTTCTATTACTTCGGGCGGCATATAATCTTTATGCGTGCCCTGAGGGATCCCCTTGTGCTTGATTGATTTTTCACCTTCTTTTAGCTGAAATGAAAACCCAAAGTCAATTGCACCAAGAACAATATGATCTCCTTGAATATTTGCCATAAAATTAGCAGGCTTTACATCCCCATGGACTACACCACGGTAATGAAGATCTTGAATGGCTTGACAACATCTGATAGCAATAATTAATTTTTGTGCAGAGGACAACTCATCTTTTCTTTCAGGACTGCCTGGAACATAAAGTTGACCTGGTGTTAATGCATTGGTATACAACTCATTAAACAATTCCTTACCTTCGCGCAGCTCCATCATTGTGTATAGTTTTTGTTTAGTTTTTTTCCCTTTAAATTCTTTTTCTTGCTCCAATTGACGAACTGTTTCTCCTTTGGTATATCCTATCGCTTTCATAATCCTTAGTTCAGCATCATCTTCGCCTCTTTTGCCTCTAGCTTCAATTTTTACCGCAAAATTATGACCATCTACATCTTGTGCTAATTTAACCTTACCATAGGCTCCCTCTCCTAACTTTGAGTCATCTCGATTATATTTTTTATTAGCAATCGCATATGCTTTATACTTAGTTTTACCATCAGGGCCCTTAACTTCTTTACCATCCGCCCCCATCACAGGTATACCAATAAATGAATTTTTTAAAGTAAATTTTTCTGTTATTTTTTCCTTTTTTGCATTTTCATAAATAATCTCTACCACGGTTCCCTTTTCAATTTTCGACTTCCCTTCGCTGATAAGTTTCTCTACTGCATCAAAAACAGCTTTATCGTCAGCAGCCCCGATATCTATTGCCCATCGCTTTGCCATAGCGTTCTCACATCTGCGTATTGATATTATATTGATGCGACCCGTTCATAGCATGCTTAGTTCATTTTTTTACAGTGTATTTGCGACATTACATCAGCTTTAAAGGAGAATAGAAAGAATTAAGCGTGCATTCACACCTATATGACAAATAAGATTGAGAGCAAGGAGGATTAGATCTTCCAATCTGTCTTGAAGAAAGTTTCAAATTTCTCTGGCGGTTGCGGTTGACCGAAATAATATCCTTGGATCATATCGCATTTTTGCTGTTTTAAATAACGAAGTTGTGCTTTAGTTTCAACACCTTCTGCTATCACTTTCAAGTTTAAACTGTGACCAAGTTCAATGATCCCTTTAGTCACAGCATATTTTTCTTCTTTATCATCTTCAATAATTTTAATAAATGAACGATCAATTTTTATTTTATTTACTGGAAATTGCATTAAATAACTCAACGAGGAATAACCAGTACCAAAATCATCTAATGCAAGTTCTACCCCTAAAGCGCGAAATGCTTTCATAATTTCAACGGCTCGTGGCATATCTTGCACTAAAGCACTTTCGGTTAATTCTAACTCTAACCAATCTGGTGAAATTTCTGTTTCTCGAATAACCCGTTTAACTACTTCAACAATATCGCCTTGAAATAGTTGCCTAGCAGATAAATTAACTGCTACTTTAATCGGCGGATGCCCTTCTTTTTGCCACTTAATCATTTGCAAACAAGCTTGCTTTAATACCCATTCACCAATGGGGTTGATCAGCTGTGTTTCTTCGGCTGCCGTCATAAAAAAGAATGGGGAAATTGATCCCTTTTGCGGATGATTCCAACGAATTAATGCTTCACATCCAACCATCTGACGTAGTTTTAAATGAATTTGCGGTTGATAATAAACAATGAATTCTTCATTTTCTAATGCTTTGTGCAGATCGGTAATAATATTCCGTTTAATTTGTAACTGCTCAATCATGCCTCTTTGGAAAAACTCATATTGATTGCGCGTGCTGCTTGTTCTATTAACCGCTAACTGTGCACTTCTCACCAATATCTCAGGGGTTTCACCATCTGTAGGGTAAAAGGCAATGCCAACACTAATCGTGATGAAGATGTCATGCTCATCAATCCGATAAGGAGACGTGGATTTTTCAAGCAAAGATTGAACATAAGATGCCATCGCTGAGGCATCGCGCAACTCTGGCTCAATCACGCCAAACTCATTATCTGTCAAACGAGCAATTGTGCTTTTGCCAGCTGCGAATTCTGACACTCTTTTGCTAAATTCGACTAAAAATTTATCAGCAACAGATTGTCCATAGGTATTGATAATTTCAAAATAATCATCTAAGCGTAAAATAAAAATACCTAGTTTAGTCTGATGATGTTTGGCATGATTAATTTCTATTGCCATATTTTGCTCAAAAATGATTTTATTAGGTAAATTTGTTAATTCATCTATGGTAGAGCGCCGCTCTAGCTCTTTTTCCATCCGTTTACGCCCGGTAATATCGACGGCAAAAATGCTAACAGCCTCACTACCCATGGGCACAATCTTCAGAATATGGCTCATTTCTTCGCTATTAAACTCAATTTCTTGTTCTTTGCCAGAAAGCTGTACTTGCCGGATAATCTCGCGCCACTCTGCTGGAATTTTCTCATTTAATTTAGCATGCCAAGACATAAGAATAGGGGCGCTTGCAGGATTGGCATAAAGCAATATACCCATTTTATTCAAACGCATAACAGGATTGGGATTTGCATTAGGATAATCTAACAATTCTTGGTAGGCCTTTTCTTCTCGCACTAAACTTGCTGCAAGTGCCTTTTTAAGAAGTATGGCTAAATAGGCGCACAAGCCCAAAGCTGAGACGGCAATGCCAGCGATTATTTGCCAAATGAATAAGCTCACCGTTTATAAATCCAGGTATTTTTCAAAAGTTAGTTCTTTTAATAATTATATACTCGACCCAGTTAGCATTTAGGTTAGGCAGTAACCGAAGGAATATCTAAAAACCCACTGGACACTCTAAGGGGGTTTCGAAATGAGTTTTCTCCTGTACACTACTTATATAGACACCATCATGAAGCGACTAGGGAGAGGACGCGCATGCTGCTAAAAAGCATAGGTATCACGATAGGGATTGTCGTTCCTTTAACAAGCTGGGGTTTGTCATTCAAACTACCGACAAAACCATCAGCTCCTCCTCCACAAAATTTAACCTGCCTCGAACAATATCAACAAAACCAGTTTTCCCAAGCGTTTCAGCAGTGTCTTCAAGATGCAAATAAAGATGATGTTATGGCGCAATATCTTGTTGCCATGATGTACAAGCGCGGCAAAGGTACGCCTACTAATCAACAAGAAGCCGTCAATTGGTTTACCAAAGCAGCCATGAATGGAAATGCCGCAGCGCAACTCAAATTAGGAAAAATATTAAGCCAAGGAGGATTAATGCCTCCAGATTATGATAAAGCCTTTCAATTCTTTACCATGGCAGCGAACCAAAATGATGCAGAAGCACAATTTTTATTGGCATTATGTTATTTGAATGGACTTGGCGTTAAAAAAGATCTGCTTGCCGCAGAACAATGGTACAGCAAAGCACAAAAAAATCACTTAGAAAGTGCACCTATGCTTTCCTTTTCGCAAGAACACGCCCCCTTTAGGCTTAATGATTGGCCTGGACATCAAGAATACAAAACCGCCTCATTACTTAAACAACAAAAGACAGAAGAGGCACAACAAGAAAGTTTTGTTTGGCTCAAACTTGCAGCAGAAAAAGGGCATCCTCAAGCGCAATATGAAGTGGGGATCACTTATGCGCAAGGACTCATTACGGATCAAGATGATGCCAAAGCACTATCTTGGTTAGAAACAGCAGCGTCTCATGATCATCAAGCAGCTCAAAGCTACTTAAGCTGGATGGCAGCGTTAGGATTGGGCAAATCCCAAAATCTTTATGATGCCATTCATTGGTTTAAATTAGCCTATGGGATCACCTCCGATTCAACATCACAACTCGCTTTTTCTAAAGAACAGCTTTCTCCCCTAGAAATCCAAAAAAAGCAGTATGAAAAAGGAATAGCCTTAATTGAGGGACATGCTGAAGAACCACATTTTGAACAGGGATTTTCGCTCATTGAACAATCAGCCAAAATGAATTTTGCACCAGCACAATTGTATTTGGCAACGCTTTATCGTGATGGCGAGAAAGTCGAAAAGAATGCTGGTTTAGCAGCAAAATATTTTGAAAAAGCTGCTAAAAATGGCAGCAAAGACGCACAATACGCTTTAGGATGGATCTATTTTAATGGAGAAGGTGTGGAGAAAAACCCCTCTAAAGCTTATATTTGGTTTGATCAAGCAGGTAAACAAGGGGATCCTCGAGCAATAAGTGCAAAGCAATTTGTGGGCTCCCAACTTAACAAAACACCAGTTGAACCCAAGCATCTTAGTCCAAGACTTGCTCACTCTAAATGAGGCTAGCAAATGACGCTTAAACCGCTTCATATTCATACGCCGCTTTTGCATTCTCATATTTTGACCCAATTAACGGGAAGAAATATATTTCTAAAATATGAGGCTTTTCAGCCAAGTGGTTCGTTTAAAGATCGTGGCATCGGCGCCTTGTGTCAGTATTATGCTGCCCAAAAAGTGAATGGCTTTATTTCCTCTTCTGGCGGAAATGCAGGTATGGCAGTCGCCTATGCTAGCAAAATTCTTCATATCCCAGCCAAAGTGATTATCCCAAAAACAACTGCATCTATCATGGTACAAAAACTTCAAGCTGAAAATGCTGAAGTATTTATCGAAGGTGAAAACTGGAATGAGGCAGATACTGTTGCCCGAGAAATCGCAAATAGCCAGGGATTTGCTTATATCCCGCCTTTTGATAACCCTGTGATATGGGAAGGTTATGTTTCATTGATCCAAGAATTAAAGCAAGATGGCATAAAACCTGACGCTATTATTGTTTCTGTTGGCGGGGGTGGATTGTTCAGCGGCTTGGCACAAGGCCTTCATCATATTGGTTGGCAAGATGTGGCGCTGATCACTGCCGAAACCGCGGGAGCGGCTTCGATGGCCACGGCTATTAAAGAAAATAAACGCGTTATCTTAGAAAAAATCGATACAATTGCAGTTACCTTAGGTGCCAAACAAATTTGTCAACAAGCCTTTGAATGGACACACAGGCATCCCGTTTTTCCTCAAATTTTAAGCGATAAAGAAGCCGTTTCTGCCTGCTTGCATTTTGCAGATGATCATCGCCTCCTTGTAGAGCCTGCTTGCGGCGCTTCTTTGGCTATTCTTTACGAAAAACGCCTTATTTTAGAGCAATTTAAAAACATCGTCGTCGTAGTCTGCGGCGGTAATGGTGTGAATTTAAGCTTACTACAGGCTTGGAAAAAACAATTTCAGCTCTAAAACCATGCAGCTACGCTATATAGTCACAGCAGATGATTTTTCGACGAGGGAGCAAGCACTTAAAATATAGGAGTGTATACAAAATACATGACTATGGTGAAAGTGCACAGCCAACAATCCGCCTACACCTATACAGGCTATGGCGTGACCTAACTCCCAGCAAGACCCGCCGAAGCTTTAGCGAAAGCGGGAGTCGAAAACTCTCATGGGAAGACACAGTGTTGTCCTAAAGTACTATGCCCAAGGTACTATAGGAACCCCTTGAAGCTTATGATTTAATCTAAACATTATCCCCTAACTTTGGAGAGTGAGTCGAAATGAGACTCCTAAACCCATATCAAGTATTACAGCAATATCGCATCTTGCATATCCCCTTAACAGCGGATGTGAAGATGCTAAGACACGCACGTGATAACAGAATGCACGATCTTTATCATCAATCTACGCATGTTAATGAACATCGCGGATCTTTGGCGCTTGATTATGAAATTTCACTCATCCAACATGCCTACTTATTTATTCGGCGTAATTTTCACGACATTCATGCACATCTGAATATTTTTGCTCAGCTCAAAGAGAAATTTGAATTATTGAAACTACCATTAGATGCTTCGCTGGATGATATCAGGCAAAGAAGGGATGAGTTTTTGCGTGCATTACGGGAATCTGAAAGTAGTCCAGAAGATCCCCTTTGTCTTGAGAAGCAAAGACATGAAATTCAAAATGCTTACTTATTTATCATTAATCATCTAAAACTATTGAAAATACACTAAATCCTAGCTCTTTTCTCTCCACAGAAGCAATCCATTTTTTACCTGATGGATTGCTTCACTCACGATCGCAATGATGAGGCGATTCTCTTTCTCCATCATCCTTAATTTAAGTGCAATATACCCATGCTGATCTCTCACCTACGCGGGCATGACGACTGTTAAGTACCAGCTAAAGTCATTTCTTCTATTAACAATGATCCTGTTTGAATATTAGATCGCTTATCTACATCATTGCCAACCGCGACTAATCGCTTAAACATGTTTTGTAAATTTTCAGCAATGGTGATCTCGTGAACAGGGTATTGAATTTGACCATTTTCTACCCAAAAACCTGCCGCCCCTCGAGAATAATCCCCTGTCACTAAATTAATGCCCTGTCCCATTAATTCAGTTACGAGCAAACCTCTGTTCATTTTTTTCAGTAAAGCATCAAAATCCTCTTCGCCAGGCTTGATAAAGATATTATGAACCCCACCTGCATTACCTGTATTTATCAAATTCAATTTTCTTGCAGAATAGGCACTTAAAATGTAACTCTTTACTTCGCCCTCTAATACGATGTCTTTATCTTTCGTTGCTACCCCATCACTATCAAAAGGTGCACTGCCCATTCCCCCTTTTATATGAGGGCGCTCATATATATGAATGTGTTTTCCAAATACAGGCTTATTTAATGAATCGAGCAGAAAAGAAGATTTACGAAATAATCGCCCCCCTGAAATAGCACTAATAAAATGACTCAGCAATCCTGAAGCCACTGTTGCATGAAATAGAACAGGAACGCGTTGGGTGGGAAGTTTTTTTGCACTCAAACGTCTAACGGCTCGCTCTCCTGCATCAATACCCACTTTTTCCGCTTTATCGAGTAATTCTTTTGCACGAGCAACTGTGTATTGATAATCACGCTCCATTCCCTTTGCATCTTCGGCTATCACAGTGCAAGAAAGACTATGGCGACTTGTAGGGTAATATCCTAAAAAACCGTGACTATTTCCATAAACATGGTAGCTTTGGGCAGAGCTTAATGTTGAACCTTCACTATTGACAATTTTTTTATCGAAGGCTAACGCATTTTGTTCACAGGTTTTGCTTAATCGAATAGCCTCTTCAACTGTCAGATCCCACGGATGATATAACTCAAGTGGCTTGATATCTTGTGCCATCTCTATTGCTTCAGCCAATCCAGCAAAAGGATCAGGCTGTGTCATACGCGCTAAACTGATGGCTGCCTCAACGGTAGATTTCAGTGATGCTGGGCTAATATCTGTTGTACTAGCAGAGCCCTTACGTTGCCCTACATAGACAGTTATTCCAATCGCTTTATCGCGGTTAAACTCTAACGTTTCAACCTCATTTAAACGAACAGTTACATTTAATCCAATGGAAGCATGCGCACCGACTTCAGCTTGATCAGCGCCTAACTGCCTTGCCATTTTCAGCATATCATCCACCATTTGCTGGTAGGTAGATTCATTAACAAATTCATTTAATCGGCAGGGTAATGCATTATTCATTATAAGCCTCTTTAATTATTCTTCGTGCCACCAACCGTAATATTGTCCACGCGCAATGTTGGCTGACCGACGCCAACTGGTACACTTTGCCCTTCTTTGCCGCAAGTCCCTATACCTGAATCTAAAGCTAAATCGTTCCCGACCATGACAACTTTATTCATGACGTCAGGCCCATTGCCAATCAAAGTTGCTCCTTTGACTGGACGAGTAATTTTCCCATTCTCAATTAAATAAGCTTCGTTTGCAGAAAATACAAATTTCCCAGACGTAATATCAACCGAACCACCACCAAAGTTGACTGCATAAAGTCCTTTTTCTACAGAAGCAATAATTTCTTCCGGCGCATGAGGCCCTGGTAGCATGAATGTGTTGGTCATACGTGGCATAGGAATATGGCTAAAAGACTCACGACGCCCATTACCCGTCGGAGCGACGCCCATTAACTTAGCATTTAACTTATCTTGCAAATAGCCCTTTAAAATACCATTTTCGATGAGCACCGTTCGCTGTGTCGGTGTTCCTTCATCATCAATGGTAAGTGAGCCTCTTCTGTTTGGGATAGTACCATCATCTACCACTGTACAAAGAGGTGAAGCGACTCTTTCACCTATACGTCCACTAAAGGTTGAACTCCCTTTGCGGTTAAAATCTCCTTCTAATCCATGCCCCACCGCTTCATGTAAAAGCACACCAGGCCAACCTGGCCCCAATACCACTGTCATTGTTCCTGCAGGTGCATCAATTGCCTCTAAATTTACTAGGGCTTGATGTACAGCTTCTTTAGCGTAGTCAAAAGCTCTTTCATTCTCGGTAAAATACTCATAGGTTGTGCGTCCACCACCACCGGAAGAGCCTGATTCACGACGACCATTTTGCTCAACGATAACATTGACATTCAACCGCACCAAAGGTCTTACATCCGCATTCATCGTGCCATCACTACTTACCACTAAAATGGTATCAAAAACACCTACTAAGCTTACGATTACTTGCGTCACTCGAGGATCTTGTTTACGCGCAAAGCTATCAATTTGACGAAGTAACGCAATTTTTTCTTCATTGGTTAATGAATCTAATGGACTTTTTTCAGTATAAAGCGGCTTTGTTATCTTATGTTTCCATGCGCACAAGGCGGTTTGACTACCCTGACTTGCAATAGCTCGTGCAGCAACTGCTGCCTGCTCTAATGCAGGTAAAATAATGTCGTCCGAATAGGCAAAGCCAGTCTTTTCACCACTAATCGCTCGTACGCCAACACCATGATCGAGATTAAAACTCCCTTCCTTCACAATACCATCTTCTAAAAGAAAGGATTCATGCTTAACGCTTTGAAAATATAAATCACCACTATCAACGCGATGTCCCAGCAACTGCCCCAGCACTCGCTCCAAATCTGTTACGGTTAATCCAGCAGGAACAAGTATTCTATCACTTGCAAACTCTAGGGAATTTTTCATTACATCACCTCTTTCAATTCGCTTCACGTTTGGTTTTTTCAAACCAAACGATATAGTCACAGCAGATGATTTTTTGGCTAGGCGGCAAGCAAAGAGCAACCGGAGCGTACCGCAAAGTACATGAGGATTGCGAGATGCGAAGCCAACAACCTGCCTGCGCTAAAGCTACGGCAAGGCTTAATAATAAGCCTCGACGAAGCGTAAGTGAAGGCAGGCACCAAAAGCTCATATGCCAAAACTATAAGGTTAATTCTTTCATCACAAAAGGTTGTGAGTGCGACAGTGAAGGAAATTCTTGACGTATTCTTTGCATGTTCACCAAATCCACTTCGGCCATCACTACGGCATTTCCTTCATCTACTTTTGCTAGTATATCTCCCCAAGGCCCTACTATCATAGAATGGCCATAGGTTCCTCGACCATCATGACGTCGTCCAACTTCTGCGGGTGCAACAACATAACATAAATTCTCTATTGCTCTTGCACGTAATAACACTTCCCAATGCGCCTTTCCTGTTGGAATGGTAAAAGCAGAAGGCAAAACAATGATATCCACGCCTTTTAACATAAAAGCTCTAAAGAGCTCAGGAAAGCGTAAATCATAACAAACTGCCAGTCCAATTTTTCCAAACGGCGTATCTACCAATACAATCTCATTACCTGGTTGTACGTTGTCAGATTCACGATAGACATCTTCTTTACCTACCATGACATCAAACATATGGATTTTATTGTAACGTGCTACTAATTCACCATTGTCATTCCACATTAAACAACTGGAAAAAAATTTATTTCCAGTTGCGCCCAACAACGGTAGAGTGCCCCCAAGCAACCATATCTTGTTTTCTTTGGCACAAGAGGCAAGTTGCTTTTGAATTTTACCATCATTAAACGGTTCCGCCATTGCAAAGCTTTGCTCACGAGATAATCCTAGTGTTGCAAAATTCTCTGGCAAGGCTGCAAGGCTGGCTCCCTGATAAGCTGCTTGTTTAATGAGTTGGCAGGCCATTTCTACGTTATCTTGCACATCAGGAGTGGATTCCATTTGAATTGCCGCAATCGTTGTCATCGTTATTATCCCCTTCTTGCCGTCATAATGGGCACTTCTTCAACTAAAGGTGACTGCCAAGTACCTAATACCTTGTAACGAAGCCGATGGATTTGTTGGATCTTATTGCCAAACATTTTATCTACAACCCAAACAGCAGCGCCCACAGCGGGATTGGCTGAAGCAATTGCCGCAGCCACTGGTAAGCTTCCTGTTAAATCAGGCATGACAATCATTTCCCCATCCAAAGCCTGATTTTCTAAATCTGCTTGACCAAATGCTTCAATTTTAACTGTAGGACTCTTTAATATCACTTTATTTGAGCTAATCTTACCTTTACCAAATTTGAATTTTCCATCTAGCTCATCAAACGTCAAACCATTTTTTGTCACATCACTAAAGTCCAAATTAAGTCGACGATGCACATTATCAAGATTGAGCAAACTCAAAACCCGTCCCATGCCGGGATTAACGCCATTGATCATGCCACGATTTAAGGCTAAATCTGCTTGTCCGTTTAATGAGCCTAAATCAATTTTTCCAGGCGTGCCGTTCCATTGAACAGAAAATCCGATCGTTCCTTTAGCATTGCGAATTGAACCAGTGATGCCCAAGGCATTTAATGTATCGCTAATATTCTTTGTCTCAATTTTACCTTCAGCAAACACTTTTTTATGAGTGGATAAATAATCCCAACTACCTGAGAGACTAATATCCGTATTTTTCATTTTTGCTTTAAAATCAGGCGAAAAATATCCTTTCCAAGAAGGCTCTAGTCGTGTTTGAATATCAGTAAAAACTTTGTTATTGAGCGTTAATTCTTTAATCTTAATATCCAAAGATTTTTTATTGGGCATCTCTTCTGTGGAAGTAGGCTCTGAAAGATCAACGCCTTTTGTTAACGTTAATTTTTGTAAATTAACCATAATTGCTTGATTTTCTTCCTGAGGCACAATTACGTGCCCAGAAAGCGCAGGACCTTGGAAATTGAAATTCCATTGATGGGCTTTTCCATCCCATTGTGCCTCAATCTTTTCTTGAGGAAATGAGAATCCATATAAATTGAAATCCTCAATATTCAATTCAATTAAGGGCTCTAGTGTAAACGATGTTGTGGACTGCTTTTCTGATAACAACCCAACAGTGGCAAAAAAAGCTTTCCATTTTTCAACATCGACGGCATTGATTCCACCATCAATAAGCAAGACCTGATCTTCTCTATATTTTGCAAGACGATTCTCACCAAAATGAATGTGTCCACCAACAGTCTGCCAAGTTTTATTCCGCTGGGTGAAGCTATATGTCATGTTTAATCCATCGCCATATTTCACGGCAAGACGCATTAATTCATTGGGATCGAAATTTATTTTGCATTCAAATGGACGTGCTTCTTCAGCTTCTTTGGCAAAAGGATATGGTGCATCAATAGCAACCCCCTGCAACGTTGAAGTCAATGTGAGATTGCCTTGATTGATGTTATCTGGAGAAATAGCAAGCAAAGCAGTGTAATCTGTTTCGCCTTGTATTTGTGGAATTTCTTGTAAATGAAATTTTTTGGGTAATTGCTGCAAGTCAACTTTGCCTTGCGCTGTGACTTGTACTTGCGTACTGCCTGTCGTATTTGTTTCAATAGAAAAGCGCGTTGGTGTGCCTAGAAATTTTCCTGATAGGTAATCTGACTTCACACTATCCTCAGTAAAAGAAACATTACCTTGCAACTCACTCACTGGAAAATCCCATTCTTCTTTGAGATTAACACTAGCGTTTTGAACTTCAATTAATCCCCTTACTTTTACTTTGTGTTCCTCCTTCATCGAAAGTGGCACTTCTAATCCCAAAGATAGTGCCATTCTCCCTTCAAAATTCAAGGGCGCTAATGTTTTTCCTAATGATGCTTCCAAAGGGCTTTTGTGGATAACAGTTAATCCTTCTCCCAAAGTACTCGCTACTTTAGTATCCAAAATGAGCACTGGAAGATCCGCTGCTAAATTAGGAATGACAGCATCTGCATCAACTAGTTGACCAATGATGTCACTCTCACTGGCCAAAGCGCCACTTTCAGCAGAGATAAAAAGAGAACGGTTACGAAATAATAAATTTGCTTTTAAATCTGTTAAGGCTGGCCAGCCCTTAGTGTAATCTAAATGGGCATTTTCAAGCTCAGTGTAAATCTCAAACACCCCTTCAGCATTATCAAAAGGGAATTCAGCTAAATTTCCTCTCAATACGCACGTGGTAGAAAGCACATTACCTGATAGCAAGGCATTATCTAACCAAGAAACTAAATCCTCATCCATCATTTTTCGAGGTAGTAAAGTTAATGCTGTAGCTGTTTTCATTGTGCCAAGATTGAATACCATCTCTGTAGTAGGCATTTCTTTTCCTTTGAAATGCCAGGTGCCTTGGCCAGAAAAAGCGGTATCAAATAAATTAGCTTCTAATATAGCAGCTTTTATCATTAAATCGTTTTCAAGGAAGTACCCATTTAAAACCGTATTCAAATCGGTGATTTCTATGGGATAAGAATATAAAGTAGGAAAATGGATCTGCACATGCTCACTCTGTAAGGCCATTCTTGCATTTTGCCCTGTAAAGGTAACTGCACCTGAAAGCCCAGAAAATCCAGGCAATTTATTGTCTGCTTCAATTTGAAGGTTCGAAAACACAATATCAGCTAATTTAGGCGTCAATTGTTGCCCTTTGGCAAGAAAAATCACATGCAAATAATCTAATTGTCCACGAGGATAATGCGCTTGAATCTTTTGGCTAAGTTCAGAAGACTTAGGCATTATTTCTATTCCTGCATTTAAGAACGCAAGATTAGCATCATTCGCTTTGATCTCCCAAAGCATGCCTTCTGGGCTTAGTGCACTATTAGCGGTAAAATTCATTTTTTCTGTGCTGACATCTGGCGAAGCAAGCTGCCAGTCTTTACCAATAATTTTCCAATGCTTATCTTCAAATTGCGTGGCCAAGTCACCACGAACAAAGTTAAATCTTTGCTCTTTACCCTTACTTTTCACATCGATATCATTGAATTCAAAGCGTGTGGTTAATTCCATTGAATGCTGATCTTTTATTTTTAACCATGCTTCGAGATCAAGATCACCATTTTCAATGCTAATCGGAATTACTGGCAAGAAAGGTTTCAGTGTTGTCCAGGCTATATCTTGCAAATGTAAATAAACTTCAGCTTCCTTGCTTCCCCAAAGTGGAATGTCGGCGCCAACTTGAATATGCCCTTCATTTTTCCCTGCAACGCTTGCATTGCCTCTTATTTTGAGGATGTTTTTGGCTTCAATGGCCAAATCAGTATGAAACAATGATGTTTTTTCTGCATTTACCGTCAAATGAATAGTGCTATCTTTGATAAATAGCTTTGAAATTATCGCTTGCTGTGGACCAGAAGATAAATCCTGCAAGTTCAATTGTAATTGAGGCAGGTTTAAAACACGTAAATGACCATTTTGATATTCAATACCTAATGATGCATTCTCAATAACCAATTCATCTAGTTGCAAACGCGCTAAAAACAGTTGAAGCACATCCAAACGTAATTTCATCTTTCCAATATTCAATAAAGATGTTTTTTTATCTTCAGATAAAATTTCAACACCAGATAATGCTACCGCGGGACTAAGTCCCTCCCAACTAAACTTTAATTCTTGGATATGAGTAGGATACTGTAATTGTTTTGCAACCCAAGCAGATAATTGAGGCACACTGGGTGTGAATAGCGGTGTCGCTATCCGTAACCCGCATAGGATGCCAGCAAGTATAATACTTGACCAACCTATGACTTTATAAAATCGATAAAACCATGAGCCTTTCACAAAATCACTCCCAGAAAGACTCTTTTATCTTTTGTCCCCTCCCCCGCTTGCGGGAGAGGGCTAGGGTGAGGGTCTTTTGAGTAAGAATATGCTGTGTGCGCCCTCATCCGATCCTTCTGGCTACCTTCTCCCGCAAGCGGGAGAAGGAAGGAGACGCGCGCCTTACATAAGAACAACATCGAACTGCTCTTGCGTGTAAAGACTTTCAACTTGAAACTTAATCTGTTTTCCGATTTGTACTTCTAATTGACCCACGCTAGCTGATTCCTCATCTAGCATTCTGTCTACAACTTCTTGTGATGCTAAGACTAAATAGCTTTTGGTATCGTAGGCTCTTGCTGCTCTTAATACTTCTCGAAAAATTTCATTACAAACTGTTTCTGTCGTTTTGATAGTTCCTCTACCTGCACAAACAGAACACGTTTCGCATAAAACATGCTCTAAACTTTCTCGTGTTCTTTTGCGAGTCATTTCTACAAGCCCTAACGAAGAAACTTCGCTAATACTATTTTTGGTATGATCTCGTGCCAATGCTTTCTCCAAAGCGCGAAGCACTTGACGCTTATGTTCTTCATTAGTCATATCAATAAAATCAATAATGATAATGCCACCTAAATTGCGTACTCGTAATTGCCGTGCAATCGTAACAGCCGCTTCTAAATTTGTTTTAAAAATGGTTTCTTCTAAATTTCGATGCCCAACAAAAGCCCCCGTATTCACGTCAATTGTCGTCATTGCTTCTGTTTGATCGAAAATAAGATGTCCACCTGATTTTAACTGAACTTTGCGGTGCAATGCTCTTTGTATTTCATCTTCGATACCATATAAATCAAAAAGTGGGCGTTCCCCAGTATAAAATTCTACTTTTCCCGTCATGGTTGGCACGAATTCTTTGATAAAGGTCAATGAACGCTCATAAGCTTCTTTATCATCAATCCGAACTCTTTCAGTTTGTATTGATACATAATCACGTAGAGAGCGTAAAAAAAGTGGAAGATCTTCATGAATAATATCGCCACTTTTTGCCTTTTGCATTTTGCGCGAGATAGAGCCCCATAATTTAATCAGGTATTCCTGATTGTCTTTTATCTCTGCTGCAGTTGTGCCTTCTGCAGCCGTTCGAATGATGTACCCGCCCTGATTCGGGGATAATCCCTCTTCGACAATCTTTTTGAGACGTTCTCTTTCTTCTTCCTCTTCTATCCGTTGCGACACACCAACATGGCTGATCCCAGGCATAAATACTAAATAACGTGAGGGCAAAGAAATCCGAGTCGTTAATCTTGCACCTTTGGTGCCAATAGGATCCTTTATCACCTGTACAGCGATATTTTGGCCATCTCTTAGCAAATCACTAATTGATTCTTGCGGCTCAGTAATCTCAGTCGGTTGTAAATATTCATCACTAACAGAAAGCATATCTGAAGCATGAAGAAATGCTGCACGCTCTAATCCCATCTCAACAAAGGCAGCTTGCATACCTGGCAACACTCTTACCACGGTTCCCATGTAAATATTGCCTACTAAACCACGTTTACTGGCACGCTCTACTAACATTTCTTGCAATACGCCATTCTCAACGATGGCGACTCGCGTTTCTCGCGGGCTGACATTGATGAGAATTTCTTCAGACACGATACCTCCAAATTATTTTCTATCTTTATTCCTTCTCCTCATGAAAGGAGCTCAGGATGCAGGAAAGATGATTACTTGCTTAGCAGTCTTAAATACTACGAGAAGAGAATGCAGCAACACTAAACATACGGCTGATGCCTTGAAAAAACTTAACAAATAAGGGCCATATCAAACAGCTAGAGACTGTTCCCATCCAATATAACAAGGTGTGAGGATTATGTCCGTCTAGGGCATGGAACCAGAGCGTAAAAATTTGTCCTAAACAAATCAATAAAGAAATCTTTCCTATCTGCTGCCATAAAGGCCGCAGTAGAAAACGAGGCCTAACCAAGGCAGCAATGTAACAAATAACAGTAAAAATCAAAGCATTTTCACCAAAACGAGTACCTAGCAAACAATCTAACAACAATCCTCCGGCCCAAGCCAATACAGGGTTAAAAGATCGAGGAAAAGATATTTGGCAAAATATAAAGAACATCAACAACCATTGCGGCCTATACCACTGATATGCATCAGATAAAGGCAATACGGTTAAGATGCCACAAAAATAAAATCCTAATCCCAAAAAAAGCCACCATCGAATTGTGCGTATCATGCTTTACTCTTCATTAGCCGGCGGGGTAGATGGTGCTTCTTCTACCTTTTGATTAAATTTTGGATCCGTTGCTACCGTGGAGCCTGCAGCAGCTGTTGTGATTTCTTGTTTGAGCGCATTATCATGCTGTTTTACCAACAAAATATGCCGCAATTGTCCCAATTTTGCACTTGGACTCACCCCAATCAATGTAAAACGCGTACTGGGATCATGTTGAATAGAAGTAATAACACCTACCGGATAACCTGCCGGAAAGCGTCCTCCTAATCCAGAGGTCACTAGTTGATCTCCTTCCATGAAATCAGAGGTACGAGGAACATAATTTAAACGAAGCTCTCCCCCTGTACCACCTCCAGTTGCAATCGCTCTTTCACCGCTACGTACTGATTGCACTGGAACAGCAAAGCCCGTATCCGTTAACAAAAGAACACGAGAAGTCTCTTTATTACGATCAAGCACTACCCCCACTAAACCATGCGCATCAATGACGGGCTGCCCTACTTCTACGCCTTGATCTTTGCCTTTATTTAATAAAATTTGTTGGCGGAAAGGATCTATATCTGCATGGATCATTCTGGCTTCTGAAAAAGATTCCTTTTCCTGTCCCACAGATTGTAATAATTCTCTTAGTTCATGATTTTCAGCTTCTAAGGCACGCAATTTTTGTACTTGTGCCTGCAGATAAATATGCTGCTGCCTCAAGCTTGCATTTTCAGTCAACAAGCTGACGCGTTCCTTGAAAAAAATTTCTGTTTGTTCAATCAAAGAGATAGGCATGTCGACTGTAGACTGAATAGGCGACACTGCGCGCGCGAGAAAGTGCTGGACAGTGGAGATGCCAGGCCAACGCTCGCCTGCAAAAATAAGAATGAATGAGGCAAGCATGGGGACAAAAAGATGCCACCCATTCGGTCGCGCAGGTTTAAATGTAAGTTGAATAAGCTACTCTCCTTGAACTTACTCCGTAGTTAATAACCCTACACGTTTTTCTTCTTGCATTTCAAGGGCTTGGCCACCCCCACGAGCAACGCAGGTAAGAGGATCATCTGCAACTGATACAGGAAGACCAATTTCTTCCATCAACAAACGATCAATATGGCGTAATAAAGCACCACCACCTGTTAATACTAGACCGCGTTCTGCAATATCGCCTGACAATTCTGGTGGTGCTTGCTCTAATGCAACACGCACAGCCCCAACCACAGCGGAAAGCGGCTCCTGCAAGGCTTCTAAAATTTCATTGCTATTAAGCGTAAATCCACGAGGAATACCTTCAGCCACATTTCGACCGCGAACTTCAATATCTAAAACTTCATTAGCCGGATATGCTGTGCCGACCTCTGTTTTAATTCGTTCTGCAGTTGTTTCGCCAATCAAGCAACCATAATTACGGCGTACGTAATTAATAATAGATTCATCAAATTTATCGCCGCCGATTCTAACTGAAGCGGAATATACAATACCGTTTAAAGAAATAATCGCCACTTCTGTTGTACCGCCGCCGATATCAACAACCATAGAGCCTGTTGCGTCATGAACAGGTAACCCTGCCCCTAAGGCAGCAGCCATGGGTTCTTCTATTAGATAAACTTCTCTTGCACCAGCGCCTAAAGCAGATTCGCGAATGGCGCGACGTTCTACCTGGGTTGAACCACAGGGAACGCAAACGAGTACACGTGGACTTGGACGTAATAAACGGGAAGGAAGTACTTTATGAATAAAATGCTGCAACATCACTTCTGTCATATGGAAATCAGCAATCACACCTTCTTTGAGCGGACGCACTGCAACCATATTTTCAGGGGTACGCCCCAACATGCGCTTAGCATCGATTCCTACTGCAGCTACCTGCTTAGTTGCGCCCGTACCTCGCTCTTGGCGAATGGCAACAACAGAAGGCTCGTTTAAAACAATCCCTTGGCCACGGACGTAAATAAGGGTATTTGCTGTACCGAGATCGATTGATATATCGCTCGAAAAAATTCCACGGATTGATTTAAGCATTTGGGGTTCTTCCTACGTGACACATACCTTAGTTTATAAACGTCTACTATTTTCAGCAAGGCAGCTATGGTACATTAACGGCCCTACCTAACTTTTATTTTATTATAGCCTTAGTAGTTTGACTTAGTATTCGTCAGATTAAGGAAGTTATTATGCCTTTAGATCGCCAGGAAGTCGAAAAAATTGCGCATCTCGCGCGATTAACATTAAATGAACAGCAGATCCCATTCTATGCTAGTAACATTTCCAAGATCCTTGATCTCATAGCCCAGATCAATGAAGCCGATACGGACAACATTGTTCCTATGGCACATCCTATGGAACATCTTACACAACGCATGCGCGAAGATAAGGTTACTGAAACTGATCAACGCGAATTATTTCAAGCCATTGCGCCATCAACTGAGGCAGGTCTCTACCTTGTTCCTAAGGTAATAGATGAACAATAACGCTCCTTAAAATTAGGAGTCAGTCTGCCAAAACAGGGGGATTTTTCATGACAGCAATCCATACAATGACATTAGCCCAACTCTCTGAAGAGCTGGCTAAAAAAACACTCTCTAGCGTTGAGTTAACTCAATACTTCCTGGATCGCATCGAAAAATTAGATAAAAAATATAATAGCTTTATTACTGTTACAGCCGAGCACGCTTTAGAAAAGGCAAAGCAATGCGATGCCGTACGTGCTCAAAATCAAGCTGGTCCTTTAACCGGCCTTCCTATCGCACATAAAGATATCTTCTGCACCAAAGGCATTAAAACTTCGTGCGGCTCTAAAATGCTGGATAATTTTATTTCGCCCTATGATGCAACAATGGTGTCTCAGGTAGATGCTGCAGGCATGGTCATGTTAGGTAAAACTAATATGGATGAATTTGCGATGGGCTCTTCTAATGAAACCAGTTTTTATGGTCCTGTGCACAATCCTTGGGATCTTAACACAGTTCCTGGTGGCTCATCAGGCGGCTCAGCTGCTGCAGTCGCAGCACGCCTTACACCAGCGTCCTCAGGCACCGACACAGGCGGCTCTATTCGTCAACCCGCAGCACTTTGCGGAGTCACAGGTCTTAAACCCACTTATGGCCGGATCTCTCGTTATGGCATGATAGCCTTTGCATCCAGCCTTGATCAGGGCGGTCCTTTTGCCCAAACAGCTGAAGATGTTGCCATGTTGCTACAAGCAATGTCGGGATTTGATCCCAAAGACTCTACAAGTGTTGATGTTCCCGTGCCAGACTATGTGGCGTTGTTAAATCAATCTCTCTCAGGAAAAATCATTGGTATACCCAAAGAATATTTTAAACAAGGACTAGACAGAGAAGTTGAAAAGCGCGTTCAAGATGCCATTGCTACTTTTGAAAAATTAGGCGCGCGCATACAAGAAGTTTCCTTGCCAACAAGTCCTCTCTCTATTTCTGTTTATTACGTTGTTGCTTCTGCTGAATGTTCCTCCAACTTGTCACGCTTTGATGGGGTACGGTATGGCCATCGTTGCGATAACCCTAAAGATTTAGAAGATCTCTATAAACGATCTCGCTCTGAAGGATTTGGTGATGAAGTGAAACGTCGCATCATGGTTGGTACTTATGCCCTTTCATCAGGATATTACGACGCTTATTATTTGAAAGCGCAAAAAGTGCGAAAACTAATCAGCGATGATTTCAAACGTGTCTTTGAACAAGTTGATTTTCTCATCGGACCAACCACGCCTACCCCCGCTTTTAAAATTGGGGAAAAAGCGAATGATCCAGTCAGCATGTATCTCTCAGACATTTATACCATAGCAACCAATTTGGCAGGTTTACCCGGTTTAAGTATTCCTGCAGGTTTTGTCAATGATTTGCCAGTTGGGGTCCAGTTAACGGGCAAACATTTTGATGAAGGCTTGCTTTTAAATGCAGCACATTGTTATCAACAACAAACTGATTGGCATAAGCGGATCCCTAAGAGCTGCGCCTAAAGATTTTTAAAAGGAGAACTCCACATGCAATGGGAAGCCGTTATCGGTTTAGAAGTGCACGCACAACTCAAAACCCATTCAAAAATATTTTCAGGGGCTTCAACGGCTTTTGGCGCCTCTCCCAATACGCAAGCTTGCGCAATTGATCTTGGCATGCCTGGTGTATTGCCGGTATTAAATAAAGAAGCTGTACGCATGGCTGTTTTATTTGGTTTAGCCACCAATAGCCAAATTGCGCACCGCTCCATTTTTGCAAGAAAAAACTACTTTTATCCTGATCTTCCTAAGGGATATCAGATCAGTCAATATGAACTTCCTATCGTTCACAGTGGTTTTCTTGATATTGAATTTGGCGATAATCAAACCAAACGCATCGGCATTACTCGGGCGCATTTAGAAGAAGATGCAGGAAAGTCGCTACATGAAGACTTTCATCACCATTCGGGAATTGATCTTAATCGTGCTGGCACTCCCTTGTTAGAAATTGTGTCTGAGCCTGATCTTCGTTCCGCACAAGAAGCGGTTGCTTATCTTAAATTGCTTCACGCTTTGGTGTGCTACATTGATATTTGTGATGGCAACATGCAAGAAGGTTCTTTCCGTTGCGATGCGAATGTTTCCATCCGACGTAAAGGCGAAACAGGTTTTGGCACGCGAACTGAGACCAAAAATATCAATTCTTTTCGTTTTGTCGAGCAAGCTATCAATTTTGAAATTCAACGACAAATTGAAGTGCTTGAAGGTGGCGGCAAAATTGTACAGCAAACAATGTTATGGGATTCAGTAAAACAACGAAACCGCCCTATGCGTGATAAAGAAGAAGCAAATGATTACCGCTACTTCCCTGATCCTGACTTGCTACCAGTTATCCTAGATCCGCAGTTTGTAGAAGGCATGAAAGCGCATTTACCAGAGCTTCCTGCGAATAAACGTCAGCGCTTTATAGAGGTGTTCGGTCTAAAAGCTTATGACGCAGGTGTACTAACCGCAGAAAAGACGCTAGCTGATTATTACGAAACTGTCGTCGATACCATCGACAAAAAAGATCCTAAATTGGCCGCTAACTGGGTCATGGGTGAATTGCTGGGTGCTTTAAACAAAGCGAATTTATCGCTTGAAAAAAGTCCTGTCAGTGCAGTGCAATTAGGGCAACTCTTGCTTCGCATTATTGATAACACTATCTCTGGTAAAATTGCCAAAACAGTGTTTGAAGCGATGTGGGCACAAGAAGGCTCTGCCGATGAAATCATCGAACGCCAAGGCTTAAAGCAAGTCACAGACTTTGGCGCGATTGAGAAAGCCATTGACGAAGTGATTGCTAATAATGCCGCGCAAGTAGCTGATTATCGCTCAGGCAATGAAAGAGTGTTTGGATTCTTGGTTGGGCAAGTGATGAAAGCAACCAAAGGCAAAGCCAATCCTGCACAGGTAAATGAACTCTTGAAGAAGAAGCTTTCTTCTTGAGCCACTGCATTTACTTTCCCCTCACCCGCCCTTCGGGCACCCTCTCCCGCGAAGCGGGCGAGGGTAAATATGTCTGCTATCGCTTCGCTTAGCAGACAATGAAATCTCCATCCGATCCCCTCTCCCGCAAGCGGGAGAGGGTTAGGGTGAGGGTCTTATGGGACCCAGTACCAGATGAAGCCCTATTAAGTATTCATCCCTCCTGCCGACATACCCCTTAGAAAAATAATTTCTAGGGGTTCTTTTGCCATGAAAAATCAAGAAATGCTCCCGGCGCAGCCCATCGTCTATGATGGTCGCCTTGGAGAGCAATATAAAATTTTCCTACTGAATGTTTTTTTAGGCGTCATTACTTTAGGTATATACCACTATTGGGGTAAAACCCGTCAAAGGCGTTATACCACCTCTGGATTTTTATTAATGAATGATCGCTTTGAATACACAGGCTACGGTATTGAGTTATTTTGGGGATTTATAAAGGCATTGGTAATTATTGGCATACTTTCTATTCCATTCTTCTATGCATTTTCTTCTATGAATAAAATTACGCATAAAATGGAACAATTAGAACAAAAGCAGGCAACTGCACAACATGCTCAATCGCTTGAAGTGCCGGACAGCAAAAAAAAGACAAAATCAAAAAAACATAGTTCATCAGATGATGACGTTTGGGATAAACTCTCCAGTCAAGAACAAAAAACCTTTGTAAGTGCTTCAATCATTGTGTTTGGCTACCTCGTTTTTTATTATGCCTACTTACCTTTTGCTGCCATCTTTGGTTCATTACGTTATAGAGTGACACGCACTCGCTGGCGAGGGATCCGTGGACATATGACAGGCTCAGCCATTCTCTATGGATTTATTGGTTTCTTTCATACGTTATTGAAGATAATTACTTTAGGTTTATGGATCCCTTTCGCCGATGCCATGACCTACAAATATAAAATCAAAAAAATATTTTTTGGTTCACAACAAGCGAGCTTCAAACCAGAATATGGCAAACTCTTTGGCATTCATTTATTAACTATTGCGATAGGGGTTTTACTAGCAGCAATTGTTGGTTTTATTGTTTCCCTACTTTCAATGCACACTGAGAATATCCAACAAGCCACTGAAAGCACAGAGCATATAGCAGCAGGATTAGAGGAACTGCAAAAAATTTCCTCAGTAACCGCGTTAATATTTATCCTTGCTGTTATCATGATTTTTTTCGCCCGTTTCTGGTACAGAGCAGCGTTTATTAGAATGAAATATAACAATTTGAGCTTTGGCGATATCGGTTTTCATTGCACAATGACCGGATGGGGTTTATTTAAACAACTCTGCGGAAATTTCTTTATTCTCATCTTTACATTAGGACTAGGATTGCCGATTGTTATTCAACGTCGTCAAAAGTTTTTCTGTAAACACGTTAGCGTCACGGGAGACATTGAAAAATCACCTATTTTACAAGCCACTGGAGAAAAAGATAAATCTGGAGAAGGTTTAAGCTCCTTGTTTGATCTGAATATAGGATTATTTTAGGTGACAAGCTCCTTTACCGCACGTTTCTTTGACGGTAAAACATTACGACCTTTCATCGTCTCTGTCGACATATCTTCGACAGGATTAAATATCATAATGAATGAAAATGATATTCAATCTACTCTTCATTGGGAATCTTCTACTCTTCAAGTCATGGAGCGTCCAACCCATGGACGTCCTGCAGTCATTGGCTGCAAGAACGCGCCAGGCGCCAGATTAATCATCGAAAAAGAATCTGACTATTTAGCTATCCTTCCACTCGTTCAGCAAAAAAATATCAAACATTCTGGCGTTATTCATTCTTGGCGTAGAGTATGGTTACTGGTACTTGCCACTATCTTGTTGCTCACAGGTTTACTTTGGGGGATCCCGCTTGCTGCCCCTATCATTGCTAAAATTATTCCTCATAGTTGGGATAATGCACTAGGGCAATATGTCATTGGAGAAATGGTGCCAGATGCAGAAGAATGTGTTTATCCTGCAGGACAAAAAGCATTAGAAATAATGATATCAAAACTTTCTAAAAATACGCCTATAGAGAATAATGTTGATGTGAAGGTGATCCAATCCGGCGAAAAAGACATTAATGCGTTTGCTGTGCCAGGTAATTATATCGTAATTTTGAGCGGTCTATTATCTTATGCAGATAACCCGGATGAAGTTGCAGGTGTATTAGCGCATGAAATGGGACATGTCATTAAACATCATCCTTCTGAAGGGATCTTGCGCAAGATGGGGATCCATCTCATCTTAACCGGCGCATTTGGCTCATCAGCCGATTATGCCTCTGAACTCATTCATTTAAAATATACCAGAGAAAATGAACAGCAAGCCGATGATATGGCCGTTTCACTATTAAAGCAAGCCAAAGTAAATGTTAAACATTTTGAGCGGTTTTTCGAAAAAATAGCCAGTGAAGGCAATATCGTTGAAGATAATATAGAAATTTTTCAATATTTTTCAGATCATCCTGGTTTATTAGAGCGTATTCAACACATTCAAAAAAATGCCACCCTAATGAAAACTGAACCAATTTTAACTCATCAGCAGTGGCAAGATTTAAAAAATATCTGCAAGAAAAAAGTACCTATAGAATTTAAAAATCAGAAAGAGATACAATAAATCTTCAACCTTGAAAGATTCTGTCTGTAATCATTATATAAAGTATTCCAAAAAAGTAAAATAATGGCTTTCTTTTCGATGCTGTTATTTAGTGTATCTAGCATAAGAATACTCTGTTGGTAACTCTCCTTGAAATCTATTGATCTTTTGTTTTATAGGCGTATGTAACCAAAAAATCATCGTGTTTCGCACTTTGGCACGATTAGGAAGGTAAGTATGAAAAGAATTCGGGGTAGTCTCAAATGTCAGCAAAGAATTTGATATTGGGGGAATTTTCTTCACGGGATTACCTAAAGTAAAACTTTCATAACTATCATATAGGCCAGTCTCTCCCCCATTTACTTCATGCCATGGTGGGTTATTAAGGTAAAATATGCCGACAACTGAACGCATTTGAACACTTAAATTTAATCTTTTTCCTTCTGTCTCATCTTTAATAAAATAGGGAGTATCAAAGTAATGCTGCCTCACCTTTTTATTAAAAAAAAATCTCTTGGACATCCCAACGACACAATAATCTGTATGGGCAGCAAAAGGCTTAGAATTAAAACGCTGATGGTGGAAGGTTAATGAGATATCATATGATAATGGGACATCAAATAATTTTGAAAAAAATTCGATCCATTTAGACGAATAGAATTCATTGATAGGATAGCCAAAATCAGGTGGTGGTTGCCAAAAAGCTGCATCAAACCCATAAGTAAAACCTTTGAACTTATCTGGTTCAAAGGGATCAGAAGGCAACAAAATCCCTCTAGCGAGCACCTCATTAAACAGTTGGCACAAATCATCATACAAATCCGGCTTTAAGAATTCCATGAGATGCTTGTGCGGAAAGGGCTCTAAATCTAATGTGCGAGGAATATTATTTATCCCAGGTATATCTGGCAATATTTTAGTAATGGATATTTCAGTCGATGGTGAATCCATTATTATGCCTCATCAGATTAGTTGCATAATTAGGCTTTAGGCTTAAGTAGGACCACTTTTTATTTATATAAGTTCACTGGGAAATTATTTTCTGGAGAAATTTACAGGTTAAGAAGAAAATCTTCCGATTGTGACACGCTGATTACCAGAAAAATCTTGAAATGTTTTAATGTTCTCAAATCCAGCTCGTGTTAATAGTTCAGCCACTTTATCTGCTTGATCAAATCCATGCTCAAAAGCAATTAATCCTTTAGGTTTTAAATAAAATGGGCATTGGGACAAAATGATTTGAAATGCTTCTAATCCTGTTGGACCTGGTGTTAATGCAATCTTTGGTTCGTAAAGTAAATCCCCATGAATAAGATGCACATCACCCTCTCGAATATAAGGAGGATTACCAATAATGGCATCAAAAGATTTTCCTTTAAGATTTTGCAACCAATTGCTTTCAATAAATTCTACATTAGAAATGTGTAAGTCATGCGCATTTATCCTGGCAATCTCCAACGCTTGTGCGCTGATATCCACACCATAAACCTGCCAATTTGGCCTTTGGTGCGCCAAGGTGCAAGCAATAATTCCACAGCCTGTGCCAACATCCACCACGCTTTGCATCGTTTGCGGTAAATTATCAAGCACCGTTTGTACAAGCAACTCTGTGTCAGCCCGAGGGATGAGGGTATCTTTAGACACTTTAAATGCTAAAGACCAAAATTCTTTATTACCTACCAAATAGGCAATAGGCTCATGCTGCTCTCGCCGACGAATAATTGCTTCGAATTGTTTTACATTTTCTTCAGAAACTTCTTTTTCCGGCCATGCATAAAGATAAGCACGATCACAACCAAGAACGTAAGCTAATAATACCTGCGCTTCCAATTGAGGAACATCATGCTTAATCAGCGCTTCTTTAGCCCACTCTAAAAGCTCTGCAATGGTTGTCATTATATCCCCATTGAAGATAGCTGATCGGCTTGATCTTCCTGACGCAACGCTTCAATAATCTCATCAATTCTACCTTCCATAATTTCATCAAGCTTATATAAAGTGAGATTGATGCGATGATCTGTCATTCGACCTTGAGGAAAATTATAGGTTCTGATCCTTTCTGAACGATCGCCTGTTCCAACAAGACTTTTACGCGTAGCTGATTGTTCAGCTCTCTGTGCTTCTTTTTGCACATTTAAGATTTTTGATTGCAATAAAGACATGGCTTTAGCGCGATTTTTATGTTGTGAGCGCTCATCCTGACATTCAACCACAATACCTGAAGGAAGATGGGTGATTCTGATAGCCGAATCGGTTTTATTTACGTGCTGACCACCCGCGCCCGATGCGCGATACGTGTCAATGCGTAATTCCGCAGGATTAATTTGAATGCTATCGATTTCTTCCACCTCAGGCATGATAGCAACCGTACAAGTTGAGGTATGAATTCGTCCTTGAGATTCTGTGGCAGGAACACGTTGTACGCGATGCGCCCCAGATTCAAATTTAAGATGGGAGTAAACATCTTGTCCAATAATACGCGCAATCACTTCTTTATAGCCGCCGTGCTCACCAAAACTCTCGTTAAGGATTTCTACTTGCCATCTTTTCTGCTCTGCATACCGGCAATACATCCTAAACAAATTCCCGGCAAAGATAGCAGCTTCGTCACCACCTGCACCACCTCGAATTTCTAAATAAATATTTTTGTTATCGTCTGGATCTTTAGGAATTAAGAAAATTTGTAATTCTTTTTCAAGTTTCTCTAATTCCGCTTTCATCCCTTCTAATTCATCTTGTGCCATTGCACGCATTTCAGGATCATCATCTTCCAAGAGGGCAAGCGCAGACTTCTCCTGTTGAACCAATTTCTGATATTGATTAAACGTCTCAACCAATGCTTGAAGATCTGAATATTCTTTAGACAAATCACGAAATTTAGTTTGGTTTTGTATGACTTCGGCATTGGAAAGTAACATTCCAATTTCTTCATGACGTTCGGCCAATGAGGCTAATTTTGTGTAAATCGATGGTTTCATCGGGTTTATTACTCTATATTAAATAATTCTTTTACCAGATCCATTTTATCATGACTTTCATCTAGCGGGGTCGTTTTTAATCCAATGGTAGGCTGATGCAATAATTTTTGGGTTAACTGATGTGCAAAATGCTCAAGTACCTTATGCGGATCCTCACCTTTTTTTAATTGTTTTAAAGCACCTTTTAAAGTTTGATTCTTAATGAAGTGAGCCTTCGCTCTCAATGCTCTCACCGCATGAAGTTGTTGTTGTGAACCGACCCATCGCATATATGCATCAGATGCCTGCTGAATAACCACTTCAGCATCTATGGCCGCATCTTGTCTTAGTTTGATATTCTCGCTGACGATACCCTGCAAATCATCGATAGTATACAAATAAATATCTTCATTATTTCCAATCGATGATTCAATATTTCTTGGCACACCTAAATCGACCATAAAGACAGGACGACGTTTGCGCCCCGAAAATGCTTGCTCAATATGAGATTGTGTTAAAAATGGCTTCGCACAATCAATAGAACTAATGATAATGTCAGCATGACCTAAAGCAGAAGTGAAATCATCCAAGGGTAAAGCTTGACCATTAAATCGAGAGGCTAATTTTTCTGCATTGCTTAACGTACGATTCACAATGTAAATATGTTTGACCGCTTTTGCCTTCAAATGCTGCAAGGTTAGCTCAACATTATTACCTGCTCCAATCAGCATCACCGTCGCTTGAGATAAATCACTGAATATTTGTTTGGCGAGCGTAACGGCGGCATAAGCAACCGAAACAGGATGCTTTGCAATTTTCGTCTGCGAACGCACTCTCTTTGCCACAGAGAAACTGGTTTGAAACAGCCGAGACAATTTTCTTCCGACCATGCCGATTTGGTTTGCTGTTTGATAGGCCGTTTTAAGTTGCCCTAGAATTTGCGGCTCACCCATTATCATGGAATCTAAACCACTTGCGACACGCATGATATGCGCAGCTGCTTTTTCTCCTGAGAATGCATACAAATAAGGATCAACAGAAAATGAAGTTGCGGCATGTTGCTGCCACCACCCTTGGATCTCATTCACTAAAGGTGAAGCCATAGAAGGCGTGCTGCAATAAAACTCAGTTCGATTACAAGTAGAGAGTAAAGCGACCTCATCGAACGCAAGCGCATCAACCAATTTTCTGAGCGCATCCGGTATATGTTCTTGAGAAAAGGCTAGTTTTTCTCGTACCTCGATGGGTGCTGTTTTATGACTTACCCCAATAGTTAATAACACGCTTTGTCACTATACCTTTTTATCAAAAAAAAACTCACGGAATTCTTCAGTGCTGCCGATGAGGTTATTAACGTTAGTTAATCAACAAAGTTATTGCAGCAGTGTTAAAAAGATTGACGCAGTGCGTCAAGATAAGGATTCCGTATGAAGCAGGCAGCTACACTTTTTATACCACTTCTGATTATCGTTCCCGGATTAACTTTAACAAGCGCCGATCCGCAACAACCACCATCAGCGACAAATAATAACCCAATTATGGTGTCGCCAGAAAAAATCTCCCCGATCTCAGGGCATATTCCAGCAGAGAGCTTATATCAAGTCTTAGCCGCAGAACTGGCATTGGATCGCGAACATCCAGAAATTGCGCTAGCAAATTATATCGCTGCTGCTAAAGAAACCCAAGATGCATCTATAGCATCCAGGGCAACGCAAATTGCTTTATCAATTGCCTCTTTGGAAACTGCTATCGAACCAGCTACTATTTGGGCCAATGCAGCCAAAGATAACTTAGAAGCCCAAATTACAACTGCAGCTTTGTACATTAGAATAAACCAAGTGCCTAAGGCTGTCCCCTTTTTGCGCCGTGCCGAGCAAGCCAATGCAGAGGAAGCTTTTCAATATTACTTAATACTGTTTCGCCAACTTCAGAACGAAGAAGATAATCAACGTGTCATTGAAGCCTTAAGGCTATTAAGCAAAGAAGAAACTAAAGAAGTGAGTGGACATCTTGCCTTGGCAGAAATATATCTATACCAAGGGAATGAAAAAGCCTCTCTTGAAATGAGTGAAGCTGCTTTGAAGATCTCCCCAGATTCACCCATTGCCATTCAATTGTATGCAGAATCCCTGTTACGCTCTCAAGGCAAAGATGCCGCTAAAGAATTTTTAGATAAAAAAATGGCATCAAAAAAACAGGACCTTCTCGTACATCAATACTACGCACAATTCTTACTGGATAATGGCTTCACTACCGAAGCACGTAAACAAATAGAAAACCTAGTGGAAAATCCTAACCTCACCACAGAAGAATTATTGCAATTTGCTCGAATGAGCATGCAAGCTCAATGGTTCGATATTGCAGAAAAAGTGCTAAAACGCACCAGCAATGTTGCAGAAAGCAAAGATCTTTCTCACTACTTTTTAGCGCGCATTGCAGAAATGCAAGACAAAAATGATGTTGCCATTGAATGGTTTCAGCAAGTATTGACCGGACCTTTCCATGTTTTATCTCAAGTAAGAGCAAGTACTTTGCTCACTGAAAAGAAACAATACAATAAAGCGTTAGAGATCCTCTCGCACGCACAACCTAGTGATATTCCTGAGAAAAAACAAATTATTTTGGCTACCGTTGATGTATTGAATCATGCTAACCGTCAAAAGGAAGCTTTGAGTCTGTTAAGCGAAAGCATCGAGCTTATGCCTGAAGAAATTGAGTTGCACTACGCAAGAAGTCTTATTGCAGATCATTTAGATCGCTTGGATATCGCAGAAGCCGATCTACAAGCCATTTTAGCCGTTCAACCTAACCATCTCGATGCATTAAATGCACTGGGCTATATGCTTGCCAACAAAACAAATCGCTATGCTGAAGCACAACAATATTTAAACAAAGCGATTAAAATCTCTCCCAACAATGCTTCTGTTTTGGATAGCCTAGGCTGGCTTTACTATAAAATGGGGGATTATAAAAAGTCTTTAGAAACTTTAGAGAAAGCCGCAAAAATTATGCCTGATGCAGAAATAGCAGCCCATCTTGGTGAAGTAATGTGGCATATGAAAGATTTTGAAGGCGCTAAACGCGTTTGGCATGATGCCTTAGAACAGCATCCTAAGCATGAAAACATTATGGAAGCGATGAAACGCTCCATGTCTTCTTCTAACAAAAAACCTTTGATGCAAAAGTAAACTTTAAATCCCACTCCCGCTAGCTTCATTCGGCTCCCCTCTCTCGCTAGGCGGGAGAGGGTTAGGGTGAGGGTCTTTTGATTTAAATCATCGGTAAAAGTATAAAAACTCTAACCACTGACAAATTTAGAACGATTTAACCACTTATCATCGGGATAATAGGCAAAAACAAGTGAACCATCTTTAATGGTTTGAATGATAGGGCGAGCAAGACGAGTATCTAAAGCAGGACACCCCCAACTACGACCCAATCTACCCAATTTGCCGGCAGTATTTTCATTAACATAATGTGCACCATGCACAACGATTCTCCGGCTGGCAGCATTTCCATTGATACCTTTTTCCAAACCGTGTAATGTTAATGAGAGACCATGTTTTCCTTGATAGGTTTTTCCTGTCACAAATACGCCTAAGCTGGATTGTAGGCTACCATGAACATCAGAAAATCGGTTCGCCATATTGCCACCACTACCGCTACCATGTGCAACAAGTGTGTGGTACATCACTTTCCCTTTCGTCATATCAACAACCCATAAACGGCGTTGTGTTGAAGGAAGAGAATAATCAATAATTGTCATCAACGATTTTTGCGCTAATCCCAAGGAGTGGGCTTTTTGATGCGCTTTTAATGCAAGCTTCAACACCCGAGGATTAATTGATTTTAAATCTTTGGGCGTATTTTTTATCAGCGAAAGCGCTTGATAAGATTCTTTAGTACTCTCGCTATTGGTTGTTTTAGCAACGCCAACAGTGCTACCAAAGAGCATACAGACGACTAAACATCCTTGAAGAATATTTTTTACCTGAAAAAACTTTTGAATAAAAGTAAGTTTACCAACATTTAACTTCAACATGGCTGCTCTCTTTTCTCCAATCATAAAGTACCTCCAGCTCAAACAACTGCTCCTTGAGCGTCCGAAACTATAACAGCAAAAGCTTGGCCGACCAAACTTTAAGTTAAATTCACTGAAAAATTCAGCAAAATACGACAACCAACTAAAAATCTCTGAATATTTCAGCTTATTTGGTAACAGTTTAATTTTTAAAGAGATTTGGAGGGATTACTTATACACGTTTTACTCCTCAAGTTAATTTCAGGCAATAAAGCGTGTACTCATGTAAAAGTATTATATACGCTTATAATTTGGTCAATGACCAAACTTAGTTTATTGGCTAAATTTTCAATCTGAGAATTATTTGCTAATATGGGAAGTGAAAACCTCTTATTCAAGTCACGTAGTCTTCGCGCATGAATTTTCATTAAGGAAAACGACTTTGAGAATCCTGATCATTGCAACCATACTTGCACTTGCAGGTTGTTCGCAGGCCCCCAAAAAAACGCCTGCTGAAACCACAACAACGGCGACAGCTTCCATAGCTAAAGACCAACCTAAAAAATTAGAGCAAGATAGTAAACAACGTCAGGAACAATTAGCTTCACTTAACCATTGGCAAGCTAAAGGTCGATTAGCGGCAGCTCATGGACAAAAGGGCGGAAATGCTTCCTTTGTCTGGGAACAAAAAGGAGATTCTTACCAAATAAAATTATTTGGTCCTTTTGGTTCAGGTGCAGTTTATATTATAGGTCATCCACAATACGTTGAACTAAAAGAAGCTAACGGAAAAACCACTCGTGCGCAAAACCCTGAGCAATTATTAAAAAAACTCGCCGGTTGGCAGATCCCTTTAACAGGTTTACGACATTGGATGCGTGGAATTCCAGCACCCGGAGCAATTGCTTCTCAAAAATTAGACACTCGTGGCTATTTAAGCCATCTCAACCAGCAAGGTTGGAATATTCAATATGAAAACTATTTTGCCGATAAGTCTCCAGCACTTCCTGGTAAACTGCAATTACAAAATGGTAACGTCAAATTAAAAATGATTATTACGTCGTGGCAAAATAGCTAATCATGCACTGTAGTTTACCTTCTCCGGCAAAAATTAATCGCTTTTTGCATATCGTTGGCCGTCGTCAAGACGGCTATCACCTTTTGCAAACCTTATTTCAATACTTAGATTACGGCGATATGCTGCATTTTGAACTGCGCAATGATAATCATATTGTGCTGAATCCTAGAGATGCTCTTGGCATCCCACAAACTGAAAATTTAATTTATCGCGCCGCAGAAGCTTTGCGTAAAGCTGCCCAAATTGAAAAAGGGGTTACCATTCATTGGGAAAAACAATTACCCCTAGGTGCAGGGCTTGGCGGAGGCAGCTCAAATGCAGCAACCTGCCTTTTTGCTCTCAATTGGTTATGGCAACTTAATTGGTCACGCCAACAGTTGATGGACTTAGGAACCTCTCTAGGAGCCGATATCCCATTTTTTCTTTATGGACACACCGCATGGGGCGAAGGGATTGGGGAATTGTTAACCACCGTTTCTCTGCCCGAATCCTGGATACTTGTGGTCGTTCCCCAATGTCAGGTAGTTAGTGCAAAAATGTACGCACAAACAGATTTGACAAGAAACACGCCAACCCTCAGAATAGAGGCCCTCGTAAGGGATGAAACGGATCTTGACCTTAACGGGCTGAGGAATGATTTTGAGCCAGTAGTTCGCAGGCTCTTTCCCGAAGTTGATAACGCTTTAAAGTGGTTATCCAACTACGGTGAAGCTCGACTCAGTGGCTCTGGCGCAAGCGTTTTTGCCTCCTTCGCTTCATTTGCAGAAGCAAAAGAAGTTGCAAGTCGTCTTCCAAAGCCTTATAAAGCATTTATTGCCAAAGGATTGAATAAATCTCCGCTCTTGCTAGCGGCAGAAAGTTTAGGTATCAAGTATAGTCCTAGCGAATGCAAAGACTAATAGCAATTGGGGTGTCGCCAAGCGGTAAGGCACAGGGTTTTGATCCCTGCATACCTAGGTTCGAATCCTAGCACCCCAGCCACTCTCTAAAACTGTGCACTCAACAACCAAGATTGAATTTTTTAGCTGGACGCCAGCCACGAGAATCGGATTTTTCGCAACACAATAGATTGCTGTGGCATAGGCAATATACTCAATCCAGTATGGAAAGAGCCGCGTTAAATTTAATCCTGAAAGATAAAATGGGGTTACACCGTGTCTGACATGATGATCTTTAGTGGAAATGCCAGCCCTCGTCTTTCGGCAGGCGTTGCTGAACGTCTTAACGTTCCCCTCGGTAAAGCAACTGTGGGTCGTTTTAGCGACGGTGAAATTATGATAGAGATATTGGAAAACGTTCGAGGCAAAGACGTTTTCGTCATCCAATCTACCTCTAACCCCACCAATGATAACCTAATGGAACTACTTCTTATCACGGATGCACTAAGACGAGCTTCCGCTTTACGTGTTACAGCCGTAGTCCCCTATTTTGGCTATGCTAGACAAGACCGTCGTGTACGCTCTTCTCGCGTGCCAATCTCCGCTAAAGTAGTGGCAGATATGATGGCTGCTGTCGGCATCGATAGATTGCTCACCGTTGATCTGCACGCAGATCAGATCCAAGGTTTTTTTAACATGCCAGTGGATAACGTTTACGGTTCAGCAGTCCTTATCAATGACATGCTCAAAAAAGATTATGAAAATACCGTCGTCGTTTCTCCCGATGTCGGTGGTGTCGTACGTGCACGCGCCATTGCAAAACGCTTAAATGATACACATTTAGCCATTATCGATAAAAGACGTCCCCAACCTAACGAAGCACGTGTCATGAATATCATTGGTGATGTCAAAAATCGAACCTGTATCCTAGCCGATGATATTGTAGATACCGCTGGCACTTTATGCATGGCTGCCGAAGCGCTCAAGAATGAAGGCGCAGTGAAAGTCGTTGCCTATGCAACCCATCCAGTCCTCTCCGGTAATGCGATAAAAAATTTAGAAAATTCTCATATTGACGAGCTCGTAGTAACGGATACCATCGCACTTAACCCTAATGCTCTTGCTTGCAAAAAGATCCGTCAGCTCAGCATTGATGCCATGTTATCTGAGGCTATTCGACGTGTGAGCAATGAAGAATCGATTAGCTCTATGTTTTCAGTTATGTAGAAAACTAACGCAGATCCCTTTGTTGCCACCTTGAGCTGTGGTAAAATCCCTCCCCTTATATGCCCTCACGCCTGAAAAAGGCGTGAGTTGCATGTAAAAATATACTCTAGCCAGTTTGGTTTTAGACAAGGCAGCAATTGAGCAGCCAACAACCTACCTTTGCTAAAGCTACGGCAAGGCTAAATATCAGCCACGCCCAAGCAATAGCGCATAGGCGGGAACCTAAAAGCAAAATGGAAGAGTATCCCTGCTTTATTGGTCGCGATAAAGCTTATTTAACTCATGGAGTTTAATGCAATGGCAAAATTTGATTTTGAACTAGAAGTTCAACCACGCGAAACGCTAGGGAAAGGTGCGAGCCGCCGCCTGCGTCGATGTGAAGATAAAGTGTTAGGCGTTGTATACGGCGGTAACGAAAAAGCACAGCCTATTACATTAGCTCACCACCACGTTGTTAAAGCCTTAGAAAATGAAGCCATTTATTCCCACATTTTGACCATCACCAGCAATGGTAAGAAGCAAAAAGTGGTATTAAAAGATATTCAAAGGCATCCCTATAAACCTCGCGTAATGCACATGGATTTTATGCGCATTGACGAAAACAAGCCTATCACCATGCATGTTCCGTTGCATTTCTTGGGTCAAGAAACTGCACCTGGTGTTGTTTTAGGCGGTGGTATTGTTACGCATCATATGGTGGAGCTTGAGATTAAATGCTTACCACGTGATCTGCCAGAATTCATTGAAATTGATTTAACGAATGCTGAGCTTGATACCGTAGTCCACTTATCCCATGTTAAATTACCTAAAGGCGTTGAAACCACCCTCGTGGTTCATAGCGCTGAAGATGATTTGCCTGTTGTGAGCATCCATAAACCTAAACGTGTTGAAGAAGTCGAAGAATCGACTGAAGCTGCCGAAGGCGAAGAAGCTGCAAGCGCAAATGGTAATGGGGCTAAAGGTAAGTAATGCCTTTTGGAGTGGGGATAACACAGCCCCACTCACCTCTCAACTTGTTCGTTCTATCTGTTATCCATCATTTAGACATCATAGGGTGCTATGGCTATTCAATTAATCGTAGGCCTAGGTAACCCAGGCCCTGAGTACGAAACAACTCGACATAATGCGGGTTTTTGGTTCATTGATAAGCTTTCTCAACAATCTAAACTTGAAAAAAAATTTAAAGGCGAAGTTGCAACCGCAAACTTTGAAAATGCATCCTGTCTATTATTGAAACCATTAACCTATATGAACCGAAGTGGTGAAGCCGTTCTGGCAATGGCTAATTTTTATAAAATTAAACCTGAAGAAATCTTAGTCGTACATGACGAATTAGATCTTCTGCCAGGCAGTGCTAGGTTAAAAATAGATGGCGGCCATGGCGGCCATAACGGCTTAAGAGATATTATTGCACGTCTTGGCACCAATCGGTTTTATCGTTTACGTATTGGAATAGGCCACCCTGGCACAAAAGATGACGTCCACGATTATGTATTACATCGCCCTTCTTTAAGCGATAAAGATAAAATTTTCAGCGCTATAGATAAAGCGCTCTTTGTTTTGCCCCATATTATGCAAGGCAAAATAGAAAAAGCCATGAATGAATTACATACTGAAGCAAAATGAGCTAGAGGTTTGATATGGGATTTAAATGCGGAATTGTTGGCTTGCCCAACGTAGGAAAATCGACTTTGTTCAATGCCTTGACCAAAGCGGGGATCGCAGCAGCAAATTACCCTTTTTGCACTATCGAACCCAATGTCGGTATCGTTTCTGTGCCAGATTTACGTTTAGATCAATTGGCTGAAATTGTAAAACCACAAAAAATTGTGCCCACTATCATGGAATTTGTGGATATCGCCGGTCTTGTTAAGGGCGCCTCTAAAGGGGAAGGCTTGGGAAATCAATTCTTAGCCAATATCCGTGAAACCGCGGCCATAGCGCATGTTGTGCGGTGTTTTGAAAATGACGATATCGCTCATGTCTCTGGAAAAGTATCTCCCAAAGAAGATATTGAAACAATCAATACCGAACTCATTTTGAGCGATATCGATAGCGTAGATAAAGCATTATATAAAATACAAAAACAAGCTAAAGCCGGCGATAAGATGATTAAACATCAATGCCAGGTTTTAAGTGATTTATCAGCCCATCTGAACAATGGTTTACCTGCCCGCACTTTCGCTATTAGCGAAGAAGATAAAGTACTTATCCACCATCTTCATTTATTAACCATAAAACCCACCATGTTCATTGCCAACGTGGATGAAAATGGATTCAGCAATAATCCGCTCTTAACCATGGTAGAAGAAATTGCACAACAAGAAGGTGGTGTCGTTGTTCCTGTTTGTGCTGCAATGGAAGCAGAAATTGTTGAACTTGCTGATGATGAAAAAATCGAATTTTTAAGTGAAATGGGTTTAAATGAGCCTGGCTTGAATCGTGTCATTCGAAGCGGCCATAAACTACTCAATTTACAAACCTATTTCACCGCGGGTGTCAAAGAAGTTAGAGCATGGACTATTCATGTTGGTGATACAGCGCCTCAAGCAGCAGGCGTCATTCACTCTGACTTTGAAAAAGGCTTTATTCGCGCTGAAGTGATTGCTTTCGACGATTTTATTCAATACCGCGGAGAGCAAGGCGCTAAAGAAGCAGGTAAATGGCGTTTAGAAGGAAAAGACTATATTGTTCAAGATGGTGATGTTGTACATTTCCGATTTAATGTTTAGATTATACACAGCATATGCATTTTCTCGTTCGAGAGTGAAGAGACATACAAGTACATGAGTATTACGAGACAATCCTCTTGAAACGCATGAGCGAAGAATATTTAGTTTTCTGCAAGGACGCAGTGCAATATGAAAAACAAACGCAAAATAATAGAATCTACTATCGCAAGCATTTTAGCTCTATCCTCAACTACCCCCGGACTTGCTGCAGGAAAAGTCAGTCCAGCATTTGAGGCCCAAAAATGCTATGGCATTGCAAAAGCAGGCATGAATGATTGCCAAACCACGACTGCGTCTTGTGCTGGCTCAGCTACTGAAGATAAGCAACCCGATGCTTTTCTTTTCCTCCCTAAAGGAACCTGTAGCAAAATTGTAGGTGGTTCACTTCAACCTGCACAACAAACACATACAAATCTTAATCACGTTAAACAAACTGAATCTTCCCAGACACAAACAAAAGAGCAGCCACCATCACAACAAACATTGCCTCAAACCCCAATTAAAGGCCAAGCTTATACTTTAGATCCCCTACATACTTATGTGCTTTGGCATATTGATCATTTTGGTTTTTCGCGTCCATCAGGAAAATGGATGGTAAATGGTGTATTAGATTGGGATAGCAAAAATCCTAAAAATAGCACTGTTCATGTTGCTATTAACCTTGCCGATATTGTCACAGGGATTGCAGAGCTTGATAAACATCTCAAAGGAAAGCTTTTCTTTGACGTCGAACATTTTCCAACAGCCACTTTTGTCAGCGACAAAATTGAATTAAAAGGTAAAGAAATAACCAAAGTACACGGTTTATTAACATTGCATGGTATTTCTAAACCTGTTGTTTTAACGGTAAAACTGAATAAGCAGGATGTAAATCCCATTACACAAAAGCCCACCATTGGCTTTAGTGCATACACGACACTTAAGCGCTCAGATTTTGGGATCAAAGCGATGTTACCTGGCGTAGGGGATGAAGTTACTATAGAAATTGAAGGTGAAGCATTCAAAAAAGATTAAAATACTCAGCTCATTATTCTTGATAGATTTTTTCATATTTTTCTAAGTTTGAAACATAGATATTCAATAGATTTTAACTGTGCAATTGACTTCGTTTCCACATCCTACGTATTCAAGTTTGTCAAAACTAAGTTTATTAGCAAAAGCAATACCGCGGCCATTATTATCTTCAGTTTCAGTTTCAGTTTCTGACGATAAATACTTTTGAAAATCAAAACCATCTCCATCATCTTTAATATTTAATACGATTTCATCTCTTTTTTTAATATAAGATATTCTTACGATTTTATTAGCATTTTCAGGTTGAGCAAGCCTTCTTTTGACTTCCTCCACCCATTTTGTCTGCCTTTGTAAATTTCTTTTATCTTCGTATGTTAACCCTAGATTTCCATGCTCAATGGCATTGGTTAGCATCTCTGAAATGCCAAGTATTACTTTGTTTGGATTGGGGAATAAGCTTGCTAAACTTACCCCAATAAGATCAGCCTCTTCTAAATTTCTAATTTTAAACGAAGCCTTTTCTATATATTGGAATAAAACTCTTGAATCTTTAATTTCAGACATCAATTCTCTTTGTTTGGTGTTAAACTCAATGGCGGATTTTATAATTGAGTTCAAAACTGTTGGAGAATAAGGCTTAACTAAATAATGATAAATCCCTAGTTTGAATCCCTCTTGTAAGTGTTCTTTATCGTTGGACGAAGTTTGCATAATAACAGGGATGTTTTTAAATTTTCTCTCATCCGCAATTTTTTTCATAAATTCTATGCCCGACATCACTGGCATTATTCTATCTAGCATAATGACATCGATTTCAGCATATTGCTTTGCTAAAATATCAAATCCTTCTTGACCATTATGTGCGACAACGATCTTATGATTTGCATTTTCACCAAACTTAAGAAACTCACAAGCAGCTTTTACGCTTTTTTCGTCATCATCAATAATTAATATTTTTCTGTTCATTTTGATGTCCCTACGCTATCAATGCTGAGGGCCGCTAAAAACAGAACAATTTACTTCATTTCCAACCCCTACATATTCTACACGATCAAAACTCAAGCTATTGGCAAATGCTATCCCACGGCCATGATTATGGGTGCTGCGCGCAGGATCGTAATCCAAATATTTTATGTAATCAAAACCTTTACCTTCATCCTTAATATTTATAATTATTTCATTATTTTTTTTCATATAAGAAACTGTGACGGATTTATTTGAATTCTCTGGAAGATTCAATCTTTTTTCAATTTCTTCTCGCCATTTGCAATGCATATTTAAATCGGTTTTTTCTTCATAGGTGATACCTAAATTTCCATGCTCAACCGCGTTGATTAGCATTTCTGATATTCCTAGAACGACTTTATCTGGATTGGGAAATAAGCGCGCAAGGCTAACGCTTATCATGTCAACATCTTCCAAATTTTTAATTTTAAAGACGGCTTGATCTACATATTTGAATAAAGTTTTAGAATTATTGACTTCTGCTGAAAGTTCACGTTGCTTGGTATAGAAATCTACTGCCGCTTTCACAATTGAATTCAGCACGCTAGGTGAATATGGCTTAACTAAATAATGATAAACGCCTAATTGAAATCCTTCTAGCAGATGTTCCTTTTCAGTAGAAGCCGTTTGCATGATAACTGGTATTTTTTTCAATTCAGGGTGAGCGCTCATCTTCTTTAAAAAATCCACCCCATCCATGATGGGCATCATTCGATCTAATAGAACAACATCTATATGGTGTTGTTCCTCGATAAGCGCATCTAGCCCTTCTTGACCATTTTGACATTTAATGATTTTATGGTTTAATTCAGGGCTAAGCTTGATGAACTCTTCGATGATCTCCAGATTGTTGATCTCATCATCTATTACCAGTATCTTTCTATCCACCTATACCCTCCCGTAATCAATTTAAAATTCCTGCAGTATTTTGGCATCTTTATTCGGTATAAAGTTCCCTATCAAAAGAAGATGGGTACCTACAAATATTTTTTTTATGAAAAAATCTCCAACGAGGGTTCAGATATCCTATAACTATCTCATATGCCATCTCATTTTTATGACTGTGAATAGGCAGGTTATATGCATGTTGAAACTTTTCACTTCGAAAAAAACACAGGCTGGTCAGTAAAGAAGTTTCCCAACCTTGATTCAAAGGACACTTTGATACTCGCATTTTGCGCACCTGAATATTTTGACAACCCACAACCATTCACTGAGCTTAAAGAAGCCTTCCCCAACTCTATTTTTGCAGGCTGCTCCACTGCAGGCGAAATATTTAAAAAATCAATCAATGACCATAGTATCTCCGTAGCAGCTGTAAAATTTGATAAAAGTCGGGTCCGCTCAGCCACGGCACAAGTTGAGGTCACCTCAGAATCTTTCTCGGCAGGACAACAACTTGCTAAAGCGCTTCTGAAAGAAGATTTACAAGCCATTCTTATTTTATCCGATGGTTTGGTGGTGAATGGCTCTACCTTAGTGGAAGGTTTAAAGCAGCATTTACCCCCTCATGTTATTGTGACCGGTGGTTTAGCCGGTGATGGTAGTGATTTTAAAAAAACCTGGGTACTACAAAAAGATGTGCCGGTTAGCCATAGCGTAACTGCCATTGGCTTTTATGGAAAAGATCTTGAAATTGGTTATGGCTCCAGAGGCGGATGGGATATTTTTGGCCCGGAAAGACTCATTACGCGTTCAAATGGTAATGTTTTGTATGAGATCGATGGTCAACCAGCATTAGCCTTATATAAAAAATACCTTGGAGATAGAGCCAAAGAATTGCCTTCTTCAGGTTTACTATTCCCGTTAGCAATTAGCGAAAAACCTTTAAATGCTAAGCAAGTTGTTCGAACCATTCTCTCTGTCGATGAAAAAAACCAATCCATTACCTTTGCTGGCGATATCCCAGAAGGTTGGTATGGCCAATTGATGAAAGCTAATTTTGATCGTCTAATCGATGGTGCTTCAAAGGCCGGCGAACTTGCAAAAAAACAAATTCACTCTCCTGAGAATTGTCTAGGGATAGCAATTAGTTGTGTTGGCAGAAGATTAGTATTGGGCGATAGAACAGAAGAAGAAGTCGAAGCAAGTCATGATATGTTAGGTGAAAATTCCTCTCTAATTGGTTTTTATTCCTATGGAGAAATTTCTCCCAGTGGCCTTGGTTCCTGCGATTTACATAACCAAACGATGACCTTAACAGCGATTAGCGAAAAGTAGCCATGTATGACTTTCATCCATTATTAGCACGCCAATTGAAGCGAGTCGGTATTGATATAGAAAAGGAAGAAATCCCTGATAAATACTTAAAATTGCTCGCGTACATTAATAATTCGTACAAGGAATCTGACCAAGGGCGCTATGTCATTGAGCGTGCGATGGAAATTTCTTCTCAAGAGATGCTTGAGTTGAAAGAAACGCTACAGAATGAAAAAATAATCATGCAATCTGTTATTTCAGAAGGGCTATGCGTACTCGATCCCTTTTGGAAAGTGACTAGTTTAAATAGCACAGCAGGAAAATTACTTTGTTGCTCACAAGCTGCAATGCATGGAAAATTTTTCTACGAAATTTTTTCACTTTATGAAAGTGAAAACACTCAATGTTCAGAAATCACGATAGATATATTAAAAGAAAGATGCAAGGAAGGAAATATTTATCACTGTGAAAATGGCTTTTTGAAAACCTTTCATGGTGTGACACGACCTATTTCATTTTCCATCAACCCACTTCCATTAATCAATAATAGATTGTTTGGCGGTGCAGTTCTTATTTTTAGGGATATCACTGAACGCTTGGAAACTGAACTTTTACTGCGTAACTCTCTTAAAGCAGCTGAACAATCTAATAAAGCTAAAACTTTTTTCTTAGCGAATATGAGTCATGAAATCAGAACGCCAATGAATGGAATTTTAGGTATGCTTCAACTTCTTATGCATACTACGTTGGATGAAAAGCAAAAGCATTACGTGCAAAAAAGTTTTGATAGTGCTAATTCACTACTCAGAATATTGGGCGACATCCTCGATTTTTCAAAAATCGAAGCTGGCAAAATTGAATTTAAAAATGAAGAATTTAACTTTAAAAAAGAATTAGATACCTTAATGATTATTTTTCAAACACTTACCAAAGAAAAGAAAATAGAGCTTGAGCTGCAACATGATAGTAATATTCCGTCTCTTGTAAAAGGCGATCCCTTAAGAATAAAACAAGTTATAAATAATTTGGTCAATAACGCTATTAAATTTACCCCTGCTCACGGTAAAGTTACTCTTAGTACAAAATTATTAAAGTTACAAAATGATAATATTTCTATACAAGTTTCTGTTTCAGATTCAGGAATTGGGATCCCTAGCAATAAATTAGAAAAAATATTTGATGTTTTTTCTCAAGCTGATGAATCGACGACAAGAAAGTATGGCGGTACAGGTTTAGGATTGGCGATTACTAAACAATTGCTAGAGCAAATGGGTGGACATATTCTGGTTAACTCAGTTGAAGGCCAAGGGACAACCTTTACTTGCACCCTTAATCTTCAAGCAGCCTTGTCAGCTCCCTCTTCAGATCTTCAACAAAACATTCCAGAACAGAATACACACCAATTCCATGCCAATGTTCTAGTCGTAGAAGATAACCAGCTAAATCAGATTGTGGTTCATGATATGTTAAAGTCATTAGGATGTGAAATTGATGTTGTTGGCACGGGCATGCTTGCCGTCGAGGCTGTGCAAAGAAAAAAATACGACTTAATCTTCATGGATTGCCATATGCCCGATATGGATGGTTTCGTTGCTACCAGGCGGATCCGCGAACTAGAATCGCAGCAGGACGACGATAAGCCGCGTAGCAATAGCGTTATTATTGCGTTAACAGCAAACGCCCTAAAAGGCACTAAAGAGCGCTGCCTGGACGTAGGAATGAACGATTACCTTACTAAACCGCTAAATTACTCAAAACTTCAAGAAACTTTAACAAAACACCTTACAACTTCGCATAACAAATAATAAATTTAACCAACATACAAAAAATTCCACCTTGACAATACCGAGGCATATCGCCAAAATGGCCCCCTCGGATGGCTATGTAGCTCAGCCGGTTAGAGCGCGGCACTCATAATGCTGAGGTCGGTGGTTCGAGTCCACCCATAGCCACCATTAGTTGTTTTTAGTTTCGCCTTGCGAAACCTTACAACAACTTATGCACGACGTAGCCCAAAGGGCGAAGGCGGGCAGCTTCAAAATTACTCCCCTACTTCTCAATTGCCATCTTAAGAAACGTTACAACAATTTATCCCAGGCCAACGGGTAAAGTAAGCAATCCAAAGCGCCCTTCCACTCTTACAGTTAATTTACCCCGCAAATTCTGCTATAAATCGCCATGACTACGCCAATGCCAGCCCCTACAGCCCAGGAAATCCCAACCCCATCCAAAATACTGTTGTAAAGCTACCCGTCATGGTCGAGGTTAAATGAGAAACGGTAGTGACATTCGCATTCGTGCAAAGTGCATAAATCCCACTTGCCGCTCCTGCGAATACAGCAGAATTAAATGAATACTGCGCCATAGAATTAAAAACGGCCTTGGCAGTGAGTTGATGGCCCCTGTGATTTGCAGTGTTTGGGAATAAGATAAACCTTCATGAAACTCTCCTGAAATTTAGGGAATCAAATTGTATACACTCAATTTCTATTTTCAAGAAATTTAGCTAACCTTTATTAAATAAAGTAAAATGACGCCGCTGATGATAATGCGCTAATAAGAAAGACTCAGCTCCTCTCTTTAGTTTGTGGCGGAAAATGGAATAACGGCTCTAAATAATCCTAAAGGTAGTCTGATTTTTCCTTGGATCCGACATTCTGAATAATTTTTTTAAATACTCTAAGTTTTTTCATCAATAGTGACTATGTTTTTAATTTCGACATTTGTAGATTTCCTTTACGTTATTATCAGATCCATGTGAATCATAATTGCATTTAACATCGATTTCGGTCTGACTAAAAAACCGATTTCCTATTTATCTCTTGCAAACTGTCAGTTTTGTTAACCTCGATTCAAGCAGAAGAAAAAATAACATCATGCTTTGATAATCTCATAAATCGACGATATGAGCGCATTATACTCCCCAAAAATAAACTTAATGTTTTTGCAAAGCCCAATTTTTCTCATTTTTTAATTTTTTCATAGTTTATGTTTTTAAACTCGGAATACCTTGTGGCTTTTTCATGAACGTGCTATAAGCCTAATGCAAAATTTTGGAGTAGCGCGATGAAGCAACTTGATATGCACGAAATTCAATGTGTGTCTGGGGGATCAAGCGATTGGGTCTTACTAGATATTAGTTTACTTGGTCTTGGGGCATTTTTTGGTTCCTTGCCCGCCTACATCAAACCCCTCATGGACTTCTCACTGACAAGTGGTCCTATGGGCACAGTTGCGGCTTATACCCCTAACACTTTAATATTATTTTCAGGATTAATACTGGGTGCAAGTGCTGGTTTTGCTTTCAGCAAAATTCTTCAAGAAATATACTATTCTTCAATATCTTCTCAATGCTCAGCTACATTTTCTTTTTAGCGACTTGTGCCAAGGACATCCATTAATACTCATTAATTTATTTTCACGCATGCAAACATGGGAGTTCTCTCTTTCATTAGATATTTTATTACTTTGCTTTAAAAATGAATTGATATATAAAAAAATCTAATAATTATTATCATTTATCATATTAAACAAAAAAAGTGCATTTCAATTCTAACAGACTCTTATCGCATTCTTGATGGTATAAAATAACAATGCTCTCCTTCTGATATTAAACAAAGCCCTTACATCGGAAAAATGCAAGACAGAAATGTAAGAGCTGAATATAAAAATTTTTCTGCTCCTCATTTAAATAAAATAACATACAACATAACTAACTTAGTTTTAAATAAACAAGCGTATTTGTCATTTCTGTCTACAACTAAGCAATAAATAGAACAAAAATGAAAATTAAAACCATCATTTATTGATTTATACGGCAAATAATTGTAAGTTACCTACCTACAAACTACCATCTAAATACCGGGCAGATACAATGTTACTTCTCTCCGTTAGACAAAAAGCCGTTTTTCGAAAATGGATAGGTACGACAACAGCAATCGTTTTTAGCTCATTGCCGGTGATAATGGCTCTATTTTTTGCAAGTAGTACAACAGCAATAGCTTGCCTAAGTATACATACGTTTATTCTGAGCAAAGAAGTATATTTAGCATTGAGAAAAATTCACTTTTTTCGCCAGCCAAAGATTCCTTTTAAAGATCTTCGGGCACCTCATTCTAAAAGTGAATTGAAGCTATCGAAGTGGTTAAAAAAATTATCACAAAAGGCAAATGTAAAAATGCCTCCTCTCTTCATAGGAAGAACAAATCATAACGATAAGAAAAAACCCCTCGAGCCTGGTTATAGCATGGGATGGCCTTATTGCAGAAAAATTGTAATAAAGCAGAGTGTATCTGATATATACAGCGCTGGTGCATCTAAGGCAATTTTAGGTCATGAACTCGCACACATTTTAAATTATGATTCTTTTTGGCGACTCATCACATCGCTTTCTCTTGAAATAGCTAAAGTCTATACTCGTTTATCTCTAATGATGAGCACATTAGGGTTTATAGCTGGTGTAGCATCTATTTTGCTTTTAGGACTACCATTAAATTCATTTGCAAATTTGGCTTTGCTATTCATACCAGCGGTAATTTTTTCTGTATTTAAAGGGGTTGAATTGATAGTCTGTGCTGCGAAAAGATATGCACACAGAGCACAAGAAACTATAGCTGATCTTGATGCGGCACACATGCTGAAATATCCCGAGCGCATGGCATATTTGTTCGACGAGATCCGGTTAAACGAAATGAATAGAGGGTTTGTAGAAAAAAAAGATGAACCTAGTTATTTAAATTTAACTAAAAATTTCAAACATAATAAACTGTTAAAAAATGTCTATGTGCTTATTCATAAAAAAACAAAAGAACTACAAAAGAAAGATCCTTCAATTACACCGGGAGAAGTATTTGAGCAGCTGTTGGCCCCAAAACTTGATAACATTTTGAAAAAAAATCCTAAAGTATCTTGTCGAGAAACTTATGAAGAAATATATTTTGAAATTTTCAAGCGTACACACCCCAAAAACGAAGACCGCAAAGCAAATATTATAGAAGCATTCAACATACAGAAAAAGAAAATGCATTTGTTTGAAGATAAAAAACAAAATAAGATAAAAAAAAGCACTAAGTGCCTAAGTCGATAGCATTAGCCTCACGCTTTACCATGACAAGCATTTAATGAAGCAATCCATATTGTATATGAATTGCTTATATACTAACTACGTTCTAATTAATGATCGCCAGGCTTCTTACGTTTGTATGTTTTCTTGTCGACGGACGTTTTAGAAGCAGAAGATGATGCATCACTCGTACTAGCATTTGCATGCTGTTTCCTTTCTTGTGCAACTTGAGCATTGCCTCTTTCGGTTTGGTGCTGTCTTGTCTCTCTTTGAACATGACTATATTGCTCAAGCACACGTACTTTATCTTCACTTGAATATTCCGGTTTGCCTAAAGTAATAAATTGCATTCCAGATGATGCTAAGAGCAGATCAATATCAATTTCATGACGTTTTTCACTAGGAGTTCGATGATATTCTGCCAGCAAGTCTAGATGCGTGGGCCGCGTGGGTAAAGGACGATGGAACATACGTTGCGCGTTATTTCGGTTTGCATCACATAATCCGGTAAATGCTTTCAAAAACGCATCATTTTCTATCATTAAGTGTGTGCCCATCTGATGGCCACCATATAAGGATAAATCCATGAAAATTTGTATTACAGTCTGTTTATTCATTGCTAAAGCGGTCTTTGATCCATAAACTATCTCTTTAAGATGCTCAATAAAAGGACCAAGCACTGCCGCATATTTACCCCACATCTGTTCGTACTTTGTTGCATCAAGTGAATGTTCAGGATACAACGTATTAAAACTTTCTATTGCTTGCTTAAGGGCTTCTGGGCTTAAGCCTTTGGCAAAAGCAAGTTCACCTTCGAAGCTACTCATTAGTTTGTCAAAATAATTTTTTAATGTTGTATCTTTTTGTTGTACTAAAAATTCTAATAATACAGAATTTCTTTGCTGTTCATCAAAGGTTGTAGATGCCTTTTTTATTAAGGTAGTAAAAAAAGCAGCGAATTCTTTATCATCTTCGCCCTTCGCAAAATGGGTTTTTAGCTCACAAATCATACGGCAGTTTTGCCCTATCATATGAGAGAAAGCGGCAATCTCTTCTGGTGTTAAAGTATGATGCATCGATAAATAATGCATAAAAACATTATCGCTGCCGCGTGTATATTCAAACTGTCTATCAAGCAGCGCTCTAAGGTTTCGAGTGGCGAAATAATCTTTTAAGGTCATTTCCATTCGGCGCGTGTCATTTTTTCCTGCAGAAAAAGCAGCATAAGCGATAGCAGGATCAGGTTGCTTAGGGTAATCGTCTTTAATACTCTCAAGATTTAAGGCATCTACTAATGGGGCTTTAGATGAAAATTCAAAAATAGTGCCTACAACAATAGTTTCCCACCCAAAAATCATTGATACCTGCAGTAACTCTAAGTACTTATCTAATGTAATTTCATTGTTATCTACTAGCTTATCGAATATTTCACGAAATTTTGTAACAAATTTAGCATAACTCATGATTTCGTTCTTTGGAGCACCATATTGCTGGATCACATCATGAACGGCATGCGCCGCTTTAGCCATTGCAAGGTACAAAGCTTGTTGTTCTTGATTCTCAAAGAGAGAATGTACTTTATGTTGCAAAAAAAGCTCCGCATCCATTCGCATTTCAACGCCATGTGGTGCGCGATGATAAACGCTGGCAAGTTCTTTTTGGGCGGCAGCATCTTTATATTTAGGTTGTGTCTCAGACCATTCTACTATTACTTGTACACTCAGATCTTCAAAGTCTTTTGCTAGCTTTTGGCATAATTTTGGCTCTAAGGCATTTATAATTGATGAATATGTAAAAGTAGAGGAAGCATTTCTCATTCGACGAGTAAAATCACGGACCTGTTGCATACTAAAGTTTTGCAAAACATCGTCTTTTGTTAGTAATAAGCAAACATCATCCATAGAAAAATTTTTTGTTGTTGCGCCATGAACTGCCATACTGAAACTCCAAAATTTTAATACAACTGCATCGTTTACATCTGCTTATTTTGCACACACCAACTTTGCTTCATTACATACATCTATTCTTACCCTCTGCATTCTAAAGAAATTTTAAGGGTGGTGACGTGTATATATCCTATATACGTCACCACAACATACTATTTAACCAACTTGTAAGTAAGAAGAACAATCACGCTGAGAATACTCGAGGACATCCATTTCAACAAAAGCAAGGGAAAGAAAAGAATAATCGAGAGCTAGAAGACGAGGCTAGAGGACACCCGTTCTGCTAGCCAAAGCGACAGGAGCCCTACTGAGGACACCCATTCCAGCTAAAGAAGAAGAGCTAGAACCTAGCCAGGCAGGACACCCATTGAAAGACTACAAACGGATCCTTGAAAATAAGAAGCTTGCCAGCCCAAGTACCAAAAAAGTGATGGTACTCAGTATAAGCAAATCTAAGGCAAAATGTTGTTCACCTGCGCCGCTAAGAGCGCCGCGTAAACCATCAATCCCATAGGTTAAAGGATTTAAATGTACCAATACCTTCAATGCATTTGGCAACTCTTGTACAGGAAAAAGTGCATTGGAAAAGAAAAATAAAGGCATCACCAAAAAATTAATAATTAGCTGAAAGCCCTGCATATCATCAAGGACACAGGCAAAAGCTGTGCCTATGGCTGTACACAACAGACCAATGAGTAACATAAAAACAAGTGCGATGGGAAATAACCAGAGGCTTTTCAATTCAAACCCTATTAAAAGACAAATCAGTAAGACAACTATCCCTTGCATGACTGCAACTGTTGCCCCACCTAAGGTTCTACCTAGAATAATTTGATATCGAGGAACAGGCGCAACAAAGGTTTCTTTTAGGAAACCAAATTGCTTATCCCAAATCATTTCAATGCCCGTAAATACCCCAAGGAATAAGATCCCCATGGCAATAACACCAGGGACCATAAACTGCAAATAATCCCCGCCTTCAGCTTTATGGTAAACGGGACCGAATCCGAAACCAAACGCCAATAAAAAAATAAGTGGTTGCCCTAATGCACCTACCATTCTAGCCCGTGAGCGCCAATATCGTTTAAGTTGTCTTAACCAAAGAATAAAAATAGCTTTCATTATCTTTTCCACACTCGACGACGCAATCGCATCCTATCTGTTGAAGAAGGAATTTCATCACGAATAGTATGACCTGTTAAAGCAATAAAAGCTTCCTCTAGCGTTGGCTTTTGTGTTTGTTCTTTTAAGCTTTGAGCTGTTCCATTCGCAACAATTTTGCCATTATCAATAATGGCAATTTCATCTGCAATTTTGTCAGCTTCATCCATATAATGCGTGGTGAAAAATACCGTTACTTGTTGGCTAACACTTAAATTCTTGATATAGCCCCAGATTAAGTTACGCGTTTGGGGATCAAGCCCCAACGTAGGTTCATCTAAAAAAAGTACTTTGGGTTCGTGCAATAACCCGCGTGCAATTTCTAAGCGACGTTTCATACCACCTGAATAATTTTTAATATATTCATCTTGCCTAGTATCTAGCTCAACGAGTTTGAGTAAAGTCGTAATACGTTCTTTTCTTTTTGCAGAAGTAACATCATACAACATGCCATGAAGTACCATATTTTCATAAGCTGTTAATTCTTCATCAAGACTTGGATCCTGAAAAACAATGCCAAAGCTTCGGCGAACTTCCAGAGGGTTTTTAACCGTATCATAACCATTAACAGTCAACTGCCCTTGAGAGGGTTTTAGCATCGTCGTAAGCATTTTGATAGTGGTCGTTTTACCTGCCCCATTGGGGCCTAAAAAAGCAAATATCTTGCCTTGTGCGACACTAAAAGAAATATCTGAAACTGCACAAAAATCATCGTAATACTTGGTTAAGTGCTGAGCCTCTATCATAACCACATCACTTCCATCTATTCGATATCAAATATAGCAAGTATAAAGTATAATTACCTTATAACCATATAAACTGAAAATAAGTCCAGACATAAAATATTCATACGATTTAACTTAATAACGAATGATGCAAAAATCGCACACAGCTGTTGAGGTCACAGTGTAATCGTTAATGAATAAGCCAAATATCTTCTCAAGAAGTGTAACTCCACAATTTTGAACTTTTTCTCACGCCTTTAACTCGAAGCTTACAAGTACATCTTTAAAATATGGAGAAGGTATATGAAAGGTGGCGACGATCAAGCGAATAATAAGAATGATAAGAAAGCAGAAAGTCATAAAAGAACTGAAACCATCAATAAATTACAAGCTAAACGTCGACAAGCATTTACTCAAAGAGCTAATGTTAGACAAGCAGCAACTGCGAGCCCCAAAAGCTTAAGAATTCCAACCATGAATGAATTATTTGATAAACGTGTAGAAGAAATATTAACTGCTCCTGATATAGTTAATGATGTCGATAAAAAAATTGAATTAATGCAAGGACAAGAAATTCAAGAAATAGTGATGAAAAATAAAAAAATGCAAGAATGGAAAATGGCCATAAATAAAATTGAAGCAACAGATAGCTTGAGCTCAATAGCATTAATGTGTGGGGAAGAAGATATGAATTTACCTTTTTTAACCGCAGTTGATAATATGCTACAAGCTAGAGGACTAAAACTTCATCTAGAAAAAGATACTATTCCAAGCTTACATAAAGAAATTGAGGCGGCAAAAGAAAATTTACGGAATGCTGATCAGCATATGAGGATGTCAAAATAAATTCTCATCTAGTAGTATTTTTATGCTTTCGTTGGTCTTCTTTATTTTTATTGCTCATTGCGCTTTTTAAAACCTCCTCTCCAATATCATTAGCCGCATTGCTCTTGATACGAGTTATATCGATGCCATTTTTAGAGGAAGGATTATGCTTTAAACAATATGCTTCTACAATTTGTTGATTTAAATTTTCATTCGCTTCCATTTTTGATATCAATTCATTACATACTTTTTCCAATGCAGAAGGTAATTTATTTTTTTCATCTTGAATAATATTTATCATGTGATGTAAAGCACAATATAACTCAAGATTATATTGTCCTTTCTTTTCTTTTGGAGCATTATTTACCTTATCAACTAATTCCTGAAGCACATCAATCTGTAACGTTCTTGTCGTGTTTTCTTTTAGGCTTGCAATATTTTTTACGGCACTTACAGCAAAAAAAGTTAATGAACCTCCTTTTTTAGTAAGAGGAGGATTTCTCGCTTTGTTATACATTTCCCTGATAACTAAAGCCGATCCTTGAGCTTTAATTGGCGCTTCTTCTGTCGACGCCTCTGTCAATTTTACTTGTTTTTTTCTTTCTAATGCTTCAGATAATTCTGCCAAAGCTTCTTTCGCTTCTTCAAAGTTGCCAAGATCTCTAGCCTGAACTAATGAAATTAATTTTTCCACCCCATCAGCTATTTTATCATGCTTGACATGCATTACCTGACGAGCAATAGTCAACAAAGATGCCATGCTGCCCATTGGAAATCTATTTACAAAATCTTCAATAAACTTATTATCGCAAATCAAAATTGCAGCGATATAGTTTTCAATATTAAAACCTCTTTTATATTCTTCAACTTTTTTATGTTGCGAAGATAATAAGAATTCCAAAATATCAACACGATTTGATGCAATCGCAAATTTAAATACATCATTTAACTCATCTTGGCTCATGAAATCTATCTGATTATTAATATCCAACTGATTAGTCCTAATAGCAAATTGGATCCCGGTACTTGTCATAAAGGCCTTCATGTCTGGATCATTTTTAAGGTTTTCTCTCATTTTATCTGGAATGCTTTCCCATACCTTAACTGTTCTATCAGCATCATTCTTTGCTTTAGCACTTGTTCTTGCACGAGTGCCATTGCATCTAAAAATAAATTCTTTAACTAAAGATTGACAAACTTGTTGCGCTTGAGGAGTTTCTGTATTCCTGCAAGCAATTATTAACTCATCAACGGCTTGATCCCTCATAAATTCGGTAATTTTTTTATAGGGATTTTTATTGCTTCTATCACGCGATTTGACTATTCTCTTTAAATGTTCTTCATCGTTTCCATCATTTTCTACTAAGACTAACATTGCTTCAATTGTCGCTTTAGGATTTGCAAACCCACAATTCCCATGCTCTTGATCCTTTGATGGTAGAGAAACTATTGGATTATGCAGATCAACAACTTCTTCTAATGCTTGATGGAGATCTTTGATAGTTCCTTCTGGCTTATAAATCATCTCGTCAAGTCTTAATAAAAAATCAGCCGTAATTGAATCTTTACCATTTTTCAGTTTATATATTTTGGTGCCATGGTTATCTTCAAGCGCACCATGACCTCGGTTGCAATAAACCAAATAATCACCATATAGCGCTATACCAACTGCATGTCCGGGACAACCAGAGGTTATATAAACTAATTCATTATTTTGATATCTATGAAGAAATGCTTGTTCACACCTAACTCTGTTAATATTCTCCTCACAAAACTTCATTGCATCGTGTATTTTTTTCAAATGAGACATTTCTTGTTGCGATAGCGATGCAGGATTATTATTTTGGCATTTTTCAAGATATTTGTTTAACCATGTTAGCGATAATTGTACTGGCGAACCTGAAATATGCATTTTGTAAGTATTATCATCTATTAACATTGTTACTTTATTTCTTTCACGTTTTTCTTTATCGATAAACCTTAAAGTAACATTATCAAATCCTAAAACGATCGCGGTTCTATTGAATAAGGAGATCGCACCAGAAAGAGAAACTTTAACATTATTATTTTTATTAGGTTGTTGCTCAGATTTAAATGAATCAAATAATTCATAATTTGCTTCATAAATATCAGAGCGCCCAGCATCAACAAAAATCCATCGGTTTAAAAGAACATTGTTTTTTATTATACCTTTTAATTTTTCATCATTCTTTAGTGCGTCTTTCATAAAAGGTAAAAAAGTTTTAATTAATTTTTTATATTCAACATTATCACCGTTTTCACTGAAATACTTTTGATGTATTTTTCCTAATACCACTTTCAACAATCTTGCATCATCACGAAATAAATGTTTTATGATTCCCTTCTCAGAAAGGAATGTTTTGAATTCTTCATTGATGTTTTGATTATTTTCAATCAAGGATAACAGTTGAGATACACGGATGTTTAAATGCTCAATCTCTTTTGTGGATTCTTTTTTAAATATCCGTTTCAATATCGTCCTTTTTATCTTTTCCCCTGCCATACAAATCTACCTCTCAACCGCGGGTTCGCATTTTCTCAGGTTAGTTTTATCCCTTGATAATAAAGAACACCATATTAAGTAAAAAGTTCATTTTTTACAGGAAAATAGAAGGAGAAATCGCATTGCAATGTAGATTGCATGGCTTTAAAACGACGAATTTGATAAATGAATGCTACTAGGTCAATAGCATTATCATCCGATAAGATTTGTAGGTAGATTCTTCCTGGCAGATAAAGCGTACCTGCCAGGAAAGATAATTATTCAGAAACTTTGATTATTTTTCCTGTTTTCGCATCTACTTTGAGTGACACCTTTTCGCCCTTGTCATTCAAAGCTTTCACTTTATATGCATTTCCAAACAATTCTGTATTAATTTCATAGATATTGTCATATCCAGCATCATTTACTTTTTTTGCAATTTCTCGAGCAGTCCATCCTGTAATATCACCCTTTTCTTTGGAAAGCTCTCCCGTTTGGGGATCGATTTGTAAATTAAGGTTTTTTCCTTCTGCATTGACTACTTTAGCCATGAATGTTCCATTTTTACTATTGAATTCGATTTTTTTAACAATCACATAACCTTTATCCTGCAAAGCTGATAAAGCTTTGTCCATTTGACCTGGTTGCGTTTTTACTCCCTCTGCAAGGGATAAAGGCGAAAGAACGATAAGAAAGGAACCAAGAAGAAAAGAAGCACTGATAATATTTTTCATGTATTTACCCTATAATTAAAAGCCAAAAATATAATTTAAATATTTAGCACAGAAAAACAAGAAAAATACTGATTGTAATGGCAGACAATTCATAATTTATAGTATTCACAGCATAACTTTTTGCATTTCTATCCTTCCGCGGTAGCATCGAACTGCATTTCATCTAAGATCCATTGCTCTATATTTTTTATAATTTCTTGTAATGTTTCTCTTTCATTTTACAGCAAGCGTAGACTTCCCCGTTAAGCACACAGTTCTAAACTAGAGTTTTCGTTGGCCATTCTTTCTCTATAGGCTTTGGGTGTCAAGTTATTCAGAGCTTCATGAGGTCGTTGCTCGTTATAATCTAACATCC
>Ga0209935_1000288_pt1 | contig 149494 bp, 122 predicted proteins | sample ThiBio_1000_plan_2_FD_183958 | JGI IMG/M metagenome (GOLD analysis project Ga0209935, IMG submission 183958) | Wastewater bioreactor microbial communities from Cape Town, South Africa - Thiocy_cont_1000_plan (SPAdes) | ecosystem: Engineered > Bioreactor > Thiocyanate-remediating >... | reverse complement strand
CGGCCGACTTTGGCGGCCCGCATACCGGCGTGATCTCGGGCCTGGTGAATATGGGCGGGCAGATCGCCGGCGCCATCACCGCGTCGGCGACACCCTGGTTTGCCACCCAGTTTGGCTGGGCTTCGGCTTTTTACATCGCCGCGGGCGTGGCAATGGTCTGTGCCTTCGCCTGGTTCTTCGTCAATCCCGACCGGCGCCTGCACGCGGCCGCCGAACAGGTCACCGCATGATCCGTCCGCTCCTGTGTTGCGCGCTGCTGCTGATGGCGGCGGATGCGCGCGCGCAGGAGCCGGACGACACCGCCACGCCCGTATCCGCCGAGTTTGTGGACCTGTTCTCATCCTATTGCCTGAAGCAGTTTCCGGATGACAGGGCGCTTTCGGACCGGGCTGCGGGCGAGGGCCAGCGCCCGCTGACGTCCGCAGAGGTGGGCAGCTTCCTGCATGTCGATCCCGGCATGGGCTGGACGATCGCGGGCCGCGAAACCAGCTATGTGCTGACGGTGCAGGTGCCGCCCTATCATGCCTGCGCGCTGCGCCGCTACAGCGAGGTGCCGCTGGACGGGGCGCCCTTCATCGAGGCGGCGCGCGGGTTCGCCGCCCTGTCCGGCCACAAGCTGGCGCCGCCCCTGATGCGCCAGCGCGACATCGGAAACGGCATCGTCAGTTCGGGCATCTATTTCCAGGAGCTGGATGAAAAGGACAAGCCGCTCAGCGAGGCCTTCATGTTCTTCACCGTGCGCTATCCGGCGGTGGCGCGGGCCGATGGGGCGCCGTCAAAGCCCTTCTGGGAAGTGCGCTTCGTGCGGCAGATACATGTTCCCCGCTCGATCTAGTTTGCCGGCAGTCTAGCCGGCGGTGAGCCCGGCCGCCCCGATCCCGGCAATCGCGCAGACCTCGTCATTGTCCGAGGTGTCGCCCGTCACCCCCACCGCGCCGATGGGCGCGCCGCCGGCGCCTTTTACGATCACTCCGCCGGCAGCGGGCACAAGCCCCTTGTCCGCAAGCTTTCCCAGGTTGGCGATGAAGATGGGGCGTTCCTGTGCCATCTCGCCGATGCGGCGCGAATTGACGCCCAGCGCCAACGCCCCCGCCGCCTTGCCCAGTGCAATCTCCAGCCGCAGGAACGAGGTGCCGTCCTGGCGCTGGAAGGCGATCACATGGCCCCCCGCGTCGGTCACCACGCAGGACAGGGGCTTGAGGCCCAACTCTTTTCCCCTGGCAAAGGCGGCGGCGATGATGGCGTTGGCCTTTTCCAGGCTGATGCTTGTGTCGGACATGGGTCTGCCTTCAGGATGCAGCCGCCAGCGTGGCGCAAAAATCCTGCGATGGGAAGGCGCGCCATGCTATCTCTCGGCAATGACCGAGGGGGACAGGAAGACCCAGATCGTGGTGGTCGGCGGCGGCGCCGCGGGGCTGGAGCTGGTCACGCGGCTGGGCGCCCATTACGGCCGCGAGAAGTTCGACATCATCCTGGTCGAGAAAAACCGCACCCATATCTGGAAGCCGCTGCTGCACGAGGTGGCGGCCGGCGCGCTGGACGCCAACCTGGACGAGGTGGGTTATCGCAGCCACTGCCACCGCTGGGGTTATCGCTTTTTCTATGGCGCGCTGGAAGGCATCGACACGGGCAGCCGCCATGTGCTGATCGCGCCCCTCATCGACGAGGACGGGCGCGAGATCATGGGCCGCCACCGCATCCGCTACGACTATCTGGTGCTGGCGGTGGGATCGGTATCCAACGATTTCGGCACAAAGGGCGTGGCCGAATATTGCCTGTTCCTCGATAGCCGGCTGCAGGCCGACCGCTTCCGCTCGCAGCTTCTGAACCATTGCCTGCGTGTCTCTCGCACGCTGCAGAACGATCCCGGCGCGGACGCTGTCGTGCGGGTCGACATTGTCGGCGGCGGCGCCACCGGCGTCGAGCTGGCTGCCGAGCTGTACAATGCCGCCGCGGCGCTGCGCCATTATGGCCTGGAAGTGTTCGACGAAACCCGCCTGAAAGTGACGCTGATCGAGGCGGGGCCGCGCATCCTGCCGATGCTGCCGGAAAAACTGTCAGACGCGGCGCGCGCAGAGCTCGAGACGCTTGGCGTGCGCGTGCTGACCGGAACGCCGGTGGTGGAAGCCAATGCGCGCGGCATGGTCACCCAATCGGGCGAACTGATCGAAGCCGACCTCAAGGTCTGGGCCGCGGGCGTCAAGGCACCCGACTTTCTGAAGGACATTGGCGGGCTGGAGACCAACCGCAACAATCAGCTTGTGGTGCGGCCCACCCTGCAGACCACGCGCGACGAGCGCATCTTCGCCATCGGCGATTGCTGCTTCTGCATCTGCCCCGGCGCGACGCGGCCGGTGCCGCCGCGCGCCCAGGCGGCGCACCAGATGGCGGCCACCTGCTTTGCCAACATCGGCGCGCTTATCAAGGGCCGTCCGTTGAAGGCCTTCCGATACCATGACCATGGCTCCCTGGTTTCCCTCAGCCGCTACTCCACCGTCGGCTCCTTGATGGGCAATCTGGTGGGCGGGCGCATGGCCATCGAGGGGCGGCTGGCCCGCTTCGTCTATCTGTCGCTTTATCGCATGCACCTGATCGCCATCCATGGCTGGCTCAAGGGGCTGGCGCTCATCGCGGTGGGCCATGTCAACCAGATCGTCCGGCCCCGGCTCAAATTGCATTAAGGCGAAGCTGCACCGATGAAGGCGCGCGTTCTGGTTTTTCTGGCGGCATTGACCGCACCCGCATTCGGTGCGGGTGCCGACTGGCCGCTTTACGGCGGCACGGCCGAGGGCACACGCAGTTCGACGCTGGTCCAGATCACCAGGGACAATGTGAAAGACCTGGCGCCGGCCTGGACTTTCACCATGGACGAGACCGGCGATCCCCAGACCCATCCTCTCGCGATCGGCGGGGTGGTCTATGCCTATACGCCAACGCTCAAGACCATCGCGCTGGACGGGGCGACGGGAAAGCTGCTCTGGCAGTTCGATCCCCCCATCAAGGGGCAGGGTGCGCAGCGCGGCCTGACCTTCTGGACCGACGGCCATGAGAAGCGCCTGTTCGCTTCCTGCATGTATCTGCTCTTCGCGCTCGATCCGGCCACAGGCAGGCCGATCGACAGTTTCGGAGACCACGGCCATATCGACCTGCGCGCCGGGATGGGCCGCGATGCGGGCAGCTTCTATCTGTCGCTCACCGCGCCGGGCGTGATCTGGCGCGACATGATCATCACCGGCTTTCGCACCGGCGAATCCGCACCCGCCGCGCCGGGCATGATCCGCGCCTTCGACGTGCATACCGGCAGGCTGCGCTGGGCTTTCCGCACGATCCCGCAACCGGGGGCGCCCGGCCATGGCACCTGGCCTGCCGATGCCTGGAAGACGGCGGGCGGCGCCAACAACTGGGCCGGCATGGTGATCGATGAAAAGCGCGGCATCGTCTATGCGCCAACCGGCTCGGCGGTGAATGATTTCTATGGCGCCGACCGGGTTGGCGACGACCTCTACGCCAACTCCCTGCTGGCGCTGGATGCCGGCAGCGGCAAGCTGCTCTGGCATTTCCAGGGCGTGCATCACGACATACTGGACCGCGATTTTCCGTCCCCGCCCGTGCTGCTGACGATCCGGCATGACGGGAAAATGGTGGACGCCATCGCCCAGCCGACCAAACAGGGCTTCCTTTTCGTGCTGGACCGCGTCACCGGCAAGCCGGTCTTTCCCATCACCGAGACCCCGGTGCCCCGGTCGGATGTGCCGGGCGAAGTCTCGTCCCCCACCCAGCCGGAAAGCCGCATCCCCGCGCCCTATGCCCGCCGGCATCTGGACGAGACCGGCCTGACCAACCGCACGCCCGAGGCTCACGAATGGGCGCTCCAGCAGTTCCGCACCTTTCACAGTGATGGTCCCTTTGCGCCGCTGCGGCTGGACCGGCAGACGGTGGTGATGCCGGGCTTCGATGGCGGGGCGGAGTGGGGCGGCTCGGCCGCCGACGCCGGGCGAGGCATACTTTATCTGAACGCCAACGACATCGCCTGGACCGGCGGGCTGGCTGAAGGCGCGGCGGGCGGCGGTCTGGGTGCTGCCACTTACCAGAACAATTGCGCGGTCTGTCATGGAGAGGACCGCAAAGGCGCGCCGCCGGCCTTTCCGTCACTGGTGGAGGCGGTCAAACACCTGACGCCGGACCAGATCGCCGATGTGATCCATACCGGCCGCGGCCGCATGCCGGCCTTCACGGCGCTGAACGGCGATGCGCTGAAGGCGTTGCTGGACTATCTGGCCACCGGCAAGGACGACGGCGCGCGCAAGGAAGCCGTGAACATCGCCGCCGCGCCTGTGCGCTATCGTTTCACCGGCTATCGCAAGTTTCTCGACCCGGATGGTTATCCTGCCGTGGCGCCACCCTGGGGCACGCTGAACGCCATCGACCTCAACACCGGCCGCTATCTGTGGCGCGTGCCCCTGGGCGAATACCCCGAGCTGGCGCAAAAGGGCCTCATCACCGGCTCCGAGAATTATGGCGGGCCGATCCTGACCGCCTCGGGCCTGCTGTTCATCGGCGCCACGCTGTACGACAAAAAGATCCGCGCGTTCGATGCCGCGAACGGCCATCTGCTGTGGCAACGGGCGCTTCCTTATGCGGGCAACGCCACGCCCATCACCTATATGGCGGGCGGACGCCAGTTCGTGCTGATCCAGGCCGACAATGCGCGCGACAAGAAGGCACCCCAGGGCGCCGCCTACATCGCCTTCGCGCTGCCGCGCTAGACGCCAGGCCGCAGCACCGGGCCTTTGTCGAACCTTAAGCAGGGAGCTAGCAGAACTGGTCAGTTTCACCGTCAGTCTCACCGTTGCGAGAAGAGCCGGTGGTTCGAGGTGCGCTAGTCAAATAGGGACGTTTTTGATTCGCGTATGCGCCGGAATCCATCGCGCTAGCCGCAGGTTTTAGAAGCCCACTCTTAATCAGTTGACCCGACCAGTACACGCAGAGTTCTTCTGAGACCAACAGGTCGTATCGATCGGCTAGTTCTGCGGCGCAGGTTTCGGCATTGAACTGTTGCCCATGTAGCGATGTGGCGATTGGCTCGAACAGGGGCAGGATAACATCGAGTGGATTGTTATTCTTCAACGAGAAGGAACGCGCTGCCGAAAAAGCTACCAAAGTACGCAACGCATTGCCTGCATCACCCTTGGAAAAGCGGTCCCCCATCAGTCCCCCCAAGAAAGTCTCGAATTCGGCCCAGAGAACGGTAGTCGGGCTTCGCCGTGCCAGCAACACGATCGTGCTTGCACAGCTCTGAGGACGCGCGGTTCACAAGAGACTGGGATAATTGAGTTTTTGCGGGATTTTCACCGGCAAAATAACCGACGACGTGCGTAGCGGCTGGGCAGCCTGACGGTAACCCATTGAAAGATTGGTCGGAGAGAGAGGATTCGAACCTCCGGCCCCTACGTCCCGAACGTAGTGCTCTACCAGGCTGAGCTACTCTCCGAACCAGTGCGAGGTGTGTGCCCTCGCCTCGGGAGGCGCCCTTATAACGATGCCCCCCCGCCCCCGCAACCGGCCCGGAAAGCCATTTGTGGAGAGGCGCTTCGCCCCGTTTGCGGCCGCCCCGGCGCCCGGCTATACGAGGCCCCGCCGCGGGGGCCTGTATCCTCCCCCCGCGTCCCTGCTGGGGCGTCGCCAAGTGGTAAGGCACTGGATTTTGATTCCAGCATTCGAAGGTTCGATCCCTTCCGCCCCAGCCACTTATCTCCGCGCGCTTGGCGCGCGGAGATAAGTGCCCCCCGGTTTATCCGGGGGACCCAGTTGGAAAAGACCTCGCGCTTGGCGCGCCGAGGTTAAGTGTCCCCCGGTTTGACCGGGAGCGCGCTCACCGCCCCATATCGGCACAAGCCGCGCCAATCGCCTGCGCGGCGCGCCTTTTTCTTCGCCACTGTACGGATGCGGCCTATCTTTTGGGTATGACTCTTTCCACCATCCGCGGATGGGGGGAACTTTATCCGTCGGCGGGCGTTTCGATCCGGGGCCTGTGGGCGCGGGGAAATTCTTGGCCGCCAATCGACTGGTGCTGTTGGCCGCGGTACCCATTTTCCTGGTCATGGCGGCCATCGCCTACATCACCGTTCAGTTCACCATAAACGAACGGGACGCCCAAGGCTGGGTGCGCCATTCCTACCAGGTCATTGCCGCCATCGCCCAGGTGCGCTCCGACCTGCAGCAGGCCGAATCCGGCCAGCGCGGCTATCTACTCACCCGCAAGTCGCAATTCCTGGCTCCCTATAGCGAAGCGCGCAGGCGCATCGCCGGCCATCTGTCCGACTTCACCCGCCTGACCAGGGACAATCCTTCCCAGCAGCGTCGTGCTGTCCGGCTGGAGCGCCTGGTGCACGAGCGGTTCGCCGCCCTGGACCGGGCCTTGGCCGCCGCCGCGGCGGGCCGCGAGGTCACGCCCTATCTGGAAAGCGGCAAGATCGGCATGGACGATCTGCGCCGCGAGGTGGTCGGCGGAATCTCTGAAGAGAACGGCCTGCTGGAGGCGCGCGAACGCTTCCGCCGCCAGACCGAGAATCTGCAGATCGCTTTCGCGATCGGCGCGGCTGTTCTCACCCTGGGTGTCCTGGCTTTCGCCGCCACCATGCTGGTGCGCAACAATGTCAGCCTGGCCCGGGCCGAACGCGCCCGCGCCGACGAGGCGGCCGTGCTTCAGGCCACGCTGGATTCGGTCCGCGAGGGCATTGCCTATTTCAGTTCCACGGGCGTGCTGTGTGCCTTCAATGGGGCCTTCTTCGAGCTTCTGGGACTGCCTGCCGGCCTTGCCCGCGCGCGAAGCAGCCGGCTGGAGGAATTCGCGGCGCTGGAATCCGGCCTGCCTGCCGCGGCGCGCATCTTCGCGCCGCCCGCCGCCGGACAGCGGCCTTCGGAAATCCGGCACATGGCTCGGGCGGGCCGCGATCTGGAAGTCTACAGCGTGCCGGTCCCGTCCGGCGGCTTCCTGATCGGCGTGGTGGACGTCACCGCGCGCCTGGGGGCCGAGGCCATGGTGCGCCAGTCGCAGAAGATGGAGGCCATCGGCCATCTGACCGGCGGGGTGGCGCATGACTTCAACAACCTGCTGCAGGTCATCAGCGCCAATCTGGACCTGGCGTCGGCGGAGGCAGACCCAGGAGCCGAGCCGCGGCTGCGGGAAAGGCTTCAGAACGCCGCCGCGGCAGTGGCGCGCGGCTCGCGGCTGACCGGCCAATTGCTGGCCTTTGCACGCCGCCAGACGCTGGAGCCGCGCTCAATCAATCTGGGACGGATAATCGGTGATGTCTCCGAGATGCTGCGGCGGACCCTGGGCGAACGCATCGAGGTGGAAACCGTGATCGCCGGCGGCCTGTGGAACACCCTGGCCGACCCCAACCAAGTGGAGAATGTGATCCTCAACCTGGCGGTCAATGCGCGCGACGCGATGCCCGATGGCGGCAAGCTGACCCTGGAGGTGGCCAATGCCATGCTGGACGATGCCTATGCCGGCACCCATGCGGAGGTCACGCCCGGGCAGTATGTGATGCTGGTGGTCACCGACACCGGCACCGGCATGACGCCCGAGGTACTGGCCAGGGTATTCGAGCCCTTCTTCACCACCAAGCCGGAAGGTCAGGGCACGGGGCTCGGCCTGGCCCAGGCCTATGGCTTCGTCAAGCAATCGGGTGGCCATATCAAGATCTACAGCGAGCCCGGCGAGGGCACGGCCATCAAGATCTACCTGCCGCGCAGCCGCCGCGAGCAGGACGTGATCGTTCCCGAACCTTCCGACGTTCCGCGCGGCGCCGGCGAGCGCATCCTGGTGGTGGAGGATGACGAGGGCGTGCGTGCCGCCGTGGTCGACATGCTGGTCGAGCTCGGCTACCGCGTGCTCAAGGCCGCCAACGCACAGGATGCGCTGGCCGTGCTGGAAAAGGAAACCGTGGATCTTCTGTTCACGGACGTGGTGATGCCCGGAACCATTTCCACCCGCGACTTCACCAGCCGTGCCCGGCAGATGCAGCCTGGCCTGAAGATCCTTTTCACCAGCGGCTATACCCAGAATTCCATTGTCCACAACGGCAGGCTGGACGACGACGCAAACCTGCTGTCCAAGCCGTACCGGCGCGACGAACTGGCGCGCAAACTGCGCGGCGTGCTGTCCGGCGCGGTGCCCGCATCCCGGCCTGCCTGCCCCTCCGGGGCGGCACGCGGCAAGCTGCTGGTGGTGGAAGATGTCGCCCTGATCCGCATGACCACCGTCGACATGGCCGAGCAGATCGGCTTCGCCGTGGTCGAGGCGGGCAACGGAGAGGAAGCGCTGGCCCGGCTTGCCGAAGACCGTGACATCGCCATCCTGCTGACCGATCTGGGGCTGCCCGGCATGAACGGCCACGAGCTGGTCGAAGCGGCGTTGCGTCAACGCCCCGATCTGAAGGTGGTGATTGCCAGCGGCTATTCCACGCCGCAGGAAGAAGCCAGGTCTTTCCCCGCCAATGTGCGCTTTCTCGCAAAGCCGTTCGACATCGCCCGCTTGCGCCGCGCGCTGGAGGCTTGAGGCACCGGTCCCCAAGCAAAAGGCCCGCGGGGTTGCCGCGGGCCTTTCGTCTTTGTCCGGAGGCCGGCTGTTACCAGGGCCAGCTGGAGACGCTGTAGGTGAGCAGGCCGACAAAGCCGCCGGAGCAGGCGTTGGTGGTGCCCATGTAGAAGCCGCAGCTGGTCTTGTTGAGGTCCGTGGTGACGTAACGCAGGTCCAGCGACAGGCTCTTGTAGGTCAGGGTCGCGCCGAAGTCGGCATGGGTGTAGTCGGACGAGCCCGCGAACTTGGCGGCCTGGACCCACTGATGGCCCACATTCGCGCTGACCGACAGCCAGTCGTTCACCGGCACGGTGACGTTGCCCGCCAGATAGTTGCCCGTTCCGCCGTCCAGCGAGAACTGGGGCGAATAGGCCCAGGTGCCGGTCACCGAGACCGGACCGAAGGTGTGGCTGAGCTGGGTGATCATTTCGAAGAAGCTGGCGTTGGGAACGGCGCCGCTGTGGTAGTCGGGATAGGCATAGTAATAGGCCTCGACGTTCAGGTCGGTACCCCACAGGTCGGTGTGCTTGCCCGCATAGAAATCCGCTTCCATCGACGGATTGTTGGCGCCGCCCGACGGACGCAGCACGCCCCAGTCGGTCTTGGCCCACCAGGTGCCTGCGTAAAAGCCTTCCGGGCCGGAAACATTGAGCGTGGCCTCGGGAGTCACTTCCTTGTTGTTCTGGGAGATGCCGCGGAAACGATAGTCCGACTGCATCGCGACTGCCGCGGAAACCGAGAAGTCCGGGCCCAGGATCCCGTCATCGGCATAGGCGTTGCCGGCGAACAGGGCCACAAGGCTCGCCGCACCCAGAAACGTCTTCGTCAAATTTTTCATCATTGATCCTCTCGCTGAGCAGCGCCTCTTGGCGCATGCGTCCCTCGGGAATTGCCCGGAACAGGCTGACATTTCTGATTTGAGCGCTATTCTTCAATACGACACGATGGTCCCTTTCGGGGTTTTGCGTCTGCGGAATGCGGGATTTGACATAGAGTTGTTGCGATGCAACACATGACTGCCTAGAAATTAGGCGAGCGGCCTCCGCCTTGAGCATTGTTGCTGTAGATTCGGGGGCTTCCCATCATCTTCCCGACCATCAGACTCGGCCATTATGCTCGAACAAATTCATGGTTTGCCTCTTGATGCATCAGTTCGATCGCCATGCCGGAAATGCTGAGGGGCACGCAACGTGATCCAGACAGACGCGCGGGCGCGCGTCATTCTCATCCGTCACGGCCAGCCGGCCATCGCGCTAAGCCCGCGCACCGGTCACAGGGGCTTTGCCGACTATATCGATGCCTATGAAGCGGCCGGCCTGGATCCGGAAAGCCTGCCGCCGGAAGAATTGCGCGACCTGGTGCGCGAACTGGATGCGGTATTCACCAGCGACCGGCCGCGCAGCACCGAAAGCGCCCGGGCTCTGGCGCCACATGCCGAGCTTCTGGTCGATCCCTTGTTCGCCGAGGCGCCGCTGGCCAGTCCGCGCATTCCGCTGGTCGCCCTGACGGTGCCCACATGGGCGGTGGTGTCGCGCATCCTCTGGCATGCGGGATATACGCCGGGAATCGAAGATTACAGAAAAGCGAGACACCGCGCGGGTCAGGCGGCCGACATCCTGATCGCGCGCGCGCGCGAAAACGGCGCCGCCGCGCTTGTCGCCCATGGCTATTTCAACGCCATGATCGGGCATGTCCTGCGCGGGCGGGGTTTTTCGCGCACCGGAAGCCATCGTGTGCGTTACTGGAATGCCGTCATGTACGAAGAAAGTCATGATCACCGAAAAACTTGAGATCGACCGCGATGGCGCGGGCGTCGAAGCGCTGTTGTTCCGTCCCGATGCCGTCGCCGAATTTCCCGCTATCCTTTTTTACACGGATATCTGGGGCATCCGCCCCGCCAATATCGGCATGGCGAAAAGACTGGCGGAAAAAGGCTTCGCGGTGCTGATGCCCAACGTCTTCTTCCGCAGGTCGCCGATCCGCGAGAACGGCTTCGAGCCGGCGGACGAAGGCGAGCGCCAGAAGGTGCTGGGCGCGCTGTTCCAGGCGGAGACGGCGGCGCAGATGCAAAGTGACGGCGCCGCCTATGCGCAATTCCTGTCGCGCCAGAAGGGCGTGGGGCCCGGCAAGCTGGGCGTGGTCGGCTATTGCTTCACCGGCGCCATGGCGCTGCGCACCGCGGCGGCCGTGCCCGACATGATCGCGGCCGCCGCTTCCTTGCATGGCGGCATGCTGGTCACCGACAGGCCCGACAGCCCGCACCTGCAGCTGCCGCGCGTGACGGCACGACTCTATTTCGGCCACGCGGTGGAAGACCGGTCCATGACCGCCGATCAGATCGCCACCCTGGAACAGGCGCTGCGCGACTGGCATGGGGCATTCCAGAGCGAGACCTATGAGGGCGCACGGCACGGATGGACGGTGCCCGGACGCGACGTCTACAATGAACTTCAGGCCGAACGCGCCTTCGAAAAGCTGGTCGAACTGTTCGACGCCACGCTGAAGGGCGGCGAAAAGTGAAGATACGACCCGCCGAAGCGCGGCAGGCCATGTCCGCTTTGCGTCAGGGCGGACAATCCCTATTTCGTGCAGAATAATTCCTATACGACCGATACAGAACAGGGCGAAGCGCATCATGCACCGGCGGGCGTTCCTGAAGGGATCTGCGGCACTCGGCATTTCGGCGGGTATGGCCCAACCGCTTTCCGGAGCGGCAAAATCGTCGGGCGAGCGGGGCCTGTCCAACGGCATCGTGCAAACGGTGCTGGGCGCGGTCGATGTGTCGGCGCTCGGTTGCACCCTGCCGCATGAGCACATAGCCGACGGACCATATTTTTTGGACAAATGGCCGAACGGCGACAGGGCGGCGTTTACGGCTCAGACCATCAAAAGCCTTGGACCGGCGCGGGCGGCGGGCATCAGGACCATCGTCGATCTCACCACCTATGATGTCGGGCGGGACATTCGTTTCCTGGAACAGGTCTCGCGGAAGTCCGGCATCAACATGATCGCAGCCACCGGCCAGCGATTCTTCCCGCCACAATATCCCGGTGTTTCAATGCCATCGCGCACGATCGATGGGCTTTGCCAGTTCTTCAAAGGCGAAATCGAGGACGGGATTGACGGTACCGGCATCAAGGCAGGGGTCATCAAGATCGGCATCGTGGCAAAAGAGCCGACGGACCTTGAAAGCACGGGATTGCGGGCCGCTGTGCGGGCCAGCAGGGCGACTGGCGCGGCAATACGCATTCATACCCACGCCGTGGATCGAGCCGCGGACAATCTGGTCGCCATTCTCGATGAAGAGGGCATGAACCCCGGCAAGGTCTCCTTTGATCACAGCGACGACAGTGGCGAGCTGGAGTATTTTCTGGGCCTCGTGAGGCGCGGTTATTCGCTGGGCATGGATCACGTCCATCGCGGGATCAGGCCCAACGCCAGGCCTTCGTTTGAGAGGCGGGCGGAATGTATCAGGCGCCTGATCGATGCCGGCTTCGCCGAGAGGCTTTTTATTTCACAGGATGTCGAGTTCGGAGGCACGCTCCTGCCTGACGCGGTGAAGGATTTCAGAAGCAGGCTTGACCCGGTGGAAGGCGTGCTGTTCACCACCCGCAGGCTGATACCGTATCTGCGGGGCATCGGTGTATCCGAACAGGCCATTCGCACGATCACGGTGGAAAACCCCAGGCGCTTTTTTGGCCTGACCATGTGACCCCGGACGTCCGGTTTGCGCCAGAAGCGGACATTGCTGACTGGAAGCTTCCTAATGGTATTATGGCCTTTCCAGACTCCTATGCCTCATACCAAGGGCGCGGCTGATCGTTGGCGTCGGATGGCGACTTCTCTCAATTTTCAATCGGTGCCGGAATGGCGGGGAAATGAAGCCGGGCCGCCGCAGGAATTTTGCACCCATCGAGCTGCGCCGTAGCTAAGACGATTGCCCCGCAGATCGATACTGTTTTCGTAGCTAACTCCTCGAGTTGACGGTCCGTAATACCCGCAGTTCCGTGAACCAGTGCGCTGCGCTCGCCATAGATTGCGTCCCATTCCGTTTTCAGATGCGGGAGGCCGACACGCACGAGCAGCCGCAGGACGCCTTGGCGCAGGCTTAATTTGAAAATGCTTTTCAGAGCGCTGGCTACCTCTAGGCGCTCTTCACCAAGATCAGCGCTGTCCATGACTTGAGCCTGTAACCGCTCAATAATTTGAAGTTGGTTAGGCGACCATTTTTCATCTTGTCCCATTTCTTCCACGGCAGAAATTGCCAGGACGATTTGGGCGACCGATTCCGAGGTCAAAAGCGCTTGATTGAGCAACCATAATCCCTTGGTCACGGTCGGCTTAACAGGAGGCCAATTCTCACCCAGCTCAGCAATGCACCCATAGAATTGCTTGGGATCAGCTGTGACCTTCGCTTCGATATTCACCTGTAAGATGCGGTTGTGTTCATCATCGGGCATCACCATCAACCCGTGAATGTTTGCCCCCCAATAACGATCATTCTCCGACGTTCCCGGCAGCGTTGGAATTATGGCCTCGATGCCTGCTTGCGTAAAAACGGATGTCGCCCGATCCTGCCCGACATCAACGCCCAACCTGTCGCAAACCCCTGCAAAATCTACAATGCTCTTTAGGTGTTGGCCGAATTCTTGGGCTTCTTTTTCTGTCTCAAAGCCACCGGCTCTAAATACAACCCATGTTGCGCCCTCAAGGGTACCCGCTCTGTCCTGGGACTCCAGAATTACGTTCTTGCCGCCGACCACAAACACGTACGACTTCTCTGTGGTGGTCAGCGGTTTAGCAAGTCGGACCCGCAACCTCGTTCGAAATTTCGTCTTCACCGCGCGTACTCCGCTTGCTTCAGACATAGCAGCACCTTCGTGCGATACTCAACGCCACGGTTGCAGCTCAATGAGGGGCTACCAAGCGCCACTTGCCACTATGTCCGCTTTGGGCCGGAAGCGGACATATCGGCGCGCGCCTCTCGGCCGCGGTGATGAAAGCCGCTCCAGTCTAAAGCAGCCGGATCTCGCGCAGTCGCTCCTGCAGATAGTCGTTGGCGGTGATCGGCGGCTGCGCCTTCTCCATGTCGCAGCCGGGCAGCGGCGCGATCACATAGTCCGGCGCGAAATGCAGGAAGAAGGGCATGGAATAGCGCGGCACCCCGCGCCGTTCCGGCGCCGGATTGACCACCCGATGGGTGGTTGACGGCAGCCGCCCGCACACGTTGCGCGCCAGCATGTCGCCGATATTGCACACCACCGCGCCCGGCGGGGCGTTGATGGGCAGCCAGGTGCCGTCCCGGTCCAGCACTTCCAGCCCGGCCTCCTCTGCCCCCAAGAGCAGGGTGATGGCGTTGATGTCCTCATGCGCCCCGGCGCGCACATGCGGGCTGCCGGCGGGCACCGGCGGATAATGCAAAAGGCGCAGGATGGAATTGCCGTCCCGGATCGCCGCGTCGAACTGGTGGCGCGACAGGCCCAGATACTGCGCGATCGCCTGCAGAATCCGCGCGCCCAGATGGTCCAGCGCCCCGTAAAGCCAGGTCTGGTGCTCACGAAAACCGGGCACTTCCTTCGGCCAGACATTGGGCGGCATCAGCGCGGCCAGCGGATGGCCCGGCGCCAGGTCGCGGCCGACATGCCAGAACTCTTTCAAATCATGCAGACTTGCGCCCTTGGCGGCTTCCTTGCCGAAGGGCGCATAGCCGCGCTGGCTGCCCACGCCCGTGATGTAGCCGCGCTTGACGTCCTCGGGCAGGGCGAACAGCGCCTTGGCGTCGTCCACCGCCAGCGCGATCCTGTCCTGGTCCAGGTCGGTATCGGTGACCACGGCAAAGCCATAGCGCTCGAACGAGGCACCCAGTTCGCGCGCGAAACGGTCGAAATCGCTGCCGTACAGCCGGAAGGAAACGGGTGTGATGCCGGTCATGGTGTTTCCTTCAGCGCGCTTTTTTCCGGCATGGAGAAATCCACGTCGACATTTGCGCCGGTATTCGTACGCTGCCTGCCGTGACGGCGGTGAAGGATGGAAGGACAGAGGTCAGGCGGGCTGTGGACAGGACGGTGTTGGACAAGGGGGAGGGGGCTCCGAAAAAAGTCCCAAAAGGGCCGCACCACGCCTGGAAAACCTGTTTCCGGCGCATGCTACAGCATGGCGGGGATAACCCGGTCCGGCGGGGCATGGCCGTCCACGAAGCTGCGGATATTGACGATCACCTTTTCGCCCATGTCGATGCGGCCCTCCACCGTTGCCGAACCCATATGCGGCAGCAGCACGACATTGTGCGCCTTGAGCAGCTTGGGGTTGACGGCCGGCTCATTCTCGAACACGTCCAGCCCCGCGCCCGACAATTGACCCTTCTCCAGCATCTGTGCCAGGCAGGTTTCGTCGATGACCTCGCCGCGCGCGGTGTTGACGATATAGGCGCTGGGCTTCATCAGCTTCAGCCGCCGCGCCGACAGAAGATGATAGGTGGCAGGCGTGTGCGGGCAGTTGACCGAGACGATGTCCATCCGCGCCAGCATCTGGTCCAGGCTGTCCCAATAGGTCGCCTCCAGTTCCTGTTCGATGTCGGGATGTACCGGCTTGCGGTTGTGGTAATGGATGCCCAGCCCGAAAGCGCGGGCCCGCCGTGCCACGGCCTGGCCGATGCGGCCCATGCCCACAATGCCAAGGCGCTTGCCCTGAAGGCGATGACCCAGCATCCAGGTGGGCGACCAGCCCTTGAACCTGTCTTCTTCCAGCGCCTTGACGCCTTCCACCAGCCGGCGGGGCACTGCCAGGATCAGCGCCATGGTCATGTCGGCGGTATCCTCGGTCAGGACGCCGGGCGTGTTGGTGACGGTGATGCCCTTGTCGGTGGCGGCGCGCACGTCGATATTGTCCACGCCGGTGCCGAAATTTGCGATCAGCTTCAGGTTGGCTCCGGCCTTTTCGATCAGCCGCGCATCGATGCGGTCGGTGACGGTGGGGACCAGCACATCGGCCTTGGCCATCGCCTCGGCCAGCTGGGCCGGGGTCATGGGCGCATCGCTCAGGTTCAGCCGCGCATCGAACAGTTCGCGCATCCGGGTTTCCACCGCCTCGGGCAGCTTGCGGGTGACGATGACGAGCGGCTTCTTTCCTGGCATGGGGGCGCTTTCGGATGGAGGATACATTAAAGCCCAGCGGCGGGGATGACGGAAGCGGTTGCTGCTGCTAAATCATTCGAGTCGCTGAGTTTCCGAGATGTTGCGCCGCTTCTCCGCGTTTCTTGCCATGGTCCTGGTGGCTGCCTTTTCGGGCGGCCCCGCCGTTTTGGCGGCGCAGGAGGCGCCCAAGGTCCAGCGTTATGTCAGCCTGAGGGTCAGCAAGGCAAATCTGCGCGAAGGCCCGACCTATGGGCACCGCATCCTGTGGGTCTATCGCCACAAGGGGTATCCCTTCGCCGTGCTCAACAGTTTCGATGCCTGGCGCAAGGTGCGGGCCCCGGATGGCGCGGTGGGCTGGATCAGCGCCAGCATGCTGTCGGAAAAGCGTACTGTCCTCGTCACCGGCAAGGGCCGTGCCCCGATCTATGCCAGGCCGGGCGATGGGAAGGTGGTGGCGCTGGCCGATCCGGGCGCCGTGGCCGATGTGAAGACCTGCCGGCGGGACGCCTGCCGCATCGACGGCAAGGGCATCGACGGCTGGATTTCCAGGACGCGCATCTGGGGCGTTGGAAAGGATGAAGTTTTCAACAGATAGATTTCCGGGCGGAAAAAATCCTCCGCGCCTAGTGCCGGAAATGGCGCATGCCGGTAAACACCATCGCCAGACCCGCTTCATCCGCCGCGTCGATCACCTTCTGGTCATTCAGTGAACCGCCCGGCTGGATCACCGCCGTCGCGCCGGCCTCGGCCACCGCCAGAAGGCCATCGGGGAAGGGGAAGAAGGCTTCCGATGCGGCAACCGATCCCACCGTGCGCGGTTCCGGCCAGCCGGCCAGGCGGGCCGCTTCCTTGGCCCGCAGCGCGGCGATGCGCGCGCTGTCCACACGGTTGGTCTGGCCCATGCCGATGGCGGCGGTCGAGCCGTCCTTCACATAGACAACGGCGTTGGACTTCACATGTTTGCCGATGGTGAAGGCCATCAGCATGTCGGCGATTTCACGCTCGCTCGGCACGCGTCTGGTCACCAACTTCAGCATATCGCGGGTGACGCGACCATTGTCGCGGGTCTGCACCAGGAACCCGCCGGACACCGATCGGTAGGTCAGGCTGGACGCCAGCGGATCGGGCAGGCCACCCGCCAGCAGCAGGCGCAGGTTTTTCTTGGCCGCCAGTACCTGGCGCGCATCCGCATCGGCATCGGGGGCGATGATCACCTCGGTGAATATCTTGCCGATCTCCTCGGCCGTCTCGCCGTCCAGCGTCTGGTTGAAGGCGATGATGCCGCCAAAGGCGCTGGTGGGATCGCAGGCCAGCGCTGCCTGATAGGCCTCTTTCAGGCTTCCCGCCAGCGCCACACCGCAGGGATTGGCGTGCTTGATGATGGCGCAGGCCGGTCCCCCCGCCGGATCGAATTCCGCCACCAGTTCATAGGCCGCGTCGGTGTCGTTGATGTTGTTGTAGGAGAGTTCTTTTCCCTGGATCTGCCTGGCGCCGGCGACGCCCGGTCGTGGATCGCCATCGACATAGAAGGCCGCCTTTTGGTGCGGGTTCTCGCCATAGCGCAGCGGCTGACGCAGCAGGCCGCCGAAGGCGCGGCGGCGGGGCGGCGCATCCGCCCCCTCCGCCTCCAGTTGCCCGGCGAACCAGTTGGACACCGCCGCGTCATACGCAGCGGTGCGGGCAAAGGCGCGCTGGGCCAGGGTCCGGCGCAGCGCCAGCGTGGTGGCGCCGCCATTGGCTCTTATCTCGTCCAGCACCGCGCTATAGTCTTCCACATCGACCACAACCGTAACCCAGTCATGGTTCTTGGCGGCGCTACGGGTCATGGCCGGCCCGCCGATGTCGATATTCTCGATCGTGGTTTCGAAATCGGCGCCACGCGCCACCGTGGCCTCGAACGGATAGAGGTTGCAGACCAGAAGATCGATGCCGGCGATGCCGTGCACCTTCATCGCCTCGGCATGATCGGTGTTGTCGCGCAATGCCAGAAGGCCCCCATGCACCATCGGATGCAGGGTCTTCACCCGGCCATCCATCATCTCGGGAAAGCTCGTGATTTCGGATACGTCGCTGACCTTCAATCCGGCATCGCGCAGCGCCCTGGCGGTGCCGCCGGTAGAGATCAGCATCACGTCCTGGTCTGCCAGGCCCCGGGCGAAGTCGATCAGCCCGGTCTTGTCGGAAACGGAAATCAGGGCGCGGGAAATCTTGCGAAGGCTCATCAGCGACTCGTCCGGCGGGCTTTTCCGGGGCCGCTCTTACTTCTTCAGCACCGAATATAAAAGGGCCAAGCCGGCACCTGCACACAGGCTCCATAGTACGGGAACCTGATAATGGTGCTGATTCAGGGTGAAAGCGATGTCACCCGGCATGGGGTCGAAGTCGAAGGCCATCATCACCGGGGCCAGCATCACCGATGCCAGCACAAGGATCACAAGCATGATGGCCAGCCGGTTAATGGCCCGCCTCCCCGTAGGGCTTCGATGAAAGCGGCATGGGCACGATCCCCAGCCGGTTGAACAGCGCGCGGTCCTTGCCCGTGACCGGATTGGGCGTGGTCAGCAGCCGTTCGCCATAGAAGATTGAATTGGCGCCTGCCAGGAGGCAGAGCGCCTGGGTCTCGTCGCTCATTTCCTCGCGGCCGGCCGACAGACGCACCATCGATTTTGGCATGGTGATGCGCGCCACCGCGATCATGCGCACGAAGTCCAGCGGATCGAGCGGGGCACTGGCGCCCGACGGTGTGCCCTTAATCTGCACCAGCGCGTTGATCGGCACGCTTTCGGGATGCGTGGGCAGGGTGGCCAGGGCATGGATCAGCCCGATGCGGTCGTCCGCGCTTTCGCCCATGCCGACGATGCCGCCGCAGCAGACATTGATGCCCGCGCTGCGCACATGTTCCAGCGTGTCCAGCCGGTCCTGATAGGTCCGTGTACTAACGATCTGTGGGTAGTATTCGGGCGAGGTGTCGAGGTTGTGGTTGTAATAGTCCAGGCCGGCATCCTTCAGCCGCTGCGCCTGGGCACCCGTCAGCATGCCCAGCGTGACGCAGGTCTCCATTCCCATCGCCTTGACGCCTTCAACCATGGCGCAGACCTGGTCCAGGTCCCTGTCCTTGGGCGACCGCCAGGCTGCACCCATGCAGAAACGGCTGGCGCCGGCGGCCTTGGCCCTTGCCGCGTCGGCCAGCACTGCGTCGAACGCCATCAGCCTGGACGCCTTGACCCCGGTCTCATACTTGGCGCTCTGCGAGCAGTAGCCGCAATCCTCCGGGCAGCCGCCGGTCTTGATCGACAGCAGCGTCGAGATCTGGACCTCGGTGGGATCGAAATGGGCGCGATGTACACTCTGGGCCCGGAACATCAGATCGGGGAAGGGCAGGGCGAAGAGGGCGGCGATCTCCTCCCGCGTCCAGTCGGAGCGGGGGGGGATGTGCAGGTCTTTGAGGGCGGCGTTCATGGAGGGCAGATTAGCGGCGGAAAAGGTCCGCGCAAGCGGCATTTCGGGGACCGGCCAGAGGCCCGGCAGGCCGCGTTGACCGGGCGATTTTCGCCGTTATAGTCCCGCGGCCATTCGATTTTTCGCTGCCCCAGTGGCGGAATGGTAGACGCAGCAGACTCAAAATCTGTCGCCTTCACGGGCGTGCTGGTTCAAGTCCGGCCTGGGGCACCAGTCTTCGCGCAGCGGAGGCTGCGCGAAGACTGGTGCCCCACCAGGCCTTGTCGATTTGGCTTCGCGCCGCAATCTCTGCGTAAGCGCCATGCGCGCCCCGCATGTAACCGCCGTGCTTTTCCTGTATTGATGCGCATCGTTCGCCAAACGCGATCGATCAGTTCTCCCGCGGGTTGCTTGTCCACCAGTGGCCGCCGGATGAATAATCGTCGCGTCCTTTTCGGGAACGGCACCCATGTCTCTCAAACGCATTCTTGGCGCGTCACGGCCCCTCGGAGGGCCGCTCGCCATCATCGTCCTCGTGGTCGGTGCTTCTGCAGCCGCCTTCGCCTATACCGCCGGCTGGTTCAGCCCCGCCCGGCTGACGCCAGAGCGCATCGTCGATGCCCTGTCGCGGCGCGGCGGCGCCCCCATCGGCCACCGCCGCAACCATTCCAAGGGCATCTGTTTCACCGGCACCTTCGTGGCCGGCGGCGAAGGTGCGCACTGGTCCACCGCCCCCATGCTGGCACAAGGCAGCTATCCGGTGATCGGCCGCTTCGCCATCGCGGTGGGCAATCCCCTGGCACCCGATGCGGCGGGCCGCGTGCGCAGCATGGCGATCCGCATCGTGGCGGGCGGCCAGGAATGGCGCAGCGGCATGAACAATTCACCCGTCTTCGTCGTGGCCACGCCGCAAGCCTTCTATGAACAGGCGCTGGCGTCCGACATCGATCCGGCCGCCGGCAAGCCCGATCCCACGGCGCTGAAGCGTTTCCGCGCCGCCCATCCCGAAACCGCCGGCTTCTTCCGCTGGGCCGCGAACGCGCCCTGGACCACCAGCTATGCCGACCAGCGCTACAACAGCCTGAACGCCTTCCGCTTCATCGACGCGTCGGGCGTGGCGCATCCCGCACGCTGGTCGATGATCCCACAGACGGCTGCGCAGACCATCACGCCGGAGCAGCGCAAGGCGCTCGGCCCGAATTTCCTTGCCGCCGATCTGAAGCGCCGACTGGCGAAAGGCCCGCTCCGCTGGCGCATGGTGGCAACGCTGGCCCAGCCTGGAGATCCCACCAATGACGCAACCAGGGCGTGGCCGGCGGACCGGCCCGTCGTCACGCTTGGCACGCTTGTGGTCAAAAGGGCCGAAGACGAAGCAAGTGGTCCCTGCCGCGACTACAATTACGATCCCCTGATCCTGCCGTCAGGCATCAGCGGCTCCGACGATCCGCTGCTGGCTGCGCGTTCGGCGACCTATGCCGTCTCCTTCGATCGCCGAATGGCCGAGGCGCGGCAGTATCCCCGAGATGGGAGGTCGCAATGATCACGCGTTTTTCCGTCCTGCAGCGCTGGCTGCACTGGCTGATGGCGGTGATGGTGATTGCCATGCTCTTCATCGGCATCGGCATGGTCTCAACCGTGCAGCCGCGCTTTGGCACGCTGGTGGCCGTTCATCGTCCGCTGGGCATTGCCATCCTTTTGCTCGCGATGGTGCGCCTGGCTGTGCGCTGGCGCCGGGGCACGCCGCCCCTGCCGGCCTGGCAGACGTTTGGCGCCAAAGCGTCGCATGTTCTGCTCTACGCGCTGCTGCTGGCGATGCCGTTGATCGGCTGGTCGATGCTGTCGGCGGGCGGCTATCCCATCGTGCTGTGGGGACCGCTGCGGCTTCCGGCCATAATGCCGCATGATGACAGCCTGTATGCCGTGCTGCGCGGTGCCCATACCGTGCTGGCGCTGCTGCTGTTCGCCACCATTCTGCTGCATCTGGCGGCGGCCCTGTTTCATGCGCTGGCACGGCGGGACGGAGTTTTCGCCAGCATGGTGCCATTCGCTTCCCGAAATACCCCTGTCGGCCCAAAGCTCGGTTGACACGGTCTGGCGATGCCATAGCCTCTCGCCAAACAGATTGGGGAGGTTTTCATGCGCATCGCCATCCTTTCGCTTGCTGCCGCTGTCCTGTGCATGCCGGCCGTTGCCCAGCCGCTGCCCGAGCCTTCATCCTATCCGCCGGTGGTGGGTGCAAGGGGTGTGATCACCACCCACGAATTGTCGCTCGACATGGCCGAAAGAATAGCCCGTGCCGGTATCGATCAGTGCCGCAAGATGGGCTACCACACCACCATGGTGGTGATCGATTCCAGCGGCACCATGAAGGTTTTCCTGCGCGACGACCAGACCGGCCCCCACACCATCAACCTGGCCCAGGACAAGGCCTATACTGCGCTGACTCTGGCCAACCGCTTCGCCACCTCGCTCAACTTCGCCAAGACGCGTGGCGGTACGCTGGGCACGCCCATGCCAAATATCCGCGGCGTGACCACGGTGGGCGGCGGCGTGCCGATCAAATATCATGGCGAGACTATCGGCGCGGTGGCGTCCTCCGGCGCGGTCGGTGCCGACAAGGACGAGATCTGCTCCCAAGCCGGCATCGATGCGGTCGCCGCAGAACTGAAATAGCGGACTGACAAACCGAAAAGGGGCGGCGCCTGATCAGAGGCGCCGCCCTTCCACTTTCTCGCAGGTGTCGGCAACGATGGGCCGACGGTGCCGACCAAGTTGCCGACGGAGGGGGGCTTAATGACTCGACAGGATGATTGAGGCGATCAGTCCGGTGGCTGCGGCGGCAAGGACATAGTTGCCGTCCACCCGGCGCCATTCATAACCGTGCGGGGGCTGGTGCAGATGATGACGGCGCCAGTCGACGCGGGAGCCGTGATTCCAGTCGTACCGGGCAATATGTCCGCCTTTGCGCCAGTCATGGTGGTCGGCGTGACGATCCATCGCCGAACCGCGCATTGCAGGACCATGCATTGCCGGCCCCTGCATCGCAGGTCCGTGCGTGGCCGGTCCCGGACGATGGTCGTGGCGCCCATAATCCTGGGCGATGGCCGAGCCCATGGTGCCGGTCAGCAGGGCCAGGGCGGCGGCGGTGGTGATAAAGCGTTTCATGGCAAAACCTTTCCGTTGAACTCGGGTGTGAGGCTATGGGCGATACTTTGAACCTTCTCTGAGACCGCCATTCAGGTTTCCTGACAGGCGCTGTCGCATTCTGTCTCAGAGACGCGTGCCACGAATGGCCGACATGTAGACAGCGCTCTTGCGCCGGCGATTCAAAAGCGCGATTTGGGAGGTGCAGGCAGGACGCACCTGCTTAATGGCGCTTTTCCGACGGATGCCGGTCATGAATGCGCGCAATTGGGGACTGCTGCTTTTCCTGTCGCTGCTGTGGGGCAGCAGCTTCTTCTTCTATAAGGTGTTGGTGGCGGTTCTGCCGCCGGTGACGGTGGTGTTGGGCCGGGTTGGATTTGCCGCCATCGCGCTGAACCTGTGGCTGGCCGTGCGCGGCACGCCGCTGTCGCTGGGTGGCGGTCTGTGGAAGCGCTTCCTGCTTCTGGGCCTGCTGAACAATGCAATCCCCTTCGTGCTGATCGCCTGGGGCGAGACGCACATTACCAGTGGCATGGCCTCGATCCTGAACGCCACCACGCCCATCTTCATGGTGGTGGTGGCGCATCTGGGCACCCATGACGAGAAGCTCTCCGCCGCCAAGGTGCTGGGCATCGCCTTTGGCATCGTGGGCACGGTGGTGCTGGTGGGTCCGGCGGCCTTCGCCGGCACCAGCTACATCTGGGGCGAACTGGCAGTGATCGCCGCCTCCTGCACCTATGCCTTCGCCGGTGTCTACAGCCGCCGGTTCACGGGCCTTGCGCCCCTGACGGCGGCCACCGGCCAGATCACCGGTGCCGCGGCAATTCTCCTGCCCCTCTCTCTGCTGGTGGACCGGTCTTGGCATTATGCGGTGCCGGATGTGAGGATCTGGGCGGCGTGGCTGGCCATCGCACTGGTCAATACCGCGTTGGCCTATGTCGTCTATTACCGCATGCTGGCGACCGCGGGTGTCACCGCCATCTCGCTGACCACCTTCATCATTCCGCCGATCGCCGTGGTGCTGGGCGCGGCGGTGCTGGCCGAGCCGGTGACTTGGAACGCCATTGCCGGCATGGGCATAATCGCGCTGGGAATTTTGGCGATTGACGGGCGCTTCATGCGCCGGCGGACCGTGGCGGCGGCGTGATGAGCGGCTTTCGCATCGAATCGGGGCAGGACGCGCTGGCCGAAATCGCCACCCTGTTCCGTGCCTACGCCGCGATGCTGCCGGTCGATCTGTCGCCCCAGGGCTTCGACGTGGAGCTGGCGGCGCTGCCCGGCGAGTATGCCCCGCCGGGCGGGGCGCTGCTGATTGCGCGCGACGACAATGGCACCGCGCTTGGCTGCGTTGCCCTGCGGCCGCAGTTGCCGGGCACAGGCGAGATCAAGCGCATGTATGTGATGGACGCGGCGCGAGGTCGAGGTGTGGGCCGCTCCCTGCTGAAAGCAGTGCTTGGGGTGGCGCGCGCCAGCGGTTACCGCGAAGTCAAGCTAGATACGCTGCGGCACCTGACGGCAGCGCAGGCGCTGTACCGCGCCTTCGGCTTCGAACCCATCGCGCCCTACGCGCCGCCCCTTTATCCCGACCAGCTCTTCTTTGGTCTGACGCTGGATTAAGCCGCTGTCCAGCCGCCATCGATGGTGATCAGCGCGCCTGTGATGGAGCGCGCCATGTCGCCCGCCAGAAAGACCGCCAGCGCGCCAATCTCGTCCACTGTCACGAACTGTTTGGTCGCCTGGCCGGCCAGCATCACGTCGTTGATCACCTGCTCACGGGTCAAACCGCGCGCCTGCATGGTGGCGGGGATCTGCTTTTCCACCAGCGGCGTCCACACATAGCCTGGGCAGATGGCATTGACGGTGATGCCATGGGCGGCAGTTTCCAATGCCACCGTCTTGGTCAGGCCGGCGATGCCGTGCTTGGCGGCGACATAGGCTGACTTGAAAGGTGAGGCGACCAGCGCATGGGCCGATCCGGTATTGATGATGCGGCCCCATTTGCGAGCCTTCATTCCCGGCACCGCAGCGCGCACCGCATGGAAGGCCGACGACAGATTGATGGCGACGATGGCGTCCCATTTCTCGGGCGGGAAATCTTCCACGGGCGAGACGAACTGGATGCCGGCATTGTTGACCAGGATATCCACCGCGCCGAACGCCTTTTCCGCCTCCGCCACCATGGCGGTGATCTCTGGCGGCCTTGTCATGTCGGCATCGCTGTAAAGCGCCCTGATGCCGAATGCGCTCTCCAGCCCGGCGCGCTCTTTCTCGATCGCCTCGGCCTCGCCGAAACCGTTGATCATTACATTGGCGCCCTCGGCAGCCAGCGCCCGGGCTATTCCCAGGCCGATACCGCTGGTCGCCCCGGTCACGACGGCGGCTTTGCCTTTGAGCATCTCGAACTCCCGTTGCTGAATGGCGCAAGCATGGCACAGCCGCAGCGCGATGAAAAAGCCGAAAAGTCCTGCCGAATCCGCTATAAGCCGGCATGGGAAGGCTGCGCGGGGCAAGGGCATGAACGGGGCAGGGACCATTGCCACCCGGCTGGCCGCGCTGCCCGCGACGCGCGGCACCTGGCGCCGCGTCTCGCTTCTGTCGCTGGGCGGTTTCTTCGAATTCTACGACCTGTTCCTGGGCACCTATGTCGCGCCGGGACTTGTCAAGTCTGGCGTCCTGACCACCACCACGCCGGGCCTGTTCGGCACCACGGGCGTGGCCGGCTTCTTCGCCGCCTTCTTCGCGGGCCTGTTCGTGGGCACTGCCCTGTTCGGCTTCATCGCCGACAGGCTAGGGCGCCGTTCGGTCTTCACCTGGTCGCTGATCTGGTATGCCGCGGCGAGCCTGGTGATGGCCTTCCAGACCGACGCCTTCAGCCTGAATGTCTGGCGCTTCATATGCGGCATCGGCGTAGGCGTTGAGCTCGTGACCATCGACACTTACATTGCCGAGATCTGTCCGCCTGCCTGGCGTGGCCGCGCCTTTGCCTATGCCAATGTGATCCAGTTCATGGCCATTCCCCTGGCCGCGCTGCTGGGCTGGCTTTTGGTGCCGCGCACGATCCTGGGGCTGGACGGCTGGCGCTTTGTGGTGATGGCGGGTTCGGCGGGTGCGCTGGCTGCCTGGTGGCTCCGCCGCCGGCTGCCCGAAAGCCCGCGATGGCTGGCTCAGCATGGCCGCTCCGCCGAAGCCGAAGAGATTGTCGCCGGCTGGGAACTGGAAGCGCGGCTGGAGCAGCCCGGCTGGACCAGCGTGCCCGCCGCCGCGGCCGCTGAGGGAGGGGGCCGCGGCGCCTTTATGGAAATACTGTCGCCCCGCTATCGCGGCCGCACGATCATGCTGATCGTGTTCAACCTCTTCCAGGCGGCGGGCTATTATGGATTTGCCAGCTGGGTACCGACACTGCTGATCTCGCAGGGCATCGCGGTCACTACCAGCCTGCTCTACACTTTTATCATCGCCATTGCCGCGCCGATCGGTCCGTTGCTGGGCCTGTGGTTTACCGGCCATATCGAGCGCAAGCACCTGATCGTGGGCGCGGCGCTGGCCATTGCCACTTTCGGCCTTCTGTTCACCCAGGCGCGCGGCATGGCGGGTGTGATCGCCTGCGGCGTAGCGCTGACGGTGGCGAACAACGTCCTGTCTTTCGCCTATCACGGCTACCAGCCCGAGCTTTATCCCACCCGCATCCGCGCCTTCGGGGTAGGGTTCGTCTATTCCTTCTCGCGTCTGTCGACCATGTTCAGTGCCTTTGTGATCGCTGCCATCCTGCGGGTGGCCGGCGCGGGCGGCGTCTTCGTTTTCATCGCCGGCTGCATGGCAGTGGTGGCGCTGGTGATCGGCCTGTTTGGTCCGCGCACCCATGGCCGGCCATTGGAGATGATCTCCCAGTGATTTCAGTAAGTTAATCTATAAATATATAAAATCAATTTTTCCATCTTGAAAACTTGATAAATTCAATTATCTCTTCTGCCATGACAATGCGTGACTGGCAAGAACTGACTGCGCTCACCCGGGGCGCCCCCCTGGTGGTGGAGCGGGTGCGAATGGGCGATATCGCCATCGAAGGGGCATTCGAATTGCCTCAACTCGCCCGCCTCACCATGGAGGACCAAGTGTTCATCGCCGCCTTCCTCAAGAGCCACGGCTCGATCAAGGAGATGGAGCAGGTCTTCGGTATCTCCTATCCCACCGTCAAGGCGCGATTGAACCGCATCGCCGGCCAGCTGGAATTTATCGAGACCGATGTGGCGCCCGCGCCGTCGCGGGGCGGAATTCTCGACCGGCTGGAGCGCGGCGAGATCGACGCCGCCACCGCCATCCGCGAACTGGAGGCACGATGAAAGGCGAGATACTTCCACCGTTGACGGCCAGCGTGCACGTTCGCCGGGCGGGCTGGCGTTTCGGCCTGCGGCTATGGCTGCCGCTGTTCCTGTTCTGGCTTCTGCTGCTGCCGCTGGTGCTTCTGGCGCTGCCGTTCCTATTGGCCGCTGCCCTGATCTTTGGGGTGCGTTTCTGGGGCAGCATCCGGGCCGTGCTTTCCCTGCTGGCCGCCACCCGCGGCACCTCGATCGCGGTGGACAGGCCCGGCAGCCGTATCTTCGTCAATCTGCAGTGAGGGTTTTTGCCATGACCGACAATCGCCGACATATCCTGGACATGCTCGCCAGCGGCAAGATCACCGCCGCGGAGGCCGAGCGCCTGCTGGCCGCTCTGGAGCGTCCCGCCGGCGCCACTGTGATGAGCGAAAGCGACCGCGCCAAATATCTGCGCGTTCTGGTCGATACCGTGGACCCGCTTGAGGGCCCCACCAAGGTCAATGTGCGCGTGCCGATGCAGCTGTTGCGCGCGGGCGTCAAGCTGACCGGGTTCATCCCCAGCCACGCGCGCGAGCAGGTCAATGATGCGCTGCGCAAGGAGGGCATTTCCTTCGACATCAACAACATCACGCCGCAAAATCTGGAGGATGTGGTCGAACAGCTGCGCGAGCTGACGGTGGATGTCAACAACGACAATACCAAGGTGCGGGTCTTCTGTGAGTGAGCCGCTGCTTTCCGCGGCGCGCACCCGGCCGGCTGATCGCACCGCATGAACTACCGCCACGGCTATCACGCTGGAAATTTCGCCGATGTGGTCAAGCATGTCGCGCTGGTGGTGATCCTGCAGCATCTTCGCAAGAAGGATGGCGCCTTCTCGGTGATCGACACCCATGCCGGGCGCGGGCTGTACGATCTGCGCGACGCCGCGCCCATAGCGACGGGCGAGGCAGAAGGCGGCATTGCCCGGCTGGCGGACCTGGCCGCGAAAGATGCTCCGCCCGCGCTTGGCGCCTATCTGCGCCTGGTGAACGAATGTGGCAGGCAGCGCTATCCGGGCTCGCCCCTGATCGCGGCGAATCTGCTGCGGCCGCAGGACCGGCTGACGGCCATCGAGAAGCATCCCGAAGAAGCGGCGATCCTGAAAGAGGTGCTGGCGCCGTTTCGGGGTGCCGTCGCGCAAGAGGCGGACGGCTATGCACGCCTTGTCAGGCTTTTGCCACCGCCGTCGCGGCGTGGGTTGATACTGATCGATCCGCCCTTCGAGGCGACCGGCGAGTTCGAAATCCTGGCCCGCACGCTGGCCACGGCCATCCGCAAATTCGCCACTGGCATCTTTCTGGTCTGGTATCCCATCAAGTCGCAAAGCGCCGCCGACGCGTTCATTGGCGAGTTGCTGGCAGCCGGGATTGCCAAGGCGCTGACGGTTGAAATTGCCGTCGCCCCGCCATCAGAGCGCTTGACCCGCGCCGGGGTGCTGGTGGTCAATCCGCCTTATGGCTTCGCCGCCGAAATGCTAGCCACCGCTGCGCTGCTTGCGCCGCGCCTTGCCCTTGATCCGGCGCGCAATCCTGCCACGATTGACGTAAACTGGCGCGCGGGATCGGAATGACGAAGATCATCTTTCCGCGATCGCCGCAAACAGGGAGGAATTCATGATCCGGCAATTCTGCGCTGCGCTTTGCCTTGCCCTTCTTTCGGTCCTTCCCGCGCGGGCGGCGGCCACCGACATCATTCCCGCCGCGGCCCTGATCCAGCCCGCCGACTTGGCCGGCGAGCTGAAGTCCGCGCCGCCCATCATCCTTCAGGTGGGATTCAGCAAACTTTATGAACAGGCTCATATTCCAGGCGCGATCTATGCGGGCCCCGGCCGCAGCGATGAAGGGCTGGCAAGCCTGAAGGCCCAGGCCGAAAAGTTGCCGCGCGACGCTGCGCTGGTGATCTATTGCGGATGCTGCCCGTGGAACCGCTGCCCCAATATGGGCGCGGCCTATACAGCGCTGAAGACGATGGGCTTCACCAAAGTGAGGGCGCTCTACATTGCCGAGAATTTCGGCCAGGACTGGGTGGACAAGGGCTATCCGGTGGTGCGGGGCCAGTAACATGCAGCGGCGCGGATTTCTGGCTTGCGCAATCATGGCAAGCGCCGTGGCGCTGGATGCGCGCGGCCGCGCCTTCGCCGCTGCTCCAAAAAAGCTCAAGCCCGGCATGGCGGCGCCGTCATTCATCCGCACCGGGCTGGATGGCAAGCCGGTCGATCTGTCCCGGTACAAGGGCAAGGTCCTGCTTATCGACTTCTGGGCCAGTTGGTGCGCGCCCTGCATTATCGCCATTCCCCATTTCCGCGCCTGGCAGGGCCAATGGGGTGAACGGGGCCTGCAGGTGATCGGCATCTCGATGGACGATGCGGCCTCGGATGCCCGGGCCGCCGCCGCCCGGCTGAAGGTGAATTACCCCGTGGTGATGGGCGACGTGAAGCTGGCCGACCAGTATGGCGGCATACTGGGATTGCCGGTCGAGATGCTGGTGGGCCGGGACGGACGCATCATTGCCATCTGGCAGGGCGAAACTCCGCCGGAAACCATCGAAAAGGCGGTTCGCGCGGCGCTGGGCTGACGGGTCCCGGGTGATGGGGTAACGACCCCATGCGGGGTGAAAAGCCGGTTCTGCGCGCCCCGCAAAACGGCTTGCCTTGGTGGGGACGCTCCCTTATCACCGCCGGCGGACAGGTGGTCGAGTGGTTGAAGGCACCGCACTCGAAATGCGGCGTACGTGCAAGCGTACCGTGGGTTCGAATCCCACCCTGTCCGCCAGATCGCCCGTTTTTGAGCTAGCAGGCGACGCACGCGGCGTACAAACTGCCCCAAAAACGCTTACCGCCGCCGCCGCCGCCGTCAAGGCCTCCGCTCGGCGATACGGCAGTTGCCAGGCACACGGCCCGCTGTGGCAAGATTCGGTTGGCTGTCGCTTCCCTCAGATCTGCGCTAAGCTGTATACAGCGGCTGGTCAAAAGCGGGCACAAATTGTCGATGATCCTCGAAGCGTATCTCGAGAATGAGCTGGCACTTAAACGCTATCTGAGGCGGTTTATCAGGTCTTGTGAGGCTGCCGACGATCTCGCGCAAGAGGCGTTCTTGCGAGCCTTCGCTGCGGAATCCGGGCGCGTGATTGAGGCGCCAAAAGCCTTTTTATTCAAGGTCGCCAAGAACTTGGCTCTGAACGAGCTGGCCCGGCAATCCTCAATGGCAATCGAGCCTCTAGGGGATTTCGAGGGCCAGGAGGTTCTAGAAGATAGTAGCCAGGCCGCGGTTGATGATGTTGTCGACAGCCGAGAACGTGTTCGTCTGCTGGCGCGCGCGATTGCAGCATTGCCGCCGCAGTGCGCAAAAGTCTTCATTCTTCGCAAAATGCGGGGTTTGTCGCAAAAGGAGATCGCGGTCCGGCTTAACATCTCAGTCAGGACAGTTGAAAATCATGTCGCCCTCGGGCTATCGCGCTGCAGGGCTTACATGCGGGCGCATGGCGGTGCCACGGGGGAGGGGGACGGGAATTCCCGGATGCCGCAGCGCGTCCCCACGGCCCTCGGCAAAGTCAAAAAGGCAGAGTAGTTCCGTGTTAAGCTTGAAAGTGCAATGACCGACAAGGGCACAATACTGGCGTTTCCGGATACATCAGCCATCGAGGCCGAGGCCGCGGCCTGGGTTGCGCGCTTCGATGCGGGTGACGTCTCTGCCAAGGATCAGGCAGCGTTCCAGGAGTGGTTGAACCGCAGCGTGCTCCATCGGGAGGCCATTGCGGAATATGGCAATCTTTGGTCGGAATTCGACGCGCTGAGGTTGCTCACCGATACTGATGAAGTCGGGCGGGAAGCCGGCGTGCGCGACAAGCGTCCCGCCATGCTGGAAAGGGCGAGGCCCTGGCTTGCGGCGTGCGCGGCCGCTGTGATTGCGGTCGCCGGAGGGGCTGTGCTTTTCCAGCCAAAGCCGCAGGATTCCGCAAAGGCCCAGAACCATCCATCCGCCACGCATTTCTATCCAACCGCCAGGCTTTTCTACGAAACAGCAGTTGGCGGCCACAGAAGGATCACCCTGGCTGATGGTTCATCGGTGATCCTCAATACGGACAGCCGGCTGGACGTGGATTTCTCCGCCGGGCACCGGGATGTCCACCTGCGGCGCGGGGAAGCCTATTTTGAAGTCATACATAACAAGGCCCGCCCATTCACGGTGTATGCGGACAATTATGCGGTGCGCGACATCGGGACCGCATTCGACGTTCATCTGTCCAGAAAGGGCCTGGTCGAGGTAGGCGTCACCAAAGGGCGCGTCGAGGTCGCGCCTACGAATGGCGTGCATGTTTTCGCCGCCGCGAAAAGCCTGGGCGTCATCGCAGCCGGTCACAATATCGTGCTTGGCGAGAAAGTCGAACAGGTCCGAGCCGTGCCCAGTGTCGATCTGGGACGCAAGCTGGCCTGGCGGCAGGGAGAGCTTATCTATACCGGGCAACCGCTGAAGGACGTCCTTGCCGATATCAGCCGCTATTCGAACATCAAGATCGAGTTGGCCGATCCGGCGCTTGAAGACCTTCCGGTCGGCGGCGCCTTCAAGACGGACCAGATCGTTGCCATCTTTGCCGCGTTGGAAAACAATTTCGGCATCCATGCGGAATGGATCGATCCGCAACATGTCCGCTTCACTTCAGGTCCCGCAAAACCACCCTCCCGGGATTGAAGCGTTCTGGCGCGCCGGCCGTTGGGCCGATTCGCCTGTGTCTCGATGAAAATTTTACAGACCGCCGCCGATATGGCGCGCGGCGCGGCTTTGCATGCCCGCTTTCCGGCTGAATTGCTTGTTGTAAAAGGGCAACGCGCGGCCGGCCCAAAATTTTTATAAATGAGGCTAGGTGGATTGGCCTCCACGCCGGTCTCAATCATCATAAGGCCGGTGTGAAGGCAAAGTGTGCCAACCCACTGGGTCAGAAAAATGAATGTTAGGGGAGTGACGCTCGCGGCGGTCGCGCTTTGCGGATGTCTGGCAGTTTCAGGTCCCGCTATTGCAGAACCCTCGTTTGCGCAGACCTCGAAATATGAAGTGGATATTTCGGGGACGGAGCTGACAACAGCCCTGCCTGCCTTATCACGGCAGACAGGGGTGGTTGTTCTTTACCCCTATCAACTGGCTCAGGTCCGGAGCAATCCGGTCAAAGGTTTGTACACGGTTTCCGAGGCATTGCAGTTGATGCTTCAAGGAACCGGCTTCTCCGGCGACGTCACTGAGCAGGGAGCTGTTTCCATCTCCCGGCAAAGAAGAAGTTGCGACACAGAGGGGGAAGCCATGCTTCGCGATTCAAAATCCACAGTCTCCGTTATTGCCCTTATTGCCGGCCTGTTCAGTTGGCCGGCCTGCGCCCAGACCGCGGCCCAGCCGGCGGCCGGCGGGCAGGGCGCGCCCGAAGGCCTGGAAACCGTGGTTGTTACCGGTTCGCGCGTCATTTCCGACGTAGCCAATTCACCGACGCCGATTACCGCCGTCAGCACCGATCAGCTGCTGACCACCACCCCGACCAACCTTGCAGACGGCTTGAACAAGCTGCCGATTTTCCAGAACAGTGCGTCGGAGCGCAACCTGAGCAGCGGCGGCGGCAACAACAGCGGCAACTTCCTCAACCTGCGCAATTTCGGCCAGCAGCGTACCCTGGTCCTGCTGGACGGCATGCGCCTGCCGCCCTCAAACCAGGGCGGCAGCGTCGATGTCAGCACCCTGCCGCAGATGCTGATGTCCCGCGTGGACGTCGTCACCGGCGGCGGGTCGGCGGTTTACGGCTCCGACGCCATCACCGGCGTGGTCAATTTCGTCCTCGACAAGCATTTCACCGGCTTCAAATACGAAGCCAATGCCGGCATTTCAGGCTATGCCGATGGCTTCAAATACAAGGTGAATGCGGCAGCGGGTGCCGACCTGTTCGGCGGCAGGGGGCATATCGAAGGCGCCATCCAGTATCAGCATGGCGACGGTGTGCTACAGGGTGCCCGGCCGATATTTGCACACCAATTTTCGTCCTATAACACCGGCAATACCCCAGCCAACCCGATCACCAATGTTCAGAACGGCGGCCAAACGGTCTCGACGTTCAGCGGCAAGATCACCTGCTCGAATTGCTCAGTCAACGGCTATGAGTTCGGCTCTCCAGGCGTGCCCACCCCCGCCAATCTGGGCTATATCCCCGCGGGCCAGAACGCTATCGCAGTCGGCGGCGATGGAGCCGCCGTGAAGTATGAATCGATCTACGGCGACACCCGCAACGCCACGGCGTTCGGACGCTTCAGCTACAACATCAATGACGATACCACCTTCTTCGCGCAGGTCTCGCTCGCGCAGGCCAATGTCTTTAACTATTTCTTCCCGTCGCAGCAGGAGCCCAGCCGCCAGACCGTCACCTATTACAAGAACAATGCCTTCCTCCCGCTGGCCACCCAGGCGCTGTTGGGCGATAACAGCGCCACCGACCCCAACTGGGCGACCGACGGCACCAATACCTTCAAGGTGTCGGAATGGTATGCCGACCCGAACCGCACCCGCAAAACCAACAACGTCACGCGCAATATCGTCGGTACCATCGGTTTGGATGGCGCGGTCTTCGGGGATTTCGCCTGGAACGCCCATTACACTCATGGCGAAACGCGTCTGTCGACCACCGGCCTCTTCAACGGCAACAATCAGTATCATGACGCGGCGCAGGACGCTGTGATCGATCCCGCCACCCACAACATCGTTTGCTGGAATAATACCGCGGCGGCGATCGCCCAGTATGGCGATCTCTATCCCGGTTGTATCCCGATCAACACATTCGGCAACAACGTGACCACGGACGCGCAGTATACATACTGGTCGCGGTCGACGCATTTCTCCGAGACCAACACCATGGACGATATCTCCGCCGACATCTCGGGCAATCTCTTTGACCTGCCGGCCGGGCCGCTCAAGGTGGCATTGGCGGGCGAAATGCGCTGGCTCGGTTATGACATCGAATCCAACGCCTCGCCGACGGCGGTGGTCAATTGCACTGGCCTTCGCCTGTGCGGCAACGCCGCCGGTACCGGCCCCGTCAATCAGGCCACGGTCACGCAGACCTTGTGGGACAACAACACCGTGCCCAGCGTCTCGGCCAACGAGAATGTCTGGGAGTTCTCGGGCGAAGTGGGCGTTCCGATCCTCAAGGATCTTCCTCTGGTCCAGAGCTTCAACGCCGACCTCGCGGGCCGCTACACCAATTACAGCATCTCCGGCTCGGTGGAGACCTGGAAGATCGGCCTGGACTGGCACGTGAATGACGATATCCGCTTCCGCGGCACGACGTCCGTCGACATTCGCGCGCCCACGCTGAATGATCTGTTTTCGCCCCAGGTGTCCAACAGCGGGCCCTTCCTGGATCCCCTGACCAACTTCAATCCGGGTGGCATCCAGACCGTGTCCGGGGGCAACCCCAACCTGGTGCCGGAATCATCGCGCACCTATACCGGGGGTATCGTCCTGACGCCGACCTGGATTCCGGGCCTGACGGTGTCGGCGGACTACTACCAGATCAAGCTCAAGAACGCGATCACCAGCATCAGCGGCAGCAATCCGGCGATTGCCAATCTCTGTATCGCATCCGGTGGTACCTCGCCGTTCTGCAAGCTGTATGTCCGGCCATTCCCCTATACGAATACCACGCCGGCCAACTATCCCACGCTCCTCTACAGCCAGAGCCTCAACGCGGCGTTTAATGTGACTGAAGGTGAGGATTACGAGATCGACTATGGTTTCGACATGGCGGATGTCTCCGACCTTGCGGGCGTGGTCAATCTGCGCGCCTTGCTGAATGTGGCCCCGGTGAACACCACCAGCAGTTTCCCCGGCGCCCCCGTCAACTACACCACCCAGCCCAAGGGCCATGCCACGATCTTCGGCGATTACACGCTTGGCAACTGGACCGTGGACGCCCAGTGGCACTGGTTCAGTGGCGGGAGCAACGTAGCCGTTTTCGGGCCCGGGCAGACTTACTATGCCCAGCCCCGTTTTGGCAGCTTCAGCACAATGGACTTCACCCTCGCCAGGAGGATCGATCTCGGCGACGGATCGGCCATGTCTGCCTATTTCAACGTGCAGAACGCCTTCGACGCCGTCCCCCCGTATACCGTCGGATCGTCCGGCAACCCCGGGTCCATCTTTGGCGGAATTCCCCAAGGCGAAGACGTGATGGGCCGCTATTTCACCATCGGCATACGCGGCGATCTGTAAGCGCCGTCCGTCCTGTTTCGTGCCTGAATACCCCCTGGACCGCAGCCTTCCCGGCTGCGGTCCTTTTTTCGCGGAAGGGGAGGTTTGGTCATGGTACTACTACAGGAGCAGCGTTCTCATACCGTTCGCCGACATGATAGGCGCGCACCGATCCCCCTCCGGTTGTCGGCAAAATTCGCTCAAATCTTGCCCGATGGCCCACCCAGCCGCTCCACGCAGGCAGGCAGCAATACCAGGTTGAGGATTGTGGAGCTGAGAAGTCCGCCCAGAACCGTCACCGCCATTGGGCCTTCGATCTCCTGACCCGGCGCATGCAGGCCGATGGCCAGCGGCAGAAGGCCCAGTGCCGTCACCGCAGCCGTCATCAGGATGGGGACAAGACGCTCCTGGGCACCGCGCAGCACCGTCTGGCGTCCCCAGCCGGCGCCCTCGATCTCCGTCAGATGCTCATAATGCGCGAGCAGCAGGATGGCATTGCGCGCGCTGATGCCGAACACGGTCACCAGCCCCACCATGGCGCCCACCGAGATGCCTTGGCCCATCAGCACGATGGCTGCCACGCTGCCGATCAGGCAGAAGGGCATGTTGATCAGCACAAGAAAGGTGTTGGAGCGCCAGTGGAAGCTGATCGCCAGAATCATGGCGATCAGGACCAGCGCCAGTGCCGAATAGAGCAGGAGCTGGTTGCGGCTGGCCTCGGCCTCCGCTGCCGCGCCGGTGTATTGCGGATAGATGCCGGCGGGCAGGCGCAGCGCCGCCACTTTCGCTTGAACCGCTTGCGAGGTGGCCTGAAGCCCGCGGCCAACCACATTGAAGGTGATCGATACATAGCGCTGGCCCCCGTCATGGCTGACCAGATAGCGGCTCTGGCCATTGGTGATGCGGGCGACCGCCGACAACGGCACAGGTCCGAAAGGCCCCTGGATCATCACCTTATCAAAGGTCGTGGGATCGTTGCGCTCCTTCGGCGACAGCAGGATCGTGACGTCAACCGAGCGGATTCCGGCGTAGGTCTGGCCGACCACGTCGCCCGAGAAATCCGTTCCAACCGCGTCCAGCACATCCTGGATTTTCAGGCCGCTGGCCGCCATGGCTGCGGAATCGAGGGAAAGGATGAAGGTGGGTGTGCCGCTCTGGGCGCCGAACTGCACATCGGCCACGCCCGGCACATCGGCGATCGCCGCCGTCACCTGATGACCCGCCCGGTCCAGCGTGTCGAGCTGGTTGCCGAACAGCTTGATGGCGATGTCGGCGGTCTCGCCGGTCAGGCTTTCGCTGATGCGGTCGCCCAGGAAGGTGACTACCTCGGTCTGAAGACCCGGATAGCGGGCCAGAATGTCGCGCAGCGCCTGTTCCGCCTTGCTCTGGTCGACGGTGGTGCCCTTTTTCAGCTCCACATGGAATTCGCTCTGGTGTGTGCCCCAGGTGTCCTCGCCCAGTTCGGCCCGGCCGATCTGCTGTTCGATGGTGGCGACGTAGGGCAGTTTCAGCACATCGCGGCTGATGCGCCGGCCCACAGCCATCATTTCATCCAGCGAGGTGCCTGGAACGGAACTGGACACCTGCATCACGAAATGGCCTTCGCGGAAATCCGGCAGGAAGCTGGAGGGCAGGAAGGGCAGCACGGCGATCGCGGCGATGGTGGCCAGCGCCACGACGGCACTCGCCGGCACCAGATGACGATGGGCGCCTTCGATGGCGCTCCCTTGCCATTGCTTGACCTTGCGGATCCAGCCGGTGTCGGCGCGATAGTCTTTCGCCCGCAACATCAGGGCTGCGAAGGCGGGCGTCGCCGTCAGCGCCACCAGCAGCGAGGCAATCACCGCCAGGATGAATGCCAGCGCCAGCGGCGCCAGGAAGTGACCCTGCACGCTGGTTGAGAACAGCACCGGCAGGAAGATTGCGATGACCACCAGGGTGGCGAAGACAACGGGGCCGCGTACCTCCAGGGTAGCGTCGGCGATCACCGCCAGACGCGAACGCGGGCTGGCGCTGTCGGCATTCTCCTTCAGGCGGCGCAGGATGTTCTCGATGCCGATGATGGCGTCGTCGACCAGAACGCCCAGCGCCACCGCAAACCCGCCCAGCGTCATGGTGTTAAGGGTCTGCCCCATCTTCTGCAGCAGCGCGGCCGCGGCCAGCAGTGACAGCGGGATCGCCAGGAAGGTGATGAAGGCGCTGCGCCAGTCACGCAGGAACAGGAACAGCACCGCCAAAATCAGAACCGCGGCGATCACCAGCGAATGTTCCAGGCTGGCCAACGCCACCTCGACGAAATTGGCGGGCCGGTGCAGCGCCGGATAGACGGTGATGTTTTGCGCCTTCAGCGCTGGCATCATGTCGGCCAGCGCTGCTTCCAGCCGGCGGGTTGTGTCCAGCGTATTGGCGCCATACTGGCTGGCCAGTGACAGGAGGATGCCCGGCCGGCCCATGATGAGGGAATCGCCCGAGCGCAGTGCGGGCTCCTGCCGCACGGTGGCAATATCGCCGATCTTGATCGGGATATTGTTCCTGACGCCCAGAACCGCGCCGGCGATGACCGATGGATCAGGTTGGGGTATCGGCGTCTGGATCAGCACCCGTTGCTGCGCCACATCGACGAAGCCCGCGCCGCGCAGGGCAAGTGCCTGGCGGGCGGCATCAGCCAGATCGGTCAGGGTGAAGCCATAGGAGGTCATGCGCCGCAGGTCGGGCTGTATATGGATCTCGCGCACCGCCCCACCGAAGACAAGGACATGGGCCACGCCCGGGACGGCCAGCAGTGCCGGCTTCATGATCCATTCGGCCTCATCGCGCAGCTGGTACGGATCGAGCTTGTCCGACACCAGGCCGATCTTCAGCAGATCCATGGTGCTGGAGGTCAGCGGCGAAAGCTGGGGTGGGCCCACGCCCAGCGGCAGGCTTCCCGCCACCGTTTGCAGCAGCTCGGAAACGCCCTGGCGCGCGGTATAAGGGTCGATATTGTCATTGAACTGGATGGTGATCAGCGACAGTCCGGGAATGGATTCCGAACGGATGGTGGCCAGGCCCGGCGCACCATTGACCTGGCTTTCGATCGGTCTTGTGACAAGCTGCTCTACCTGCTCGGCGGTGAAGCCGGGCGCCTCGGTCTGAATGTCCACGGTGGACGGGACGAAATCGGGGAACACGTCCAGCGGCGCGTCGCGCACCAGCCAGCCGCCCAGCACCAGTGCCAGCAGGGTGAGCGCGGCAACGGTGCCGGAAAAGCGCAGGCAAATATCGACCAACGCGCGCATCGGATCAGTCTTCGGCTTCGGCGCTGGGATTCAGCTCCCGCGCCAGCAACAGGCCTGCGCCGCTGGTCACGATGGCGTCCCCGGCCCTGACGCCGGCTTGCTGGGGCACGAAATAGCCCCCGGCCTCAGCACGGGTGGTGTCGATGCGCACGCGCTGGAAATTGTCCTTCTCCTTGCGGACATATATCCAGCTTTCGCCTTCGCCATAGACCACTGCCCCGGCGGGCACCTCCACGCCGGGCTGCGGCGCCCCGGCTGGCACAAAGGCAGTGACATGCTCGTTCTGGTTCAGGTCGCTGCTCGCCACAAGTGCAAAGACGCCTTGTCCGGGAAAGGCCGGATCGGCGGGCGCCCGCCAAATCTGATTGCTGGTCCAGCGTCGGCCATTGCCGCCCAGGCGCGTGATGGACAGGGTTTGCGGCAGATCGGCCGCGAGCGCGCCCAGCGGAAAGGTCGCCCGGATCAACGCCAGCGCGCCTGAAGACAGCCGCCCCATGATCGCGGCCCGCCGCCCGCCGCTTTCCCAGGGCGGGTTGAGGCCGAATGCCGCCTGTGCCTTGCGCCGCGCCAAGGTCAGCTGCGCCTCGTCCGCGTCCGCCTTGGCGACGGCCGCTTCCATGGATTCGCGCGATACCGCGCCACCCTGGTCGGTGAACAGATAGCGAGCGCGTTTGGCTGCCGCCCGGCTCTGCGCCGCCACGGCCAGGGCCGCAAGAAGATCGGAATCGGCCTGGGCGATGGTGTCAAGCGATACCACCGTGCCATAGCCGCTGGTTTCGGCGCGATACTGGGCGGGCCTTGCCGCGACCATGGTGATGCCCAGGCTCCTGACCTGTTCGGGGCTCAGGGTAACGCCGGACGCGGCTTCTTCCTTTTCGGGCTGCTTTGCAGCCCCCCCCTGGTCGCCGGATTTGCCACAGGCACAGAGAAGCAACAGAACCGCCAACGCGGCGATGGAATGCCTTATGTCATGCATGGCCTGTCACCGGCGGCTAGCGATCAGGCTGCAGTATAAGCAGACGCGCGCTGCCGGGCACCACCTTGAAACGCCCGCGCGCGTCCCGTGCCATGGTCTTGTTCTCGGTCACGTCGGAAGCGACCAGGAAGATGCGGCCGCTGGCCGTATCGAGGGCCAGGGTGCGCGCGCCGCGCTGGGTGCTCACCGGGGACAGGGCGGCGAATTTGCCGGGCGCCGTCTCGGCGATGATGGAAAGGGTGCCGTCGCGATTGGAGCTGAAGGCCAGGCCGCGGCGGGCATCGAAGGCGGCGCCGTCGGTGCCCGCGCCGATGGGCAGCGTCGCCAGCACCTTGCCGTTGCGGGCGTCCATCACGTCCATCGCACCGCTGCCACAACTGGCGAACAGGCGCATATGGGCGCGGTCGATCGCCAGGCCGTGTGGCGTCTTGCAGCCGGTCAGGGGCCAGTGTGCGTCGGCTTTCGCCGTGCCCAGGTCCATGCGCACGACCTCGTTCTTCTCCTCGCCGTCGACATAGAATTTGCCATGTCCATCCAGTACGCCGAATTCCAGGGGGCCGCCGCCATCGATTTCCGCTGTCACCTTGTCGGTCTTGGGATCGATCATCACCACCTTGCCGGAATCGCCGGTGATCACCAGCACATGGTCTCCCTGCGGGTCATAGACGATGCCGTCGGCATCGGGCTCGGCCTTGATGTGGCGCAGGAGCTTCAGGGTTTTTGGGTCGAACACCATGACGGTGCCCGACTGGCCGTCATCGGCATAACCCTTGCCCAGCGCGGACACGATGGCGATGCCGTGGGTCGTCCCGCCCACCTTCAGGGTGCCGGCGACTTTTCCGGCGGCGACATCCACCACCGTCACCACATCGCCATGCGCCACATAGGCCCGCTGCATGGCGGGATCGAACACCACATAATCCCAGCGGTCGGGTGCGCCGATCGTCATGGCCTTGACCAGATGATAATCGGGCGTCTTGGCGGCCCAGGCCGGGCCTGCCGCCAGCACCGACAGCGCGACAGCTGCCAGCATCTCGCGCATGGCTTCCTCCATCTTCATTTTTGCCAAAGGTCACACGAATTGGCCCGGAGAATGTGCCGCAAATGTAGCGACGACTATACATTTCACCAATCTGTTGCTTGTCAATCCGGCCGGCAGACGGGCGAATTCAGGCGGCCACGTGCAGCAACGGAAAGCCAAGCTCGATCCAGAGACCGGGCCGACGATCAACCAGAATCCGGGGGCTGGCGCCGTGAAGCTCGGCGACTGCCAGCACCAGCGACAGGCCCAGGCCGTAACCGGGGTAGGTGCGGCTCGATTCGCGCCGGTAAAGCCGGCGGAACAGCTTCTGGTGGTCGGCTTCCGGCACGCCGGGGCCGTTGTCGCCCACCACCACCCGCGCCCGGTCGCCCGCCAGCGTCAGCGTCACGGTGATGGCGGTGCCCGCGGGTGTATGCAGGACCGCATTCTCGATCAGGTTTGCGAAGAGCTGCACGACCAGGGCCCGGTCGCCGCGGATCACCGCCGCCGGCATTTCGCATATCTGCAGGCTGTGGCCGCTCTCTTCCGCCACCGCGCCGAACACTTCGCGCAGTCCGGCCAGCACCTCCTTCAGATCCAGCGGAGCAAAGGCTGCCCGCCGTGCCCCACCTTCGATCTGGGCGATGCGCAGCAGTGCGGCGAACAGGTCCAGCATCTCGTCTGACTTGCGGATGGCGGCTTCCAGCGCGGCGGCATAGTCGCCGGGCGCGTCACAATCGTGCAGCGCCTGTTCCAGCCCGTGACGCAGATGGGTCACCGGCGTGCGCAGGTCGTGGGCGATATCGTTGGTGACCTGGCGCAGATTCTCCATCAGCGCGGCGATGCGGTCGAGCATTTCGTTGATGGTGGCTGCCAACCTGTCCAGCTCGTCCTGGGTTCCGCGCAAGGGGATGCGGGCCTTCATGTCGCCGTCCATGATCGCGCGGCAGGCTCTGGCCATCGCGTCGCTGCGGCGAAGAAAGGCGCGGCTGACCAGGAACCCGCTGCCTGCCGCCACCAGCAGCGCCAGCAGGAAAAGCCACAGCATGGTCGCCAGAATGCGGTTTTCCGCGGCATGCACGCGCGAAAGGTCGCTGCCCGAAAAGACGTAAAGGCCCGGCGCCACCTTTTGGCCCATGCCCAGGATCACATGCCCGCCGGGGCCCGCGAGTTCGTGGATGCCGGTCTGCTCCGCCATTGGCGGCAGGTTGCCGGCGATGGTGCGGCCACCCTGCTGCAGCAGGAAGTAGTCGGACGCACCTGGCGCACTCATTCGCTGCTGGACGACCTCCACGGCTTCGCGGACCATGGCGGTCTGGTAACCGCTCTGAACGGCGGCATTGTCGGCGCCGGCGAACTGCAGAATCTGTGTGCGCAGCGCGTCGCGGGTGATGAACATCACGCTGAAGCCCAGCACGGCGACCGTCAGCGCGAAGATGGCGGTATAAATCGCCGCCAGCCGGAAGGCGTCTGTGTGCAGGAATCTAGCCCGCACGCAGAACGTAGCCCACGCCGCGGACGGTATGGATCAACTCCCTCTCGAAACCCCGGTCCACCTTGGTGCGAAGCCGGCTCATATGGGTTTCCACCACGTTGGTGCGCGGGATGAAGTGGATGTCCCACACATGCTCCAGCAGCATGGCGCGGGTTACCACCCGGCCCGTATTGCGCAGAAGGTATTCCAGCAGCCGGAATTCCTGGGCTTGAAGGTCGATGTCCCGCCCGGCGCGCTGGGTGGTGCGGCGGATCAGGTCGATTTCCAGGTCGGCGCAGCGAAGCCGCACGGGCTCGCCGGAGCCTTCCAGCGCGGCGGCGCGGCGCGTGATCGCACCGACGCGCGCCACGAGTTCGGCAAAGGCGAACGGCTTGACCAGATAGTCGTCGCCGCCGCCCTCCAGCCCTTCCACCCGGTCGTTCAGTCCGCTCATGGTGGTCAGGAAGAGAACGGGCGTGACAACGCCTTCGTCGCGTAACTGACGTACCAGACTCAGTCCGTCCAGTCCCGGCAGCATGCGGTCCACGATGAGGGCGGCATGGTCGCCGGCGCGCGCACGCGCCAGTCCGGTGGCGCCATCTGCGGCATGTTCGACCACATGGCCGTGCTCCCCAAGAGCGCGGACGATGTGTTCGGCAGTTTTGCGATCGTCTTCAATAACCAGGATGCGCACTGTCGGTGCTCTGATTGGGCCGTTTGTCGCGGCTAGGTTGGCACTTCGTATACTCCGCGTCACCCCACCGTCAAACGCAAATGGGATTAGCGGTTCCAAGGCGAAGGGGCAATCCGAGCCGGCCACGGTGAGACGGAGTCGCAAGGACGCGATTCCGCCAACGCTGTCCTTTTGTCCCCCCGAGCCGTCATTGAAGGGGATCGTCATGCCAGCCAATCATATTCGCATTCTGTGCAGTTCCGCGGCTCTGGCCGCCATCATCGCTGGCGCCTGGGCCGCGCCTGCCGCGGCGCAGCAGGTGGCTGCCAATGTCGGCCGTGGCACTGGCGAGATTGAAACGGTCGTGGTTTCGGGCACGGCGTTCAATCCGGAAGACGCGCCGGCCAAGGCGTCGCTGGACACGATGGAGCCGCAGACCATCATCACCCAGTCCTATATCCAGGATTCGGTTGCCGACACCGCCGACTACACTACTATTCTGGCCATAGCGCCCGGCATGACGGGCTTTTCCACCAACGGCCCGGGCCTGTCGGACGGCGACGTGAAGAACACGATGCGCGGGCTGCCGGACGGCTCCTACGGCATGACCTATGACGGCATTCCCTTTGGCGACACCAACGGTCCGTCGCACCATTCGGAGTCCTATTTCCCCGGCACGATCATCGGCAGTATCGATGTGGACCGCGGTCCCGGCAATGCCGGCAACCTGGGGGCGGCGACCTTCGGCGGTTCCATCAACATGCTGTCGGAAGACCTGCGTTCCGAATCCTACCTGCTGGCCAGCGGCACCTATGGAAGCTGGAACACCAAATCCATCGACCTGAAGGGCCAGACCGGTGACCTGGATTATGCCGGCACCACCACGCGGGCCTACTTCAACCTGCAGAACGTCGATTCCGACGGCTATCTCACCTATCAGTCGACGTCCCGCCAGAATGCCACGCTGAAGGTGGAAAACGAATTCGCGCCCGGTTGGACCCTGACGGTCTTCGGTACCTACAACAACCTGATGCAGCACCTGAACGACAACAATGGCGTCACCCCGGCGCAGATCGTCGCCTATGGCAAGAATTACGCGCTGCAGAAGACCAACCCGAATGCTGGCAACTATTTCGGCTACAACCGGGTGCGCAAGCACACGGACATGGATTATCTGCGCCTGCAGGGCGAAATCCTGCCGGGCTTTACGCTGGACGACACGCTCTACACCTACGACTACCGCAACAAGACGATGACGGCGACCAACCCGGAACAGACCGCCGCCGACATCGCCAAGGGCGTCACCGAGGGCAACGGCACCATCGTCAATGGCGTCAAATACGCCAACGACGTGCCCGGCTATTCCAAGCTCAACGCCTATCGCGTCTACGGCAACATCCTGCGCCTCAATCACGACTTCGATTTTGGCTGGCTGACAGGCCAGGTGCGGCTGGGCGTGTGGTGGGAAGGCCAGGCGACCGAGCGTTCGCGCTTCGACCTGGACATCACCAAATGCTCGCAGTTGAACTGCGACATCTGGCATCCCAACCCCGCGCAGGTCGGCGATTCCACCGTGGCCGCCAAGAAGAAGGCTGTCGCGCTGCCGCAGGGCTATGCCGAATATCTGGAGCACACAAGCTGGAACCAGTATGAGCCCTTCATCGAGCTGGAACTGCATCCGATGGATGAGCTGACGCTTACGCCCGGCCTCAAGTACGTGAATTGGGAGCACACCAGCAACGCGGTGGTGCAGCCCAAGGCGTCGCCGCTGGGCCCGTACAAGGGATCCTTCACGACCACGCGCGCACTGCCCTTCATGATGGCAAACTACAAGATTGAGCCGAGCTGGAGTGTCTATGCCCAGTATGCCCAGGGCATCTATGTGCCCGACATCAAGGCCTTCGAGCAGAAGACCGCGCTGACCGTCTTTCCCAAGGCGGAAACGACGACGAACTACCAGCTCGGCACCGTCTACTACGCCGACCAGTTCACCTTTGACGCCGACATTTATTACATCGGCGTCAACAACAACTATGTCTTCCAGGACTGCTCGCTTGCGCCGATCTTCGGCCTCAAGGGCGACAATTGCGCGGTCAATACCGGCACCGCCACCTATCGCGGCATCGAGGCGGAGGGCACCTATGCCTTCGCCGGCGCGCTGGACGGCCTCGCGGCCTTCCTCAACGGTTCGCTGGGCACCGCCAAGACCAATGGCCGCTGGATCAAGGAAGCGCCCAACTGGACCATGGCGGGCGGGCTTATCTACAAGACCGGCCTGTTCAAGATCTCGCTGATCGACAAGATCGTTGGCCAGCAATATTCCGACAATGCCAATACCCGCTTCTACAAGCTGGGCGCCTACAACGTCATGGACCTGAAGGGCAGCGTCACCTTGGGCAACATGGAGCTGGGCCTGGGCATCTACAACCTGCTCAATTCCCGCTCGCTTGCCAGCGTGGGCATCACCGACTCCTCGCCGATCGGCGGCACGTCGGTGAATGACTTCGCCAACCGTCCCAACAGCCTCGACCAGTATTACTTCCAGCCCGAGCGCAGCTTCCAGGTTTCGCTCAAGGCGCACATGTAGGGAAAATGACGATGATCCGCCGCGCAGTTTTGACGACATGCATCGTGGCCTGGGCCGGAGCCGCAAATGGGGCCATGCTCGATCCCCACGCCTTCGATCCGGCGAAAATGCTGCCGCCGCCGCCCGCTGCCGGTTCGCAGCAGGCCGGGGATGAGATGGCCGAACTGAAGGCCATCGCCGCCCGCAGCACACCGCAACAGGTCGCGGTGGCAGCGAAGGATGCCAAGGACGAAAAGCCCGACATGTTCAACGGTGCGCTGGGCTTCGACATAACCAAATATCCGGTGACGACGGCTCTATTGGCCGGTGTGGTGGAAGAAGAAGAGGTCGATTCCAAGTTCGCCAAGGAATATTTTCATCGCGAGCGGCCCTATGCGGTAGACAGGACGCTGAAGACCTGTGTGCCGGTCAAGCCGGGCAAGAGCATCTACAGCTCCTATCCCAGCGGCCATGCCACCCTGGCTTTCACACTGGCCGAGGTGCTTGCGCAGCTCTTCCCGCAGAAGTCGCAGGCCATCCTTGCGCGCGCCAGCCAGTTTGCGGAGAACCGGCTGGTGTGCCAGGTGCATTTTCGCAGCGACATTGCCGCCGGCCAGCAATTCGGCACGATACTTGCCCTGCGCCTGATGGCACTGCCTGCCTTTCGGGAGCGGATGGAAGCGGCGCGCAGCGAATTGCGCGCAGCAAATTTGATGAAGTAGGGGAGCATAAAGCGGAGGCGCCGGTCATTTGCCGCGGGCGCGGGCCAGACCGCCATCTCGTTATAGCGTAGAGCCTGCCAGCCCTGTGCCCCTGAAGCCTCTAAAGCTGCAGCTCCGACACGTCCCGGTATTTTCCCAGCTTGCCCTTTACGAAGGTGTTGAAGGCAATGGCGTGGCGCGGCTTGTCCGTCATGTTCTGCTCGACCATGTGGGTCAGGCGCGAGGAGAACAGGATCACGTCATTCTGCTTGGGAATGATCCGAGTGATGGGCGAGTTGTAGACGTTGCGCCGATCGGCCTCGGGCGCCAGGTCGATCTGCTGATAGGTGACATGGCGGGTGAAGACCATGCCGGCGGGCGGTTGCGGCAGTTCGCAGTAATAGAGCGAGCCCGAGAGGATGGAATTGGAATGGGAATGGCCATGCATGCCCACGCCGGGCGGATTGGTAAGGGACCAGGATTGGGTCACATACAAGCGCTGGGGAATGCACAGCACGTCCCGCGCATAGATGTCGAGAATTTCCTGAACCGCGTCGCCGATGCTTTTCAGCTCCGGCTCCTCGAAGATGTAGAGGTTTTCGGAGATCAGATTCTCCATGTTGTTGACCATCTTCAGGCCCTGGATGAACCGGATCTGCTCCGGCGTGATGGTGCCGGCGATGTTCGCCCGGAAATAGGGTTCGGCGAATAGGGGGTGTGCCTCATGCGAAACGACGGTCATCTGCCTGATCTCCGTTGCTTGTAGCCCGGTTATTTGTATCCAAGGGCGAAAGACCACAGCACCTGGCCCGCCATGCCGGCGACATACTGGCGGCCATCCACCGTGTAGGTCATCGGCGTGGCGCGCCAGCTGTCATTGGTGCGGAAATTGTAGAGCGTCTTTCCGGTGCGCGCGTCGACCCCCGCGAAATTGCCACCCACATCGCCGTGGAAGAGCAGTCCGCCGCCGGTCGCCAGCACGCCCGAATAGTCGGTCTCCTGTGGTCCCGGCATGGGCTTCTCCCAGACAATGTCGCCTGTCTCGATATTGAGTGCGCGCACCAGGCGCAATCCCGGATCGGATGGATCGGGGTTGTTGCCGAAGATGCGGCCCTTGCTGCGATAGATGCCGCAATCCTCGGCCGCCATCACATAGAACAGCCGCGTCTGCGGATCGAAGGCGGTGGGGTACCAGTTGGTTGCGCCGCGCACGCCGGGACAGGTCTTGACCCCTTCCTCGGTCGGCACATTGCCCGGCACCAGATGCGGCGAGCCGGTCTTGGGATCGAAGCCGTCCACCCATGTGATCTTCTTCACGAAGGGTTTGGCCAGCAGGAATTGGCCATTGGTGCGGTCCAGCACATAGAAGACGCCGCTGCGCTGGGCGGTCATCAGCAGCTTGCGCGGCTTTCCCTGCCACATTGTGTCGGCCAGCACCATGGGCTCGGTCGCATCCCAGTCATGGGTGTCATAGGGCACGAACTGATAGTGCCACTTGAGCTTGCCGGTCTTCGCATCCAGCGCGACGACCGAGTTGGTGTACAGGTTGGTGCCGCCGCGCTCCGACGGATCGGTGTCTGGATAGGGGTTGCCGACCGCCCAGAACAGGGTCCGCGTTTCCGGATCGTATGAGCCGGTTTCCCATGTCGCGCCGCCCCCGGTTTCCAACGCGCGGCCCTTCCAGGTTTCCGACAGCGGCTCGCCCGGCCGGGGAATGGTGTAGAACCGCCAGGCCTCTTTTCCGGTATCGGCGTGATAGGCAACGATGAAACCGCGCATCGGCCCGTCGCCGCCGGCGATGCCGGTAATCACCAGGTCATCGACGACCATCACGGAGGCTGACGTGTAGATGCGCCCCTTCTCGCTGGATTCCGCCAGGGGCTGGGTCCACATCACCGCACCAGTCAGGCGGTTGAGGCAGACGATATAGGCATCGTCGGAGGTGTAGAACAGCCGGTCGCCCAGAATGCCGACGCCGCGATTTGGTCCGACCGGCACCGACGAGTCGATCTTGATCGCGGCGCCGGCCCGCCTGGCGGCCTTCTGCACGCCGACGCCGTTGGTGCGCGGGCTGCACCAGGTGCGAAGGCCCGTCCTCGCATCCAGCGCACAGACCTGCGGCCCGCCCGTGACATACATGATGTCGTCCTTGACGATGGGCTCGCCTTCCAGCCCCACGCCCCCGGGCACGAAGGCCCATTGCGGCTGAAGCTGTTTGACATTGCCGGTGTTGATCTGGTCCAGCGGGCTGTAATGGTTGCCATCACGCTTGCCGTTGTAGGTGACCCAGTTGCCCAGCTTGGGATTCATGATCGCGTCGATATCGGCTTGCGAAATCGGCGCGGTGGAGTGGTTCAGCGGGCCTGGATCGATGCCGCCAAGCGTGCCCAGATAGGCCAGAAGGTCGCGGCGCTGCTCGGTGCTGCCGTGATAGACCGGCATGTAGGACTGCTTTTCGCGCACCACGCTTGCAATCTGGGGCGCATACAGCATGCGAAATTCACCCTTCAGGGTCTGCAGGGCAATCTGGTGCTCGGTCTGGCGGCGGGCAAAGCCGCGCAGTTTCTCGCCGGACTTGAGCGTGACGTCTTGCACCGCCCACTGGAAGTCGGGGCAGAAGGCCCAGCCGGGGCAGGCAGGATCGGATTTCACGCCCATCATGGCGGTGGGATTGTCCAGCCACTTTTCCATTTCGGCGCGCGTCGACCGGGCGGCGATGGCCGACAGGTCCGGGCCCGACGATGCGCCGCGGCCATGCACCATGTGGCAGCCCGAACAGCCGCCGGCGCCGAAGAAATAGGCTTCGCCCGACGCGACCTGCTGCGGCGGCGCTGACTGCAGACCGGAGATGTTCATGGAGTGAATCCACGCCGCCAGCCGCGCGATCTGCGCCTTGGGCAGGCTCGCGAAAGATGGCATGCCGCGCTGGCCGTTGGTGATGATGGCGGCGATGCCGTCGGCGTCCAGGGTCCGCAAGTGTGGATTGTCGTGCAGCGCCGGACCACGGTCGCCACCGCCGCCATTGTCCCCGTGGCAGGAGGCGCAAGTGCCGTTGAAGTCCCGGACGGCCTGCGCGGTTTCATCGGGGCCGAGCCCGGCCGGTTCGGCCGGCGCCTTCTGGGCGTTGCCTGAAGATGACGCCACCGCCAAAGCGCAAAGTGCAGCCAGAAACAGGACTGCCATTCTGTTCATGATGATCCCCCTGCGCTTTGGTCTGCTTTGCCGTATCAGGACATCGCAGGCTGATCGGGCGCGCGCCTGGCCCATTTGTAAGCCGCTATGGAATTCTTCCAGAAATATTTCTCGGCGGCCTCCCGACTTCGCGCGGAAAAATATTCCCGTACCAGAGAGACGGTATCGGGGACTTCCGAAACGCCGACGCAATTTGGCCAGTCGCTGCCAAAGAGAACGCGATCCTCGCCCATGTATGACATCAGCATGTCGAGACGTTCGCGATGTGCCGCAAGGCCGCGCTCGATGACCGGAGGGGGCCGGCCGGCGGAACCTGCATCGGGCGCCGCGCCGCGATCTGGTGTGCGCCGTCCCGTCCGCACCGGGTGAACGATCTCGGACAGCTTTGCCCAGATGTTCCTGCGTTGGGAAATCTCGCGCAAGACGGACTCATAGTCCGCCTGGTTCGCGGGCACCGGGTCCAGTGCCGGCAGATGGTCCAGTATGATGCGCAGGTCTGGTATCCTGTCGCTGACCTTCACCGCTGCCTGCAGCAGCGGGACGGTCTGGTTGGCGGTTTCCAGCACCAGATCGCGCTGCGCCAGAAGCTTCAAGCCATCGATGAAGACCGGATTGTCGGCCTGCCTGACAAGGTCATAGCCCCATAGATTGCCATAACGGATGCCGCGATAAAGCGGGTTCCTGGCGTACCGTCCCAGATTATCCGCAAATTCGGGCATTTCCGGCTGAAGATTGCCGACGGTGCCAACCATGAATGGCGCTGGCTGGATGGTCTCAAGCACCCACAGATTGTCTTCCATCCACGGGCTTGCCTCGACTTCAATTGCACCGACGATGCCGAGTGGCTTGGCAATCGACTCATACATCGCGGGCAAGGCGACACCGCCGGCAAAATTGCGGCTGCCACGATAGGGCGCACCTTGCGGCCGCGTGGCATCGAACAGATGGATGTGGCAATCGATGACCGGAATATCGTCCGGCGCCGCACGGGCAGTCGCCGGACCGGAACTGGCCAGGGCGGTAGCGGCGCCGGCGATGAACTTGCGTCTGTTGCACGGCATGGCGATGCTCCGTCCACGTCGGCGCGAACGCTAATTCATCGCTCAGGGCATGCAAAGACCTATTCGCATGCCGTTGCCCGCCGCGCTTCTTTCAAAGCTCCGCCGCCTGCCGGCATCTTGCTGCACCGCCGTTGCGACCGGTCCCGTGCCGCGGGTGCGGAACACATTCGCACTCTGTCTCACGAAGCGAGATGGTCCGTCTCACAAAGCGAGAAGCCGTGGGGTGCGTTGCTTGACAGGTTTTCAGGCGGTGACAACTCTCGCAGCCAATCAATGGCGCGATCAAAAACCGCGCAACCATAATGACTGCAAGGGGAGGCGGTTGATGTTCTTCGACTCTTACATGGGACGGTCTGCCACGAAGCTGTTGTGTGGCGCATCCTTGGGCGCGATCGCGATGGCGATGGCTGGTGCGGCACAGGCACAGGAGGCCACAGCTCCCGTCGAATCTGTAACCGTTACCGGCACGATGATCAGAGGCATCAACCCGGTCGGCTCGAACCTGGTGACCGTCGACACCGGCACCATCAAGGCGTCCGGCGCCATGACGACCGACGAGGTCCTTGCCCAGATCCCGCAGATTTCCAATACCTTCAACTCAACAGCCGTCGCGCAGACGGCAATCAATATCGGCTCGATACGCCCCGTCATCCGCTACATTCCCTCGCAGGCGATTGTCGGCGGCTCGGAAACCCTGGTCCTGCTGAACGGCGAGAACATGATCGGCGTCAGCGGTCTGGCCACCGCCCCCGATCCAGGCATGATCCCCACCATTGTCCTGAACCGGGTGGACGTGATGCCCGACGGCGCCTCGTCGATCTATGGCGCGAACGCCATCACCGGCGTCATCAACTTCGTGACGCGCGACAATTACCAGGGATTCGAGGCCAACAGCTCCCTGGGTGTCGCGGACGGCTATACCTCCTACAACGGCAGCGCCATGGCCGGTATCGACTGGAACAGCGGCGGCGCCTATCTGGCCTATGAGCACAAGAGCAACAGCCGGCTGGCAGCCAGCGACCGCTCCTATACCATGATGGATCTGACCAGCATCGGTGGCCGGGACTCGCGATCCACCACCTGCGGCCTGCCTAACATCAAAGTCGGCTCACAATATTATACGATGAGGGGGGCGGTGAGTAATACGCCAGGCTCTCTGGCGGCCAATGTCAACGGTCCCTTTCCGGCGCTCAACGCGACGACCAATGCGGGTTCGCTGAACCGCTGTGACGTCAACGCCGCGTCGGATTTGCTTCCCAAGCAGGAACAGGATTCGGTCTTCGGTTCCATGCATCAGCACATCATGGAAGGCGTTGACTTCTCCGCGACGGTATTGTGGAGCAATCGGCTCGCGTCGCAGCGCCAGCCGGTGCAATCGGTCACACAGACGATCGACAACACCAATCCGTACTTCCAGTCGATCGCCGGCGAGACTTCGCAGTCTGTCCTGCTCGATTTTTCGCCCTATCTCGGCCGCAGCTGGAACGTGGCCCGCAATGATATCACCATGTTCCAGTTCACCCCGAAGCTGACGATCGAGTTGCCGTTCCGTGACTGGCAGCTCGACCTGACGGGAAATTACGGCCGCAGCTTTTCAAACGGCATGGTGCGGCAGCTGGACAGTTCCGCCCTCTCCGTCGCGCTGCGCCAGCAGACGATCAACGGCGTGCTGTCGCCCAACCTGGTGGCGGCCAGCAGTTCCGCCGGCAATGCCGTTGATCCCTATAATCTCAACCTCATCAATCCGCAGGTGATGAATTCCATCCTGGATGTCGCGCAGATCGGCAAGGCGACCCAGCATGTGCTGCAGTATGAGGGTGCGCTGAACGGTACGCTGTTCTCGCTGCCGGGCGGCGACGTCAAGGCCGCGCTGGGCGCGAAATATGGGTGGGACGACTATATCTCCCAGTGGTTCATCAATGCGCCGATCGGCCAGGTCAGCGGGCTACCGAACCCGGGCAGCCAGACGGTCTTCGCCAAGACTCACCGTGTCACCCAATCTGTGTTCGGCGAGGTGGTGGTGCCGATCGTCAGCGAAACCAACAGCATGCCCTTCGTGAATGCCTTCTCGCTGGACGTTTCTGGACGCCACGACGATTACAGCGACTTCGGTACCACCGACAATTACAAGATCGGCTTTACCTGGGATCCGTTCGAGGCGCTGACGATCCGCGGTACCAAGGGCACGTCCTATGATGCGCCCAGCCTTGCCGACACGCTGGCGCCCGACGGCCGCTATATCTACAATCCAGGCGGTACCACGCCGAACGCGCGTGTTCCACCCGGCACCTCGCTGGCCGATGCACTGCGTCCCTCCCTCTTCGTGCCGGGCGGCAATCCGAACCTCGGACCGGAATTGGGCAGCACCTGGTCGCTGGGGGCGGATTTCCATCCCACCGACGAGCTGGGCGTGGACTTGACCGGCCTGGATGTCAGCGTCACGCGCTGGCATATCTTCATCGAGAACCAGATCGGCCTGCCGCCCTTCAACTCGCCGCTCCTGTTCCAGATCCCGCAGTATTCGAAATTCTACATCCTCAATCCGACTCAGGCGCAGGTGGCCGCCTATGGATATAATTCGTTCATCGGCTTCCCCGGCCCGGGCTTAGATTCCATCTATGCCCCGGGCGTGACGCCACCCTATATCCTGGTGTCCGCGCGGCGGAACAATATCGGCAACGCGCTGTTGGAAGGTTACGACTGGTCGATCAAGTACACGACCGACATTACCGATTTTGGCACCATGTCGCTGGGCACGTCCGGCACGGTCAGTACCAAGGACGCCACCCAGGCGGCTTCGGGCACCCCATGGAACAGCATCCAGACCTATGGGGCGCCGCTCTATGCGGCCACGGCATTCTTGCAGCTGGCCAGCGGCCCCTGGAACGGAAGGGTGTGGGTCAACTACAGCCCGGGCTTCCGTATCAACCCGGGCACGCAGTCTTACACCTTGTACAACCAGCGGCGCATGGAGTCCTTCCATCCGGTCAACATCTACGTGTCCTATGCACTGGATCAGGTGGCCGACTGGGGCAGCGGTGCGAACGTCAGCCTGACCGTCAACAATATCGGCGACGACGATCCGCCGATCTACCTGGAAGGCGGTACCGCCATCCCGACCAATGGCGGGCAGGGCATCGCCGGAAATGGTTCAACCATCGGCAGGTACTTTGTGTTCAGCCTGCAGAAGAAATTCTGAGGCTCAATTGTGCCTCTTGTGCATTACTCCCCCTGATGCCCCGCCGTAGAAGTGCGGCGGGGCCATTTTTCGCCAGACGACATGCAAGAGATTTCGGTCATGAGCACCTTTCCCGGCCGCTTTTCCGGACGCAGGGCCGTCATCACGGGGGGGGCTTCAGGACTAGGCCTGCGAGCAGCCAGGAGAATTGCGGAAGAGGGCGGTGAAGTTTCCCTGTGGGACGCAAACCCGTTGGCACTTCAGGAAGCGCGCGCAATCCTGCCTGGCGCCCATGCCGTTTGCGTCAATGTGGGCGACTACCACGCGGTCGTCGATGCCGCGCGCCAAAGTCATGTCGCGCTGGGAAAGATCGACATTCTTCTAAATTGTGCGGGCATTACCGGCGCGACGGTTCCGATCCAGGACTTTCCGGTCGAGAACTGGCTGGAAGTCATGGACGTGAACCTGAACGGCCTTTTCTATTGCTGCCGGCAGATCACCCCACTGATGTCGGCGCGGGGATACGGCCGGGTGGTCAATATCTCGTCGGTGGCCGGCAAAGAAGGCAATCCCAACGCGTCGGCCTATTCGGCCTCCAAGGCCGGGGTGATCGCGCTGACGAAATCGCTTGGCAAGGAACTGGCCAAGAGCGGCGTGCTGGTGAATTGCGTAACCCCGACCGCCTTCGAAAGTCCGATCCTTAGCCAGTTGCCGCAAAGCCAGATCGATTACATGCGGTCCCGCATTCCGATGGGCCGATTGGGCGAGGTGGCGGAGGTGGCGGCGATGGTGTGCTGGCTTGCCAGCGAGGAATGTTCTTTCTCCACCGCCGCGACGTTCGATATTTCGGGCGGCCGCACCACCTTCTGATCACATTGCGCTGATTGACCGGCACACGCTCTTTATCGCGCGTGGCCTTTCGGTCGTTGTTCGCGGCTGCAAAATTTCCCATTCAAAGAAGAAGGCATCGTTATACTTGTGTTATGTCAGATATTATGATACTGTATCAAATAGTGAGAATTAAAAAAATAACGATCCGGTTGGTTTAATCCAGGCAATTAAAACGCATCGCAGCTCTTTTCGGGGAGAGAGAGCAGATGAGTACACCCAAAAATCAGTCCGTTCAGAAAGCTTTCGCATTGTTGGGGTCCTTTCATGGCCCTGATGAGTGGGTCAGCAATGCGGAACTCAGCCGTCGCGCGCATCTGTCCAAGGCCGCCGCCCACCGGTTGATCAAGACCCTGGAGGACATTGGCGTCGTGATGCGGGACGCACGGGGTTGTTATCGGCCAGGCATCGCGCTGGCATCGCTGTCCCGCAACATCTCGATCGGGGACCTGGTTCGCAGGGCTTCGATGGACATCCTGACAGATCTGGCGCGCCGGCTGACGGGGGTCATCCAATTGGGAATCCTGGAGAAGGGGATGGTGACCTATGCCGCCAAGATCGGGGATGTGAACCGCGTCGCCGTTCCCAGCCGCGTGGGCGCCCAGCTTGAGCCCTATTGCACTGCTCTGGGCAAGGCTCTGCTGTCCGGCCTGACGGACGAGCAACTGGATGATTTCCTCCGGGATGGCGACCTGATCGCCCTCACTCCGCAGACAATAACGGATGGCCGCCGGTTGATCGCGGAAGTGAATGACATCCGCTACCGCGGCTTTGCGGTCGACGACCGCGAGGTGGATCCGTCCATCTGCTGTATCGGCGTGCCCATCCGCGATCCAAGCGGGCATGTGATTGCCGCCATTTCAATGTCCGATTCGTCGGCGCATATGGGCCCGGCCTGGAGGGATGAAGTGTCCATGGCCCTGCTTTCGACTGCGGAGCAGATCAGCCGCAAGGTCTATCCCTCTCCTTTCGCACAGTAACGGATGTTGCGGCACACCACTTGCGGCAAGCTTCCGCCCGAAGGGTTTGGCGCTGTCTCACTTACTGATACGATCTCATCATCCCCTGCGGGCTTGAAGCTGCTGTGTCTGCCAAAATCTGCTTCAATACCGCAAACACCCGCAAAAGTCCGAATTCCGGGACAAGACAGTATTTGGGAGGCTGAGGATCGTGTTTGAGAATCGAAGAGATTTTCTGAAGAGCGCCTGCGCGGCCGGCTTGCTGGCTGCCGTCGTGCCCGGCGCAAGCGCGGCCACGCCCAAATCGCCGAACGGCAAGGTGCTGGCGGGGGTGTTTCCCATCGGTTGGACACCCTGCACCCCCGACAACAAGCTCGATACCGCTGCAATGGCCAGGCAGATGGCCTTTGTAAACCGCGGCAAGGTCGCCGGCCTCGCATGGCCGCAGAACGCCAGCGGCTGGAATACTTTGACGCCCCAGGAATGGAATGCCGGCGCCGAAGCCCTGGCATCCGTCAAGGGGAAATCGGCCCTGGTGCTGGGCGTGCAGACGGTCGGATTCAACGTGGCCAATTCACAGGATTATGCGCGAACCGCCAGGCGCCTGAACGCCGACGCCGTCATTTCCATTGTTCCGCCGAATATCAGCGATGCAGAGGTCATCAGCTATTTCAAGGCGCTGGCCGATGCGTCCGGTCTGCCGGTGATGGTGCAGGCCATTGGCGCCACCAGCGTCGATACGCTGGTTGCCCTGGCGGGTGCGGTGCCCGGCATCGTCGCGGTCAAGGATGAGGCGGGAGACCCCCTGGAACGCGCGCCGGAATTGCTGCGACGCACGGGCGGGCGGCTTGAGGATTTCTCGGGCGGCGGTGGAATGAAATTCTTTCCAGAGATGGAGCTGGGCTTTACCGGCACATGCCCTTATGTGGGCCTGTCCGATGTGCTGCAATCCTGCTTCAACGACTATCAGGCCGGCCGCAAGCGCGAAGCCTTCGACACCTTCGGTCGCTTCCTGGCGTTCAATTCCTTGCCCCACGCCAATGACTATGTGCTGGTGGCGCGCGGCGTGTTCGCCGAGGATGCAGTGATGCGTTCGACGCCGCCGGCCGCTGGCGCCAGGCGGCGCGGCGGTCCCATTACCGACGCGCAAAAGGCAGCGATCCGCAACGCCCTTGCAACCTATCTGAAACCGTATTTGGTTGCCTGATGCGAATGCCGGCGGCCGCCGTGAAAAAACACTGGGCGCAAGACCGGAATCAGCCCTGTTCTCGGAGGAAATCTTGATGAAACTGCATCATGCCGGATTGGCGATTGTTTTTCTTCTGGGCAGTCATGCCGCGGTTCAGGCACAGGCCGCGCCGCCGGCGGGCACGCTTCCGCCTAATGCAAGCGTCGTGGGAAGCGGTCCCATCATCCAGCCGCCCCCGCCGCCTCCAGCGCCCGGCACGCCGCGCAGGGTCCGCGGCGACTTCGCCCAGCACACCCGCCACCTGATCTATGTGGCGCTGCCCGGCTCGCTGGAAAGGCCGATCTATCCAAACGGCGATGGCATCGTCGTGCTCGATGCCGACAACAATTACGCCTTCGTCAAGCGCATCCATGTCTGGGACTATGCCGGCAGCATGAGCCCGGAGGACATTTCCGGTGTTGCTGCGAGCCCGGCGACCAACATGCTATATCTGGCCGCCCGCGGGCGGCTGGGGGCGATCGACCTGGCGACCGACAAGATGGTGTGGACGACCACGCTGGACGGAAAATGTTGCGAGCGGCCGCAGGTTGATGTCGATGGCAAGACCCTCATCGTGGGCTCGAACCTGCAGGATTACTGGTACAAGCTTGATGCCTGGACCGGAAAGCTCTTGGCGGTCATCCACGCCCCCGGCAGCTCGAGCGTGCATAATCTCAACCTCAGCGCAGACGGCAAGCTTGCCTTCATGTCGCCCAACGGCAAGCTGTTGCAGATTGCCGATGTCGCCACTGCCAAGGTCATCCGCAAGATCCAGTTTCCCGACAATATCCGTGTTCAGGTGCTGAACAAGGATTCGTCCAGAATCTATGTCAACCAGAACAACTTCATGGGGTTCATCATCGCCGACACCAGGACAGGCAAGATCCTGAAGACGGTGGAGGTGACCAGCGTCGACTGGCGCAAGGTGTGGAACAGTTCGCCGCGGCCGCGTATTCCCCATGGCTGTCCCAGCCACGGCATCGCGATCACCCAGGACGGCAAGGAAATCTGGCTGGCCGACGGCATCTTCAAGAAGATACATATCTTCAGCAATACCGATGATCCCAAGGAGATCGACACAATCGACACGCCCGATGGCGTGTTCTGGATGACGGTCGGTCTGGACGGAAAGCTGATCTATGCCTCGTCCGGCGACATCATCGACGTTGCGACGCACAAGATCGTCGGAACGACGAAGAGCGAATTCGGCACCCGCATGTTCAGCGAAAAGGAACTGGACATGCTGTTCGAGGACGGGCACCTGCAGCGCGTGTCCAACCAGTTCGGCAATGAATATGGCGACTTCGTCACGGCGGAGAAGATGGGCGTTGCGCCGCACATGCCGGTGCTTCCCGGGAAGGCGCCGTTGATTGCGACGGCGACGGGCCAAGATCCCAACGCCGGTGTCGATTGGGCAGCGCAGTAGGGCGTGTGGCAATTGTCCCGGAGAACGCGCATAAAAGCGGTATTGGGAGCCTGGGCGCAAGGCTTGGCGAGCGCGTGGCTGCTGGCTTCGGCATCCCTGGCCTTTGCCCAGTCCACCGGTGGCGACGAGGCGAAAACGCCCGAACAGGCGATACGAAAAGTCTGTACCAGCTGTCATGGCCTGGAGATCGTAATGGACACACCCAAGGACTATGATGCGTGGCACGACACGGTCCAGGAAATGATTAATCGGGGAGCAAGGGGCAGTGACGGCGAACTCGAGCTGGTAATGCAATTCCTGTTCGAGAACATGACCACCGTCGATGTGAACCACGCGGATGCAGAGGCGCTGGAAACCGTTCTGCATGCATCGCCAGACCAGGTCAGGTCGATAATCGCACAGCGGGAAAAGCGGCCGTTCAGGGACCTCGCCGATCTTGAATCGGTTGTTCCGGGCCTCAATCGTTCGGCGCTTGAGGCCAAGAAGCGAATGCTCTTTTTTCAATAGGGCGGTCATGGGGAAGTGTTGCGTATCGGTATTCGAGTCCGGGTTGATGACATGAAGCGGAATTTCAGCGCGATTGCGGATAATGCGGCTCCTGCAAAGACCGAAGCCGCGTCCAGGTCTCTGCTGGGAAGCCAGACCCTTCTGCGCGGCCTGGACGTGCTTGAGGCCGTGGCTTCGGGCGCCACAACCCTGGCAGAGCTCACCGATGTTCTGGAGCTGAACCGCAGCACCGTGCATCGGCTGGCGGCCACCTTGGTCGAACGCCGCTACCTCAGCTTTACGCCGCGGATCGGCTATGCCCTGGGTCCGAAATTGATGGAGATCGGGTTTCAGGCCAGCGACCAGATGAGCCTGCCGCAGATTGCGCGGCGTTATATCGAAGCGTTGGCCGATCAATCGGGCGACACGGTGCATCTGGGCATCCTGGACGGCACGCGGGCGCTTTACCTGGACAAGATTCCGGGCAGGCGCAGGGTGGGGGTCAGTTCGCGGATCGGCGAGCGCCATCCCTTGCGCTCCACCGGCCTTGGCAAGGCGTTGCTGCTGGACGAGCCGGAGGAACGCCTGCGCCAGTTTTATCATGCCGAACATGGCAGCCGGCAGAAGTACAAATTCTCCCTTGCCGGCTGGCTGCGCTTCATGGGCGAATACGCCGCGCTGGGATATGCGCTCGATCTCGAGGAAAACGAGGACCGAATTCGCTGTGTGGCCGCGCCGATCCGGGATGCGACGGGGAAGATCAAGGCGGCGATCAGTGTCAGCAGCGCCGCCCAGTATATGGACGACGCGCGCATGCGCGATCTGGCCGAACTGGTTCGCCGCACCGCCTGCCAGATCAGTGCCGATCTGGGCTGGAATGGAACCGGTCCCGGCGCACGGCGAGCCCAGGACTGAGGACGCCGTGGGCTCTCGGTCGCCGCAAAGGCTCTCTCAGGCCAGCGCGTCCGAATAGTGATGCACGACCGGCGCAGCGGCAAAGAGGTGGCCTATCTCCGCACGCCATTGGGTAAAGTTCGCCGACTGCTTGAATGCGACCGTATGGTCTTCCAGCGTTTCCCACCACACGATCAGGATGAAGGTATTGGGGGCTTCAATGCCCTGGCGCATCTCCAGGCGGCAAAAGCCCTTGGACGCCTCGATAAATCGCCGCGCCCCGGCGAATGTGTTGCGAAACAGTTCCGCCTCGCCGTCGCGAACGGTGAACAGTGCGGTTTCGACGATCATGCCGGGCTCCGTTGCGCCGTCTTTTCCCATTTCCGATGCATCAGAATATGGCTCAACACCGCCGAAAGCAGTGCGCATCCGGCCATCGCGTAAAGCCCAAGTGAAAAATCGCCATGGCCTCTGGCCGTGGCGCCAACCACATAGGGCCCCAGAAATCCGCCAAGGTTTCCAATGGCATTGATGGCGGCAAAGCCGGTTGCCGCGGCCGCCGGACCCAGGATCATGGGCGGGATCGACCAGAAACAGACCGCCTGTGCGTAAAGGCCGATGGCGGCAATCGAGATCGCGATCAGGGACCAGACGGACGCGCCCAGCCACGCACTTGTTGCAAGGCCGGTTGCGGAGACCAGCATCGCGGCGATGGTGTGCCAATGACGTTCCCCGCTGCGATCGGAGCTCCAGGCCCAGATGACGGCGCCGATCGCGGCGGTCAGGAAGGGGATGGTGGCGGTGAAGCCGACCTGCGTGTTCGACAGGCCCGCGCCGCTGAGGATCAGGGGCAGAAACAGGCTGACCCCGTACATGGACATGGCGCGAAACAGATAGATCGCCGAGAGCAGAGAAACGCGCCGGTTGCAGATGGCGCCAAGCTCGTCACGCACGGCATGCTGGACGGCGCGCCGGTCAACATGCTGGTCCAGCCAGCCGCGCTCCGGCGCTGTCAGCCACGAAGCCTCGCTGGGCCGGTCCTTCATGTATCGCAGCACATAGACACCCATCAGCAGGGCGGGAATGGCCTCGACCAGGAACATCCATTGCCAGCCCGTCAGTCCGGCAATGCCGTTCAGCCGCAGCAGAGGCACCGACAATATGCCCGACACCGCATTGCCCAATGGCGCGGCGAAAAAGAACCATGCGGTTGCGCGGGCCCGGTAGCGGGGCGGAAACCACCATGTGATATAGAGGACCAGTCCCGGCACGAAGCCCGCTTCGGCCGCGCCCAATAGAAAGCGAAGGGTCAGAAAGCTCGCGGGTCCGGTGACGAACATCGTGGCGCCCGAAATGATGCCCCATGTAATCATGATGCGGGCGATCCACAGCCTGGCGCCGACGCGCTCCAGGATCAGGTTGCTGGGAATTTCGAAGGCGAAATAGGACAGGAAGAAAATGCCCGCACCCCAGGCATAGCTCAGCGTGTCCAGCCCGATGTCGCGATTCATGGTCAGGGCAGCGAAGCTGACATTGACCCTGTCAAGCTGGTTGATCAGGAACATCAGCATCATCAGCGGCAACAGGCGCCACATCACCTTGCCCATGGTGCGCCGTTCCAGCTCGGCATCGCCCATGGCGGTTGCGGTCAGGACCTGGGACATTCGTAAAGCCGCGCCACGGCCGCGCTGTCCGCCATTTCATTGGTCCCGGCGAAATCGTGGTAACGGGCCGCCGCGCGTGCAACCAGAGGCAGGTCCAGGCCGAGCCCACCGACGAAGGCCATGACGTTCTTGAGATCCTTGTCCAGCTGGCGGGCATAGCCGCGCGGCGGATCATAGTCGCGTGCCTGTTGTTGCGGATAGATCCGCTTCAGAACCGTGCTGTCGGCCATCCCGCCGGCAAGCGCCGCGGGCAGGCGGGACGCATCGATGCCGGACGCTTCGGCCAGAGCAAGCACTTCGGCCATCAGCACATAGCCGACGCCGACAATCGCCTGGTTGATGATCTTGGTGGTCTGGCCGGCGCCCAGGCCGCCGATATGGGTGAGATTGGCGGACAGATCGGCCAGCACGGGCCGGGCCGTCGCCACATCGCTTTGCGACCCGCCCATCATGATGGTCAGCTGGCCGTCCGCCGCCGCGGCCGGTCCGCCGGAGATGGGTGCGTCCACCCATCCCATCCCGGTCTCGCGCGCAAGGCGCTCCGCCAGCATCAGGGTGCGATCGGGATTGATGGTGGACGTGTCGATCAAAAGCGATGCGCCGCCTTGCGCCCGCGCCAGACCGTGCGGACCAAAGCAGCATTCCTCGACCGCATCGCCATGCAGCACACAGAAGATGACAATGTCGCTGGCGGCGCGCACCGCTGCCGGACTGTCCATGACGGTGGCGCCGGGGACCTCGGCGTATCGCTCCGGCTCCAGGTTCCAGACGGCGAGCTGCCAACCCTTGGCCATCAGCCGGCGCACCATGGGCGCCCCCATGATGCCGATGCCGACAAAACCGATCCGCAGATTTGCCGTCATCGCCCGGTCATGCGGTATATCCGCCGCGCATTGTCCGCGAACAGCTTGGCCTGCACGTCCACCCCCATTGTTATCGTTGCCTCCGCGAAGCCGGAGTAGATGGCCGCAAGACTTCCCACCAGACCGTCGACGGGGAAGTTGCTGGCGAACATGCAGCGATCCTCACCGAACAGGCTGATCGTGTCCAGAATGATTTGCCGGTTGCGTTCGAGACTCCAGGGACGGCCAGGTTCGCCCAGGCCGGAAATCTTCACCGCAACATTTGGCGCCGCGGCAAATGTCGTCATTGCCGCGCGCCATCCGGCCAGTTCCTCGGCGCTGCGGTCGCGGGGCAGGCCGGCATGGTTCAGGATGATCGTGGTCTCGGGGAAATCGGCGTTCAGCGCGGCGGCTTCGGTTAGATGCCACCAGGGCGCCTGAAGATCGAAGGACAGGCCATGGCGCTCCAGCAACGCATAGCCGCGGCGCCATTGGGGATCGGTCATGGAGGCGGGTGCGCCATGCTCGGCAAGACCGGGTCCGGCGGCCGCGCGCGGTTTATGACGCACGCCGCGCACGAACGGGAAGGATGCCTGCCGTGCCAGCACGTCCGCGGCATCGTCCTGGTGCAGTGCGGCGTGACAGACCATGACGCTGGGCAAGCCGAATTCCGATCGCAGCATCTGGACCCAGCGTGTTTCGCCGACCGGGTCGCGCCGGTCCCATTCGGTCTCCACGAAGACCGAGCCTGCCAGATCGAGCCCATCGGCATCGCGCAGATAGTCCGGCGGCATGTAGTTGCGCCTGAGGGCGCCGTAATCGCCGTAGCGGAAAGGAATGGAAGGCTGGTCGCGCAGCCAGGGCAGGTAATTGGCGTCAAGGTCCCAGAAATGCTGGTGCGCATCTATGATTGGCAGTGTTGGCAAGGGCATGGACCGGATATCCAATCCTGGTGATTTTCGTGGCGCCCCGCCCACAGCCTGGTCTGTGTCGGTTGCGCGTGGAACTCAGTAATAACCTATGAAATCAGATTCTAATAAAGGTGGCACCAGCGGCTTTTCCGAGGGAAGGATTGTCGTAGGGGATTTTCAGACGCCCATCGTCCTGATGCGAATGGCCGTAACAGGCCTATGGATAAGAGCAGGGGGCAGCGCCTCGCGGCAGCCAGTCCCCGCACCGGGCGCAGGGGACATGGGCGAACGGACGGATGGCGTCGGGCGATGCGATGGCCCATCTGGTGCTCGACGCGCAGGTATCCAGCCCCGAAGCCCTGATGGATTTCACCCGCGACATGGGCGCCTATGTCGCCGGCTACACCATCGTGCGCGATATGGTCGGCGCCTGTGTCGAGGCGCGTGCCCATGCCGGCCAGGATCGCTGGAAGGTGTTGCGCGCGATGATGGCCGGGCCAGGACGTGGCCGGCCTGGATACCTCCACCTGCGCCCGGCCGCCCCGCTAGCGGCTATAGGCGGTGGAGATCGAGCCTGGCCGCGCGCCCATTGGAATGCTCGCGCCCTTGTCCCAGGTCAGGTTGCTGCCGTCGTAGTGGAACACTTCGATTTCGCGTTCGGCCGCGCATTGCAGCAGGATGGTCCTGTTGTCCCGGCTGAAGGTCGCGCCCTGGCACCAGTGGCCCGTGTCGGAGCGGCCCGCCGGCGCCAGCGTGCCATCGCCCACTTTATATATCTCCAGCAGTCCCAGCACCTGATCCCACTTGGGATCGGAGCGCACCGAAGCGGTTCCATTGGCGACCACCACTGCGATGTATTTGCCATCGCCCGACATGGCGATGTGCTCCGGCGTGGGGCCGACGTCCACGCTCTGCGCCAGCTTTCCGGTGGCGATGTCGCTCATCGAGACGGTGCCGATGCGGCGCGCGCGCCGGCCGGGGGGCGGGCTTCCCGGCGGCGGCAGCGCGCCGCCCAGGTTGGTGTTGATCACATACTTGCCGTCATGGGTCACCACCGCGCCGTAGGGATTGAGGCCGGGCGAAAAGGAACGGCCGGTGTATGTCACTTGCGAACCGTTCACCGACAGGATCATCAGGTGGGAATCGCCGCGTCCTATCGCGATCGCCGTCTTGCCGTCCGGCGTGAACACCACGTCGGAGGGGCCGGACTTTTCCGGCAGCTTCGCGGTGCCGGCGGCGGCCAGCGTCTTGCCGGCAATGGTGAACACCGACACCGAACTGTCTTCGCTGTTGGCGATCAGTGCCAGCCTGCCATTGGGACTGATCGAAACGCCGCCGGGCCGGTTGCCGGTATGGATGGTCTGGATCACGCGCGGGCTGGACGGTGACGACAGGTCGACGACCGAGGCGGTGTCGTTGGCGACCAGCTTGCCGCCCTCCATTTTTTCGCAGGCGCTGACGATGGCAAAACGGCTGTCCCTTGAAACCGCCACCGCGGTGGGCGATCCGATCATGCAGGCCGGTGCCGCCACCGTGCCCATGCGCCTGACGCCCTTGCCGGTGATGTCCAGCACCGTCACGCTGTCGGGCTCCACATAATTGATGGTGTCGCCGGGGCGCAGCTGCTTGCCGTCATTGGCGGAGACCGCCAGTTCGGCATGGGCGCCCGCGCCTGTCAGGAAAAACGCAGCCGCCGCGATGGCATAATGGCCGGCATTGCGAAAAATCGATTTCATCAGAGCCCTCCCGAATTGTCCCCGCCTGCCGGACCTTGACCGGACGTTGCCGGATTTTGTTTCGGCGCTTTCGCGCCTGATCAAAACCTTAGACCCCGCCGCACGGACTTGTACACTGGTGCGTTTGTAATCCTCTGTCGTCGCTCGCGTTGCGGGTCGGCAGGCGCCATGCATAATGATCCCATGAACAGGATCTCAATCGCCATTGCGCTGGGGCTGCTGGCGTTCACCGCCGGCGCGGCTTCGGCACGCCCGCGCGACGATGTGCTGTCGGGCGCGTTTCGCTGCGCCGCAATCGGTGACTCGCGCACCTGGCTGGACTGCTATTATGGCGCCGCCCAGCCGGTGCGGGCCTCTCTGGGATTAAGGCCCGTGCCCGCATCCCAGACCCGCCTGGTGGCACAGCCGCCCGCCGGCATACCCGCGGCCGGCGACGTGCCCGTGCGTGACGAGGTGATGAGCAGCGCCGTGCGCTGCACCGCGCTTGGCGACGAACGGCAATGGCTTGACTGTTATTATGCTGCGGCGCAGCCGATGCGTGTGCGGCTGGGACTGGAAGGGGCGCCGCGCACGCCCGCGCTTCAGACGATTCTTCCCGCGCAAGCGCCGCCGCCCGCCAATCCCGCGCCTGGGTTTGGCATGAGAGCGTTACCAGTGTCTCCCCTGGGCAACGCCGATCACCTTTCTGTGCAGATGGCGTCGTACAGTTTCGACAAACTCGGCTGGTTCACCGTCACCCTTCGCAACGGCCAGGTGTGGCGCCAGGTGAACGGCGACACGACCTACGCGCGTTGGAAGAAACCCGCCGGCACCTATCAGGTGCGTCTGAGCAAGGGCTTCCTGGGCAGCTACAATCTGCAGGTCCGGGGCGAACCCGGATTGTTCAAGGTGCACCGAATTCAGTAAGAGCTGAACTGCGGCACACGCTTACCGCAGCCGCACAGTCGCGCGCACGGGTCCTGTTCCCAATTATCTTCCACCGCTCCAACGCGTTGACGAACAGCGTTGAGGATGTGCCACGCGCGGCCGTGATCGCATATTGAGTACAGATAAATCCGATTGCACATACCGTTGCCAAAAGGCTCTCAATTTGTCGCGGTGGAGTAACATTACAAGCTAGCAATCTTTGCGAAACGCACATTGCTTGACAGTCATCAGCACCCACCCCAAACATCGCCGCACAACAAATCCGCATTCGCGGATCAAACAAAATGTTCCGGGGGGAGTCTCGGCCGGTCTGGTCAGTCTCCAAGCGTGGCGTGAAGGGAACAGGCAGTTTGCCTGAACCCTTCCGTGCGCCCCCACGACAACCGGGGAGGGTATTGTCATGACAAGACTGGCGCAGAAATTCTCGATCAGTGGGTCCATGCTGGCGCTTGCAGCAGCGCTTTCGACGGGGCCGGCGGTCGCACAGCCGGCGGCGCAGTCGGTGGAGGCGGTGACCGTCACCGGCACCAGCATCCGCGGTGCAGAAGTGGTCGGCTCGCATGTGGCGACGATCGATTCCACCACCATCCAGACCCTCGCGCCGGTCAGCGTGTCGGATGTGCTTTCCTCGCTGCCCCAGTTGTCCAACGCCGGCACCGCCGGCCAGGGCGAGAACACCTATTCCTTCTATTCGCCCAACATCCACAATCTGGCGGCCAGCGCGTCGAACTCCACCCTGGTCGTGGTCGACGGCATGCGCATCCCCGGCGGCGGCGCGCAATGGGCGGAAGCCGATCCCAACATCATTCCGGTGGTGGCGCTGCAGCGCGTGGAAGTGCTGGCCGACGGCGCCTCATCGATCTACGGCTCCGACGCGGTGTCGGGCGTGGTCAACTTCATCACCCGCAAGAGCTTTGACGGCCTTCAGATCGACGGCCAGACCGGCTTCGGCGACGGCTACAACACCGCCAATGCCGACATCCTGTGGGGTACCGGCTGGGAGAACGGCAATGTGATGCTGGCTGCCAGCTACACCTATGGCAGCAACATCGAGATGGCCGATCGCGATTTCGCCAGCATGGGCAATTACACCTCCATCGGCGGGTCCAACCAGCAGTCGGTGTCGTGCCCGGTGGCGTCGATTCACCCCACGGCGCGGACCGGTGCCGCTGGTCCCAGCTACTGGTATGCGGGTCCGGGCGATGCGACGGGCTTCCCGAATACGCAGGCGGCGCGCCCCTGCAACAATTCGATCTATGGCGATATCCTGCCCCAGGTCCAGCGCACCAATGTCTTTGGCAAGGTCAGCCAGGATTTCTTCGGCGGCAAGCTGAACATCACTGAAACCGTGGCCTACAACGACCTTCACACCCGCAGCACGACTGGTCCTGGCACCATCGGCGGCGCCACCGCGTGGGGTGTAGCGCCGGCCAACCGGCCCGGCCAGGCCAATCCCTTCTTCCAGGCGCCTGCGGGCGATCCCACTGCCACGGCCGAACAGGTGTCCTGGGTGAACCTGCTGTCGCCGTTGCCCGAGAACCTGACCTCGGAAAACGTCATCTACAACCGGGTCAACGCCACTTACAACATCAGCGACAACTGGCATTTCGATGTCGACTGGGTGCTGGGCCAGAACACCTATACCAACGGCATCAACAATGGCTTCTGCGCCAGCTGCGCCTATCTGGCGTTGAACGGCACAGCTCTTTCGGGCGGCAATCCCACCGCGACCGACATTGCCGGCCGGAACGTGATTTCGCTCAACACGCCACTGACCACGGCCAACGCGCTGGACGTCTGGCATGCGCCGGGTGCCGGCAACCTCACCTCGGCCAATGTGATCCGCTCGCTGAGTTCGATGAACAGCACCCAGATCATCGTCAACAGCACCAACCAGCTGCGCGGCGCGGTCAATGGCGCGCTGTTCGACCTGCCGGCCGGCCCGGTGCGCGTGGCCCTGGGCGGTGAGCTCTATACCCAGCACATCCTGAAGGATGCGGTGGGCAACACCAATATCGGGTCCAGCTCGATCGGCGCCTCGCTCCAGCGTTATCACTATCACCGCGTGGTGACGTCAGGCTTCGCCGAGGTCCAGGTGCCGCTGGTGTCGCCCGAGATGAATATTCCCTTCGTCTACAGGCTGTCGGCCGACGTGTCGGGCCGTATCGACAGCTTCAGCGATGTGGGCGAGACCTCAAATCCCAAATTCGCCATGGAATGGGCACCCACCCACGACCTGAAGCTGCGCGGCAACTATTCCACCGCTTTCGTGGCCCCGCCATTGCTGTCCATCGGCGACCCGTCGCTGGGCTACATGTATGGCGGCGGCGCGGCCCAGGGTGGGGCGCTCAACAACATCCCCGCCGCCAACTTTCCAGGCATCCAGAATATCCCCGGCGCGGTCTGCACCATCAACGGCTCGGCTTCGACGGTCTCGGCCTCGACCGGTTGTCCCTATGTCACTGTGGGCCACACCGATGGCACCAACGGGGTGGGCGGCGACCGCGGCCTGGAGCGTCAGCTGGGCGGTGGCTTCGTCAACGTCAAGCCGCAGACCGGCTATGCCTGGTCGGCGGGCTTCGACTACGACCCCGACTGGCTGCCGGGCTTCCATTCCAGCGTGACCATGTTCCACAACACCTTCAAGGGTGCGGTGAACGCGGCACACATTCAGCAGACGGCGAATGTGCCTTCGCTGTTCCATTTCTTCCAGGTCTGCAACAACGGCGCCGGCTGCACCCAATCGCAGATCGATGCCTTCACCAACGTCGCCAACGGCGCCACCACCGGCGTGCTGCCTTCCGGCGGTACCTATTACCTGTGGGCGCATGACGAGACGAACTTCCTCTACCTCAGGATCCAGGGCATCGACTTCGACGTCAACTATGACTTCGACGCCGGCGACTGGGGCAACTTCCATGTCGGCGATTATCTGACCCTCTTCACCAAGTTCGACGAGGGTTATGACGGCGCGAATTATTTCAGCATCAAGGGCACGTCGGGCTTCAACGGCACCTTCGCCTCGCTGGAATACAACACCCGCCTGAATGTCGGCTGGACCCTGGGCCCCTGGGCGGTGGACGCCTATGTCAATTACTTCCCGTCCTATCGCAACTGGAACTCGACCTCGGTCACGCCGCTCAAGCCGAACGCGATCGGCACGCCGACGGCGGGCGACCATGTCAGCCCGTGGACAACCCTGGACGTCAATGTCGCCTACACCTTCGAGGATGGCTGGCTCGGCGGCGACCAGCTCTATGTCCACGCCAACAATGTGCTTGATGAAAATCCGCCCTTCATCAACACCACCGCCAACGGCACGGGCGCCAGCTCCGGCGCGGCATTCGGCTTCAACGCCTTCAATGCCAGCCCGATCGGCCGCGTCGTGTCGTTGGGCATCCGGGCAAAGCTCTGAACCCTGGCGTACCTGGCCCGTCCGGAACCCCGGGCGGGCCAGTCTTTATCCTCGGGAGGAATTCAAATGGACATCAAGAAACGCGACCTTCTGCTGGCGGGCGCGGCCGTCGGCGCAAGCCTTGCGGCAACCAAGGCGATGGCACAGCGGGGCCCGGTCAATTCGGGCAAACAGCCTTCATCCGTCGACATGAACTATAAGCCCCGGCGCCTCAACAAGGTGATCGAGCTGTGGGAAGACGGCCAGCCCATCTATTACACCGGCTGGGGCGTGGGGACCGGCGTCGATCCCTATGAGCAGGGCAAGAAGATGGCCAAGACTTGGGCCGACGCCATCTCCATCGAGATGGAGCATGGCCTGTTCGACCTCAAGGACCTGCGTGAATTCATGCGCGGCCTCAAGGACGGCGGCCCCACGCGTTCGGGCCACAAATTCCCCGCCACCTTCGTTACACCGCCGGTGATCGGCCTGGACGAGCCTTACGCCCGCGCGAACACCTGGGTGCTCGAGCAGATCCTGTGTACCGGCGTCACCGGCATTCACATCTGCCACGCCCGCAGCACCAAGGCGATCGAGACCTATGCCCTGATGGGCTGCCGCTATCCCTTCCAGGACCGGCCCGGCGTGCCGAAAACGGCGATGCGGGGCCTGCGCGGCAACAGCGCCAGCTATGCCGCCAATATCTGGGGCGTCGCCGGCGGCACCTATCAGCACATCGCCGACCTGTGGCCGCTGAACCCGAAAGGCGAACTGATCTTCGGTGTGAAGATCGAGGACACCTATGCCGACTTGACGGTGGACGCGACGCTGGCGCTGCCGGGTATCGCCTTCGCCGAATGGGGCCCGGGCGATCACAATCTTTGGCTCAACGGCTATCACAGCGTCGCCGATGGCGGGCTCTCGGGGCATCCGGTGGTGCGTGACAAGACCGGCAAGGTGATCGAGGATGTTTCGGCCCTGCCCAACATGGAAGCGGTGCGCGCCAAGGTGCTGGCGGCATGCAAGAAGAACAAGGTGATGTTCCTCAATGCCGCCGAAACCGAGCCGGGCCACAACAATGTCGTCCAGCAGATCAAGGACGGTGCCATGGTGATCGCGGCGGGCCGCGGCGGGGAGGCCGTCGCCCAGATGGGCCGTGAATACACCAAGCGCAAGATGCCGGTTTGATGGCCGGCGCGTGAGAAAAAGGGAAAGGGCGGCTCTTACGGGCCGCCCTTTCTTTTGCAGGCGGCCATTTGCCGGATATGGTTTAATCGGACATGGTTCATCAGATACAGGCAGCGCAAGGCTGCCGCGACAAGCTGGGGAGAACGACGTGAAGAAGATTTTTGTGGCGGCCCTTCTGGCCTCGGCGGCGCTAAGCGCCGTCCCGGCCATGGCACAGGTCAAGCAGACCCGCGAGCAGATCCTGTTTTATACCTCCGACTGGAAGGGTGAGCGCTTCCCTGACGGCCGGCCCAAGGTTCCTGACGATCTGCTGAAGCGGGCTGTGGACTGCACCATCGAGGACGTCTGGGGCTATCTGCGCCAGCACGGCTACCGCAACCAGTATGAGGGCGGCTGGATGATGCTGCATGACGACCGCCCCTTCGCCGGCCGCGCGCTCACCGTCCAGTACATGCCCCAGCGGCCCGACATGACCGCGGCAATCACCGCAGAAGGCAAGAAGGAAGGCCGGGTCAGCGGCCACAACAGCTGGCCCATCGCCGAACTGCAGGATGGCGACCTCTATATCGCAGACGGCTACGGCAAGAGCGTGGAAGGCACCCTGATCGGCTCCAACCTGGGCAACGGCATCTACGGCAAGTCGCACAACGGCTTCGTCTTCGATGCCGCCATCCGCGACCAGGAGGAGAACCGCGAGATCAAGGGCTTCAACGGCTTTTATCGCAGCGTCGATCCCAGCGCGATCCGCGACATGGAAATGACCGGCATCAATGTGCCGATCCGCATCGGCCGCGCCACCGTGCTGCCGGGCGATCTGGTTCTGGCCAAGCGGGACGGCGTTCTGATCATTCCCGCCGCGCTGGCGGAAGACGCCATCAGCACCGCGGAATTCATCAAGTTGACCGACGACTACAACTTCCAGCTCAACCTGGCCAACAAGAATGGCGGCTCGGTGGAAGGCGGCTGGGATGAAAAGAAGTTCGCCGGCTTCAAGCAGTACATGGCCGAGCATCCCGAGAAGGTCAAAATGTCCAAGGCCGAATTCGACAAGATGTACAACCAGTTCTACGACCGGATGATGCATCCCAGGCCCGGCGGCGGCGGCCTCTGAGTCCTGCCGAAAGGTTCTTTTGAACGCGGCTGCCCCGCCGCCAGCCCCCGCGCCGGCTGGCGGGGTCGGCTTTTTTGCCTTCGTCCAGCACCGCTCCTATAGTCCCCGCAAGAACCGGCAGCCGGCCGTCCGGCACCGGGAAAAACGGGGGAAACGGTGAGCGTGACAACCCAGGCGGCGGCGATCCCGCGTTATTCCGCGACAAGCAAATGGTGGATCGTGGTGCTGCTCACACTGGGCTGCATCGTCGCTTATGTCGACCGGGTCAACCTGTCCTTCGCCATCATCGACGCCGACTTCAAGGGTTTCTTCCAGATCAGCGATACCGAGCGCGGGCTGGTCAATTCGGCCTTCTTCTGGTCCTACGCCGCGCTGCAGATTCCCGCTGGCTGGCTGGTGGACCGCTACGGCTCCAAATATCCGCTCGCCATCTGCTTTGCGGTGTGGAGCGGGCTGACCGCGCTGGCCGCCTTCACCACCGGCTTCGCCGGCCTGTTCGCGGTGCGCCTGCTGCTGGGCGTGGGCGAAGCCATCATGCAGCCGGCCAGCATGCGCTGGATCCGCTACAATTTTGAAGAGAACAGGCGCGGCTTCGCCATCGGCCTTTACATGTCGGGCACCAAGTTCGGGCCTGCAATCGGCTCGGTCCTGGCAGCGCTTTTGATCGAATCCTATGGCTGGCGCGCCATGTTCCTGATCCTCGGCCTGGCGGCGATGGTCTGGCTGCCGCTCTGGTTATGGTCGGTCCGTGACGATCGCGCCACCGGCACGGCGGCGGGCCAGTTGGCTTCGGCCAAGGGCGATGCGCCGATGCTGACGCTGCTGGCCAGTCCCATCATCCTGGGCGTGATCATCGGCACCTTTGCCTACATGTATTTCGTCTATTTCTGCATGACCTGGATGCCCGCCTATCTGCGCGAGGCGCGCGGCCTGTCGCTGACATCCAGTGGCGTCTACACGACCTTCAGTTTTGCCGGCATGGCGATCATGTCGATCGCGGGCGGCTGGCTGGCGGACCGCTTGATCGGCGCCGGCCGCGATGCGGTGGCGGTGCGCAAGGGCTTTACCATCGCCGGCTTCCTGCTGGCCTCGACCGAGGTACTCAGCCCGCTGCTCACATCGCTCGACTGGGCACTGGTGGTGTCGATCTTCTCGCTCACCGGTCTGGGCCTTGCCACCGCCAATTACTGGGCGCTGACCCAGACGCTGATGCCCAGCGGCAAGACCGGCCGCATCATCGGCATCCAGAATTGCGCTGCCAGTGTCGCGGGCATTGTGGCGCCGATCATCACCGGCTGGCTGGTGGAGCGCACTGGCGGCTACGCCGCGGCGATGCAGATGGTGCTGTTCTTCCTGGCCTGTGGAATCGTGGCCTATGTGTTCCTGGTGCGGCAACGGCCGCGTGCGCCCGGGATGCCGGCCTAACCTCCGATCAGTCCGGCCGCCGCCACCGCCGCGTCCCGCGGCAGGTCCAGGAACACCTCCGTGCCCGCGCCGCCGGCGACAGACAATGTGCCGCCCGCCTGCGCCACGAAACTGTCGATCAGCCCGCGGCCCAGCCCCGCCTTGCCGCCGGTTGCCGCCAGCCCGATACCGTCATCGCTTACCGTCAGCCGCCAGCCGTCGCCTGAGGCGGCGAAGCGCACCATGATCGTACCGTCGCGGCCGTCGGGAAAGGCGTGCTTGACGGCATTGGTCACCAGCTCGTTGACCACGAGACCCACGGGCAGGGCGCGCGCACGCGACATCATCACCGGCGCGCAGTCGCAGGTCAGCGACAGTCCGGCGGGCGGCAGCACTGCGTCGCGCAGCCCGTCGCACAATTCCGTCAGATACTGTTCCAGAAGCACCTGTTCCATGCCCGGCACGGCATAAAGGTGGCGGTGGATCCGGGCGATGGACCGCACCCGGCTGAGCGCCCGCTCCAGCGCGTCGCGCGCTTCCGGATTGTTGCTGCGCCGCCGCTGCAGGTCCAGCAGGCTGCTCACGATGGTGAAATCATTGCCCACCCGGTGCTGCAATTCGCGGTAAAGCAACTCGCGCTCCTTCAGCTTGTCGTCGCGCGCTTCCAGTGCGTGGCGGGCGGTGCGGCGGAAGCCTTCGCCCACCGCGATCACCGCCAAGCACGTGATGCCGACCACTATGGTGGCGGCGATCTTCTGGTCGGGATGATTTGCCAGCGTAACGCTCATGGGCAGCACGAACCGCCAGGCCAGGACCTGCGACAGCGCCAGCGTCCCCAGGCCCGAAATCCAGCCGCCCGCAAGCGTGGCCAGCAGCGCCGCGGGATAGATGAAGGCAAAAGGTGCCGCGCCGGGAAGGATCGTATCCATTATGGCGCGCAACGCGGCCGCAACCCCCACGCCCAGCGCGACGCATATCAGGATCGCCGCCCATGCCGGCACGATTCCGTCCAGCCAGCGCTGCACGTCCAGCTTGGCGACCCGGTACACCATCCCAGCCCCGGCGATAGGATCTCGTTTTTCACTAGACAGAACGGCCACAATCAGGTCAAGCGCGGGATGGATGGACGCTTCCGGACGGATCGTGCATCACAAAGATGGTTTGCCGATAATCGGGCAACCACCCCATGCAGCCATTGCGGGCCCACACATCCTGCGGGCAAACTGTACCAATATGGCCTTTCACAAAGTTCCCGGGTGGTTGCTTGCGCCCCTCCTGTGCCTCATTGCGGCACGGGAGGCAGGGGCCGCCGACATCCAGAAATACGATTTCCAGATCGCCGGCGCCTCGGGCGCGGTGCAGTCGACGCTCCAGGCCAGCGCCCAGCTTGCCGTCCTGAACGGCAAGGGCGCGGTCTCGCCCTTCGCCTTGATCGAGCGGGCACGCGAGGATGTGCCGCGCCTTCAGACCGCGCTGGACAGTTTCGGCTACTACCAGAACCAGGTGGCCATCACCATCGACGGCAAGCCGCTGGATGATCCGGGCCTGGCCGCCGCGCTGGACGACGCGCCCGCCGCAACCGTTACCGTCAGGGCGGCGGTGACGCCTGGCCCGCTCTATCACATCGGCCGCATCACCCTGAAGGGCACCGTTCCCGAAGGCACAGCCGACGCCCTGACCATCGCCCGGGGCAATCCCGCCGTGGCGCGTAACATACTGGATGCCCAGGCCGCGCTGTTGAACCGCCTGCAGGAAGACGGCTATGCCCTGGCCAAGGTTGACGGGCCCGAAGCCACCGCCGACGATGCAGCCCATACCATCGACGTCGTCTTCACGCTGACGCCGGGCAAGCGCGTGCAGATCGGTGCCATCGGTTTCCAGGGCCTGAAGGAGGTCAACCAGTCCTTCGCCCGCCAGGCGCTGGGCGTACATACCGGCGATCTCTACCGCCCCAGCAGGATCGAGGCCGCGCGCCAGGCGCTGGTCGGGCTGGGCGTCTTTTCCGGCGTCAATGTCCGGGCCGCGGGCAAGCTTGATGCCGGCGGGCGCATGCCGCTGATCTTCGATGTGGAGGAACGCAAGCAGCACGCCGTCACCCTGTCGGGCAACTACTCGACCGATCTGGGGCTCGGCCTGTCGGTGACCTGGTCGCACCGCAACCTGTTCGGCAACGGCGAACAGCTCAACCTCACCGCGGGGGGCACCGGGCTTGGCACCGCCAGCGCCGGCCTGGGCTACAACCTGATCGCCCAGTACATCCAGCCCTGGTTCTTCCAGGAACCCGGCCAGACGCTGGAATTCGACCTGTCGGGCGTCAAGCAACAGCTTCAGGCCTATGACCAGACGGCGCAGACGCTGGCCGCCTATGTGCGGCGGAAATTTTCCCCTCTGTGGAGCGGCAGCGCGGGCCTGTCGCTGACCCATGACGAGGTCACCCAGCAGGGCACCGACCAGCTCTATCAGCTGATAGCCCTGCCGGTCGGCGTCAATTACGACAGCACAGGCAATGCGGCCGCGCTGACCGATCCGACCCACGGCCTGCGCGCGAACCTGACGCTCACCCCCACCCAGTCTCTGGGCGACAGCAATCTTCTGTTCCTGCCGGTGCAGATTTCCGGCTCGACCTATTTCGACATGTCGGGCGACGGCCGTTCCGTGCTGGCGCTGCGCGCGCTGGTGGCGTCCATCCTGGGCGGCTCCAACCTGTCGGTGCCGCCCGACCGGCGGCTCTATGCCGGCGGCAGCGCCACGGTGCGCGGCTTCGCCTATCAGTCCATCGGCCCGCAATTTCCCGACGCCAGCCCCGTCGGCGCCAAATCGGTGGACGCCGCCACGGTGGAATGGCGCCAGCGTATCGGCGAGGATTGGGGCGCCGCCCTGTTCGTCGATGCGGGTCAGGCCAGCGCCGACGGCGCACCATTCAGCGGCGCGCTGCGTGTGGGTGCCGGCGTCGGCGCACGCTATTACACGCCCATAGGCGCCGTGCGCGTGGATGTGGCCGCCCCGCTCAACCGCATGCGCGGCGGCAATGCCTTCGAGATCTATATCGGACTGGGGCAGGCATTCTGATGACCCTGCGGCGCAAAATCCTGGTCGGCATGGGGGCAGTGGCGGCCACGCTTCTGCTGCTGCTGGGACTTCTCTTCTACACCCCCCCGGGCCTGTCGCTCGTGGCGCGCCTCGTCACGCCGCTGTCGGGCGGCAAGGTCCGCATCACAGGCATTGGCGGCTTCTTTCCCGACCACATCACCGCGGCACGGTTGGAAGTCGCCGATAAACAGGGCATGTGGCTCAGCGCCGACGATATCAGCCTGGACTGGTCGGCGCTGTCGGCGCTGTTCAACCATATCGATATCGACGATGTGCGCGCCGCCAGGATCGCGGTGCTGCGAAAGCCATTGCCTTCCGCCTCACAGGGCGAGGGACCGGTCATCGACATCGCCCATCTGTCGGCGCCGCGCATCGCACTGGGCGCGGCGATAGCCGGACGCGACGTAACCCTGTCGGCCCAGGGCCGCCTGCATTTTGTCTCGCTGCACGATCTGTCGGCCGATCTCGCCGCGACCCGGCCGGGCAGCCGCGACAGGTATCGCATCAACGGCGCCATCGTTCAGGACGTGGCGCGGGGCCGCATCGCCATCCGTGAGGGCCCGGACGGAATCCTCGGTACGCTGCTGGGCCTGCCGGGCCTTGGGCCGGTCAATGTGGCGGCTGAAGCCCGGGGCGACGCGGTGAAAAATGTCCTGTCCATCTCCGCCTCGATGGGTGCGCTTCAGGCGGCGGGGCAGGGCACGATCCAGCTTGCCGGCGGGCGTGCCGACCTGGATTTTCGTGCAAGCGCACCGGCCATGTCACCCAACGCCGACATTTCCTGGCGCTCGCTGTCGGCGGAAGGCCATTTCCACGGACCTTTCACCCAGCCCCGCATCGACGCACACCTGGACCTGGCACAGGCGCATTTCGACGGCATCGCCGCTTCCCGCCTGGTGCTGGATGCACAGGGGGCCGGCGGGACTGTCGACATGAAAGGCACCGCCGAGCGCGTCACCATTCCCGGAGAACAGCCCGATCTTTTCGCCCACGCGCCGCTTTTGCTGTCAGCCCATGCCGACCTTGAGGCAAAGTCGCGGCCGGTCACCTTCGCGCTGGTCCATCCGCTGGCCAGCCTGAAAGGCAACGCCACCACCGCGGGTGAACAGGCGGTGACGGCGGACGTCGTCATTCCTTCGCTTGCCCCCTTCACCGTGCGCCACAACATGGACCTTGACGGCAGCGGCCGCCTGCACCTGGCCGCGCGCCTTGCCGGCACCGGCCTGCAAGTGGGGCTGCAGGGCACGCTGGATGCCAAGGGCACAGCGGTTGCGGCGCGGCTTCTGGGTCGTTCCGAACTGTCCCTCACCGCCCTGCTTCAGGGCAGCGACATCATGCAGTCGCGGCTTGTCTTCAAGGGTGCCGGCGTTTCCAGCGATCTGGCCGGCACACTGAAAAAGGGCGTGCTGGCATACCGCGCCGTCGTCGCGCTGTCGGACCTGTCGCAATTGGCCGGCTCGCTGAAGGGAAAACTGTCGCTGCACGGAACGGTCAACGGCCCCTTGGGCACCGCCGCCGTGAAAGCCCAGGGCGAAGCGATGATGGCGGCAGCGGGCTTTGTCCCGCACCGCATCGCGCTTGCCCTGACGGCGGAAGGACTGCCCATGCCGGCCACGGCGCGGCTGACCGCAAACGGCACGCTGAACGATGCGCCGCTGCATCTGCTGGCCACGCTGGCGGACAAGACCCTGCACCGGCTGGACGTCACCGCCAGATGGAAATCGCTGGATGCCGAAGCCCATTTGGCCCTGCCGGACAAGACGCCGCCGCACGGCAGCCTGCACCTGGCGCTGGCGCAGATGGCCGACATCGCGCCCTTCACCGGCGCCGGCCTTTCGGGCGGCGTGGAGGCGAAGGCCGCATTGACCGCCCGCGGCAAAAGCAGCGACGCCAGTTTCGACCTGCGGCTCTCCGATCTTGCCGCCGGCGGCGCGAAGCTGGCGGCGCTGAGCGCCCACGGCAGCGCGGATGATTTGTTCCGCAAGCCGGTGCTGGCGCTTGCGGCCGATGCGCACGGCATCGCCGCGGCAGGCTTCACCGGCGATGGCACGATCAAGGCCAACGGTCCGCCCGGCAATCTTGCTGCGGACCTGTCGCTGGCCCTCAAGGACAGCGGCGGCAATGCGGCTCGTCTTTCCGCTTCGGCGGAACTGGACGCGCCGTCCAGCAATCTCACGTTCACCGCGCTCCGAGGCGAATGGCGCGGCGGCACGCTGACGCTGGACGGCCCCGCGAACATTGCCTATGGCAAGGACCTGGCGATCGAACATCTGGCGGCGCATCTGGGCGGTGGCACCATCACCGCGTCCGGGCAGATCGCACCCCACTTGTCGTTCCAGGCAAGAGTGGATGGCGTGAAGCTGGAAGACATTCCGCGCCTGATGCCCACGATCGGCCCGCGCGGCACGCTGTCCGCCGACATTGACCTGTCGGGCACGTCATCGGCGCCCGGCGGCCATATCGTGCTGGCGGCCGAAAATCTCAGCGCCGCCGCCATCGGCCGCGGTGTGGCTCCGGCCACCGTGAAGGCGGACCTTCAGCTTGGCGGCGATCACGCCATCGTCGATGCAAGCATCCGCGCCGGCACATCCGCCGATCTGGCGCTGAGCGGCCGCGCGCCTCTTGCCATGGATGGTGCGATGGCGCTCCACGCGAAAGGCCGATTGGATATGGCCCTGCTCGATCCGGTTCTGGCACCGGGCGGACGGCGCGCGCGGGGCATCCTTGCCATCGACGCCGACATCGCCGGCACGCCCGCCAATCCGCGCACCAGCGGCGGGGCAGATCTTTCCGGCGGCGAGCTTCAGGATTTCGCGCGCGGCATCCATGTCCGCGACATCGCCGCCAGCATCAAGGCCGAGGGCGCGCGCCTGACCATCGCCAGCCTCAACGGCAAGTCCGGGCCGGGGACCATCCAGGGCAGCGGCAGCATCGACCTGGCGGCACCCGGCCTGCCGGTGGACATGGTGTTCGCCGCCAGCCAGGCGCGGCCCATTGTCAGCGACCTGTTCACCGCGACCATGTCGGGCAATCTGGCGCTGAAGGGCAAGCTGGAAGACCTGCTCGACCTCTCCGGCAAGCTCGACATCACGCGCGGCGAGATCAACCTGCCGGAAAATTTCCCGCCCGAAGTCGCGGTGCTGAATGTCCGGCGCCGGGGGCTGCCACCGCCTCCGCCGCCGTCCACCAACCGCATCGCCCTCGATGTGACAATCGCAACGTCCGGCCCCATCTTCGTGCGGGGCCATGGCGTGGATGCGGTGATGGGCGGCGACATGCGGCTGTCGGGCACCACCGCCGAGCCCCTGGGTGGCGGCAGCTTCCGCATGGTGCGCGGCGAATACAGCCTGGGCGGCCAGACCCTGCAATTCGATTCCGGCACCGTGACCTTCGACGGTACGGGCGTGCGCCGCCGGATGGACCCCAGGCTGGACTTCGAGGCACACACCGAGTCCGGCGGCGTCACCGCAACCCTGTCCATCACCGGCTATGCCTCTGCGCCGAAGATTGCCCTTTCCAGTTCGCCCTCGCTGCCGCAGGACGAGATCGTCGCCCGCCTTTTGTTCCAGCAAAGCGTCAAGCAGCTTTCGCCGCTGCAACTGGCCAGTATCGCCCAGGCACTGGCGGCGATGGGCGGCGTGGGCGGCGGCTTCAATCCGCTGACGGCGGTTCGCCGCACGCTGGGTCTGGACCGGCTGGCGGTCGGCTCGGCCACGGTGGCCGGCAGCACGCAAACCCAGACCACGGTGGAAGCCGGACGCTATGTCGCGAACGGCGTCTATGTGGGCGTGAAGCAGAACCTGTCGGGCGGCACCCAGACCCAGGTGCAGGTCGACATCACCAGGCGCCTGAAAGCCCAGGCGACGCTCTCCACCGGCGCCACCGCCACCACCAGCACGGCGCTGCAGGACAATGGCAGCAGCGTCGGCCTCAGCTACCAGTTCGAATATTAGAGCCAATCTGAATCAGAGATTGAACAGCGCCGGATCGCCGCCCCGTGCGGCGATGTTGATCGAAACCGCACGCTCCACACAGAAGCGCGACAGCGCCAGTGGCCCGCCCGCCTTGGGTCCGGTGCCCGACAGGCCCTCGCCGCCGAAAGGTTGCACCCCCACCACCGCGCCGGTGATGGAGCGGTTGACATAGCTGTTGCCCGCCGGCACCGCACGGCGAATGGCCTCGGCAAAGCTTTCGACGCGCGAATGGATGCCAAGGGTGAGGCCATAACCATTGCCCGCGAAATCGCGCGCGACCATTTCGGCCTCCGCCGGGTCATAGCGCACCACGTGCAGGATGGGCCCGAACACTTCGCGCGACAGAAAGTGCGCCGATGGAATCTCCGCCAGCACCGGGGCAAAGAACGTGCCGCCAGCCGGCGCGGCCAGGCGATGCAGCACCTTCGCCTCGCGCTCAAGCCGTTCCAGATGCCGTTCCAGTGCGGCCCGCGCGTCTTCGTCGATCACCGGCCCGACATCGGTTTTCGGATCGGCGGGATCGCCCACCACCAGTGCCGACATGGCGCCCTTCAGGCCCTCGATCAGGTAATCCGCCGTCTCGTTCGGCAAGAACAGGATGCGCAGTGCCGAGCAGCGCTGGCCTGCCGATCCGAAGGCCGACAGCAGCACATCGTCCAGCACCTGTTCGCGCTGGGCGCTGGTATCGACGAACATGGCGTTCAGCCCGCCGGTCTCGGCGATAAAGGGTATGATCGGTCCCTGGCGCTCTGCCAGCAATCCGTTGATGCGCCGGGCCGTGTCGGTGCCGCCGGTAAAGGCGACGCCGCCGCAATCGGGATGCGTGACCAGCTTTTCGCCCACGCTGCGGCCTTCGCCCGGCAGAAGATGCAACGCATCGCGCGGCAACCCCGCCCCGTGGAACAGGTGCACCGCCGTGCGCGCGATCAGCGGCGTCTGCTCGGCCGGTTTGGCCAGCACGGCATTGCCGGCGGCCAGCGCGGCGGAGATCTGACCGGTGAAAATGGCCAGCGGAAAATTCCATGGGCTGATGCAGGCAAAGACGCCGCGCCCGTGCCGCGCCAGGAGGTTGCGCTCGCCGGTCGGCCCCTTCAGTTCCTCGGCGCCCGCGAACTGCCGTCGCGCCAGCATGGCGTAATAGCGGCAGAAATCGGCGGCCTCGCGCACTTCGGCGACGGCATCGCCATAAGTCTTGCCCGCCTCCAGCACGCACAATGCGATCAGCTTCTCGCGCGCTCCTTCCAGCGCATCGGCCGTCGCCTCCAGAACCTGGGCTCGTCCGTCGCCGCCCCGCGCGTCCCAGTCCGGCTGCGCGGCGCGCGCGGCTGCGAAGGCCGCGTCGATCTCCGCTGCCGTGGCTTCGGCCACATGGCCGACGATCCGGCCGGTGGCGGGCGATACCACCACCGGGCCATTGCCGGGCTCGGGCTGGAAGTCCTTCACCGCCGCAACCAGGCGGTCCCGTTCGGCGGCTATGCTCACATCCACGCCCAGCGAATTCTTCCGGTCGCCATACAGATCGACAGGCAGGGGCAGGCGCGGATGGCGCTGCGCGCCCGCTTTCTCCACCGCCCCGATGGGATCGACCACCACATCCTCCGGCGGCACGTCCTCGTTCAGAAGCTGGTGCACGAAACTCGTATTGGCGCCGTTCTCCAGCAGCCGCCGCACCAGATAGGGCAGCAGATCCTCATGCGCCCCCACCGGGGCATAGGCGCGCACGGTCATCGGCCCGAACAGTTCACCGGCGCCCTCATACAGCGCCTCGCCCATGCCGTGCAGCCGCTGATATTCAACGGACACGCCCCGATGCGCGGCCATCGCGCGCACCGCCGCCAGCGTGTGGGCATTGTGGGTGGCGAACTGGGGATAGAGCGCGGGCGTCGCCGCGATCAGCCGCGCCGCGCACGCCAGATAGGACAGATCGGTCGCCGGTTTGGTGGTGAAGACGGGATAGCCGGGCCGTCCCGCCACCTGGGCCCGTTTTATCTCGCTGTCCCAATAGGCACCCTTGACCAGCCGTACCATCAGCCGCCGGTTTGTGGCGTGCGCAAGCCTCGTCGCTTCGCCGATCACATGGATGCCGCGCTTCTGATAGGCCTGCACCGCCAGGCCCAGCCCGCCCCACGATCCTAGCGCCGGTTCGCCCGCCAGCCCTTCCAGCAGCCGCAGCGACAGCACCAGCCGGTCGGCTTCCTCCGCATCCAGGGTCATGTTGATGTTCGCGTCCGCGGCCCGCTTCGCCAGCCGCAGCAGGCGGGGATAAAGTTCGTCCCACACGCGCCGTTCCTGCAACGGCTCATAGCGCGGCGACAGCGCCGACAGCTTCACCGAAATGCCGTGGCTCCGTTCCGGGCCGTCCTTTCCCGCGGCCGTGACGGCAATCGCCTCCAATGCCCGCGCATAGGCCGCCTCGTAGCGCATCGCATCGTCGCCACTGCGCGCGCCTTCGCCCAGCATGTCGAAGGAACACAGAAAGCCTTCACGGCCCGCGCGCTTCAATGCATCCTCGATGGTGCGGCCCAGCACGAACTGCTCGCCCATGATGCGGATGGCCTGCACGATGGCGGCGCGGATCACCGGCGCGCCGGCCCGCGCCACCAGCCGGCGCAAAAAGGCGGGCGCGTCCTGTTCCGCTTCGCTGCCGATCTCCACCAGCCGGCCGGTCAGCATCAACCCCCAGGTCGAGGCGTTGACGAACAGGCTGTCGGACTTGCCCAGATGGCCTTCCCAGTCGCCTCCGCCCACCGCCTCGGCGATCAGCCGGTCCTGCGTCGCCTGGTCCGGCGTGCGCAGCAGCGCCTCGGCCAGGCACATCAGCGCCAGGCCCTCCTGTGTGCCAAGCGAAAATTCCTGCAGGAAGTTTTCGATAACGCCCTGGCGGTGCGCCCGCGCACGTGTCGCCCGCACCAGCGCCACCGCCTGGGCGCGCACGGTTTCACGCGCTGCCCCGTCCAGCGGCGCCTCGGCCAGCAGCGCCCCAAGCGCCGCACGCTCGGGTTGGTATTTGAATTCGTCCAGGCCGTTCCAGTCCATGGCGGTGATATAGGCGTTCTTCGGTGTCCCCGCCATGACGGGCGGCGCGCGGCATGCTATGAGCCTTCACCCCTTCCAGACGACCGAAAATAACAAAGAGGTGCGGATGCGGTTCGTGTTCTTGCTTTCCCTGGCGGCCGCGCTGGCGATGCCGGCCGCCGCGCTTGCACCCGGTCAGCGGGCCGCCGAGAATCGCCTTCTGGTCGATGCCAATGCCGACAGGGACAATTGGCGCCTGCACGGGCGCACCTTCGACAACCAGCGCTTCTCGCCGCTCACCCAGATCGACAGGAAAACCGTCTCCCGGCTGAAGCTTGTGCAGACGCTGCACACCGGGGTCGCCAACAGTTTCGAAGCCACGCCGCTGGCGATCGATGGCGTGCTCTATCTCGTCACCGCCACCAATCATGTGCAGGCGTGGGACGCGGCGGCCGGCAAGCGGCTCTGGGAATGGAAGCCGGACAAGCTGGACTACACCGAAGCCTGTTGCGGCCCCCAGGCGCGCGGCGTGGCTGTCGCCTATGGCAAGGTCTATACCGCGCTGTTCGACGGCCATCTGGTGGCCCTCGATGCAAGGACCGGCCATCTCGCATGGCAGACCGATCCGGCAAAGACCCACCCGGAACCTAAGCACTACTACACTTATACGCTCGCGCCCCAGGTCGATGACGGGCTGGTGATCGTGGGCACGGCGGGCGCCGAGTATGAAACCCGCGGCATGGTCGAAGCCTATGACGCCGAAACCGGAGAGAAGAAGTGGGAATTCCGCACCACCGCCGCGCCGGACGAGCCTGGCGGAGACACATGGGGTGGGGATGCCTGGAAATTCGGCGGCGGCTCAGTATGGAACACCCCGGCCATCGACCCGAAGAACGGCCTCGTCATCTTCGCCACCGGCAATCCCAATCCCGACTATCGCGGCGAAACGCGGCCCGGCGACAATGCCTATACCGACTCCATCGTTGCCATCGACGCAAAGACCGGCGGGCTGAAATGGTGGTATCAGGAAGTGCCCCACGATCTATGGGACTATGACGCCAGCGCGCCCGTCATGCTGTTCGACGCCAGGGGACCGGATGGACGGATCGTTCCGGCAGCAGGCCAGGCGGGCAAGGTCGGCAACGTCTTCATCGTCAACCGCCTGACCGGCAAGCTTCTCTACAAGTCGCAGCCCTTCGTCGAGCAGAGCGCCAACATGTTCACCCCGCCCCGCTTCGATGGCGTTACCCTGCTGCCGGGCGTGTCGGGCGGCAGCCTGTGGCAGCCGCCCGCCTTCTCGCCGCGCACCCATTATTTCTACGTGCTGGGCGCCAATGTGCCGATGACCTTCACCGCCATCGAATACCGGGACTCCAGGCCCGGCGGCCCATGGGTGGGGCGCCACACCGGCGGAGTGATGAAGCGCGCCGACGGTCCCCAGTCCGGCACGCTTACCGCCATCGACGTCAATTCCGGCCGCATCGCCTGGCAGTACCGTTCGGCGCAGCCCATGTATGGCGGCGTGCTGGCCACCGCATCGGGCCTCATCTTCGCGGGCGAGATGAATGGCGACTTCAGCGCCTTCGATGCGGCGACGGGAAAGAGGTTGTGGAGCACGAACCTCGGCACGGGCGTCTGTTCACCGCCCATCACCTATCAGGTGCACGGCGTGCAATATATCGCCGTGGGCGCCAATGGCTGCCGCGGCGGACATGTGCCGCAGGGCCGGCCCGTCTTCACCGATGCGGTGGCGATCTTCGCGCTGGATGGCCGGTCCGCGAACTGAGTTCAGATACGCATGTCCACCGGCCTGTACGGGCCCATGCGCTCGCGCCGCTCCTCCGGCAGTTCGGGCAGCAATCCCGCCATCCGCGCCGCGCTGCGTGCCAGCGCATTGGCCGCCGCCACATACAGCGACGCCTCGCTCACGGGCGCGTCCTGGGCCAGCCGCCGCAGTGCCGCGGCCACGGCCAGCCTCCTGCGCAGCTCCTGCGCTTGCGCGGGAGCGATGTCAGCCTCATCGTCCATGCGCCATAAATCGCATCGCACCCGCCGCCCGTCGCGGCCCGGGAAAATCAACGGTTAAGAAGTGGTGGAAAAGTTCCCCATATTTGCGCGGTTTTGCCTTCTGTCTTGATATTGCTGCACTGCAACATGATATTGAGGCTGTGACCATGACCCGGCGAGTCCCATGGCCCTAGAGGTGTTTCCCCGCGGCTGGACGCTGAAACCCAAGCCCCTGGGCCATCGCATCCTTGTTTCCGATGTGGTGGAGGAAACCGATTTCGGCCCCAATCCCGGCCAGCTGCGCCTTCTGCGCTATGTCCCGCCGGGGCTGCCGCCGGGCGCACCATTGGTGGTGATCCTGCATGGCTGCGGCCAGACCGCCGCCGGCTATGGCCTGGGGACCGGCTGGTTCCAGCTTGCCGCCGATCTGGGCTTTGCGGTGCTCGCGCCCGAACAGCGCGCCGTCAACAATCCCAACACCTGCTTCAACTGGTTCCAGCCCACCGATACCGCGCGCGACAGCGGCGAGGCGGGCTCCATCCATCGGATGATCGCCTTCATGGTTGAGCGCCATGGGCTGGACGACAGGCGCATCTTCATCACCGGGCTTTCGGCGGGCGGAGCGATGACGGCGGCGATGCTGGCCGCCTATCCCGAGCAATTTGCGGGCGGGGCCATCGTGGCGGGGCTTCCCGCCGGTGCCGCGCAGAATGTGCGCGAGGCGATCGACGCCATGAAGGCACCGCCCGAACGCGATGGCCGCGCCTGGAGCGAGCATGTGCGCCGCGCCAGCGGCCATGACGGTCCCTGGCCGGTGGTATCGATCTGGCACGGCCTTCAGGACCAGGTCGTCCATCCCGCCAATGCGCAGGCCAGCGTGGCGCAGTGGGCCCATCTGCATGATGTGGCGCATGTGCAGGAAGACGAGGCCGGCGGCCATTTGCGCCGGCGCTGGCGCGACGGCAGCGGAAGGCTGGTGCTGGAAAGCCATGCCCTGGCCGGGCTTGGCCATGGCGTGCCCATCGCCGCCGCGCAAGGCCACGGCATCCCCGCCCCCTTCATCCTGGAGGCGGCGATTCCTTCCAGCCTGCACATCGCGCAGTTCTGGGGACTGGACAGGCAAGCCCCGACCAGGCGCACCGGGCCCGCGATCCACGTCGTCCCGGAACCGCCCGAACCGGCAATCAAATCCATCCTCGCGCAGCAAATGCCGCCCGAGCTGGCCGGGCGTATCGGCCGCTGGCTGAAACGCTGGCTATAGCCGTCCCATGACGACTAGGACCAGAAGGATGATCAGCAGCAGGCCCAGGCCGCCGCTGGGGCCATAACCCCATCCCGCGCTGTAGGGCCAAAGAGGAAAGGATCCAATCAGCAGCAATATCAGGATGATCAACAATACCAGTCGAAGCATGCGGTGCCCTCCCTGAACCAGCGGTAGTAACGCGTGGAACGCTGCCGGGTTCAGCCGCGCGGGCCGATGCACGCTGGCCGGGCAGGGCCGCTTTGGGCTAGTCTGAGGCGGACACATTGTACGATGGGATGGTCATGGGCAGCAGCGGCACACCCATCATGGAAGCACGGCGCGAACAGATGTTTCCCACCCTGGATGCGCATGATTTCGAGCGGCTGAAACGCTTTGGCGGAATTCAGGTTTTTCCCAGGGGCACCTTCATCATGAAGGCGGGTGAGGTGGCGCCGGGCCTGGCCTTCGTCATCTCCGGCGCCATAGAGGTGCGCAAGGGCGGCGCCATCTCTTCCGGCCAGTCCATCACCCAACACGGGCCGGGCAATTTCCTGGGCGAACTTGCCCAGCTTTCCGGCCGGCCCTCGCTGGTCGATGCGTTGGCGAGCGAGGATGTGGAGGCCATCGTGGTGCCGCCGGGCGCGCTGCGCGACGTGCTGGTCCAGGAAGCCGAGCTGGGCGAGCGGCTGATGCGCGCGCTGATCCTGCGCCGCGTCGGCCTGTTGCAGGCGGGCGAGACCGGCCCGATCCTGATCGGCCCCTTCGGCAGTGCCGACATGCTCAGGCTGGAAAATTTCCTCACCCGCAACGGCCATCCCCATCGCAGCCTGGATTCGCGCACCGATCCGTGCGCGCTGACGCTGCAGGACCGTTTCAAGGTCACCTCCGACCAGCTTCCCATCGTGCTGTGCCCGGGCGGCCAGCTGCTGCACAATCCCGGCGAGGTGGAGCTGGCGCGCTGCATCGGTCTGCTTCAGCGCATCGACCCCGATACCGTCTATGACATGGTGGTGATCGGGGCGGGGCCCGCGGGCCTGGCCTGCGCGGTCTATGCCGCGTCCGAGGGGCTTTGCACCCTGGTGCTGGACTGCCGCGCCTTTGGCGGCCAGGCCGGCGCTTCCGCGCGCATCGAAAACTATCTGGGCTTTCCCACCGGCATTACCGGCCTGGCGCTGATGGGGCGCGCCTACAACCAGGCGCAGAAGTTCGGCGCCGAGATCGCCATCCCCGAGGAAGCAGTGCGCCTGAGCCCCGGGCTGGACGGCGACGGCCTGTTCCATGTGGGCTTGAACCAGGATGAACCCGTGCGGGCGCGCAGCGTGGTTCTGGCCTGTGGTGCACGCTATCGCCGGCTGGGGCTGGAAAACCTGCCCATGTTCGAAGGCAGCTGCGTGCATTACTGGGCGAGCGCGGTAGAGACGCGGCTGTGCGCCGGCACTGACGTGGTGCTGGTGGGGGCGGGCAATTCCGCCGGCCAGGCGGTGGTCTATCTGGCGACCAAGGCGCGCAAGGTCACCATGGTGGTGCGCGGACGAAGCCTGGAAGCCACAATGTCGCAATATCTTGTCGACCGCATCCGCGGCCTTTCCAATGTCGAAGTACTTCTGCGCACGGAAGTGGCGGGCCTGGAAGGCGACGGGAACGGGCTGACCAGCGTGCGCCTGAAACAGCGCGACAGCGGTGCCGAGAGCGATTGCCGGGCCCGGCACCTGTTCTCCTTCATCGGCGCCGATCCCAACACCGACTGGCTGGCCGATGCCAATGTGAAGCTGGGCGAGAAGGGCTTTGTGCTGACGGGCCAGGACGGGCGCCACCCTTACGAGACCTGCCGCGAAGGCGTCTATGCGGTGGGCGATGTGCGCGCCGGCTCGGTCAAGCGCGTGGCCGCGGCGGTGGGGGAGGGTTCGACCGTGGTGGCTGCGATCCACGGCTGGCTGGCCCGCCAGCGCGAGATTGCCGAATCCCGCCAGGCGGCCGAGTGAGCCGGCGGCGCGCAAGGTGCATAAGCTTGTCCGGCGGACATGCGAAAGGCGGCGACCGCCGCGAGCCCCGGCGAGCGGGCGGGAACGAGGCAAGTTGAATGGTGTCCGAGTTCTGCTCTCACCTCGATACCATCCGGAAAGTCACGCCCGGCAGCAAAGGCTGCGAGGAATGCCTGAAGCTGGGCTGGGAATGGGTGCATCTGCGCCTGTGCCGCATCTGCGGCCATGTCGGCTGCTGCGACCAGAGCCGCGGCAAGCACGCCACAAGGCATTTTCACCACACCAGGCATCCCATCATTGAAGGTTATGACCCGCCGGAGGGTTGGGGCTGGTGCTATGTCGACGAAGTGATGTTCAGCCTGGGCGCTGACGTGACCGAACAGATTGGCCCCATTCCGCGTTATGTCTGAAAGAGGTTTTGGCGATGCATGAGAAGATCCAGGAAGGTTTCGACGTCTTCCTCCACGACGGCGACGATTCGGTGGGCGCGGTACGCCGGGTCCACAGGCACGGCATCATGGTCTATGTCGAGGATGCGGGCGACTACGACGTGCCGGTGGCTGCCATCGTGGATGTCGACGCCGAAAAGGTGATCCTGGATGCCGGCAAGCTGGATCCCAAGATGCTGGATGCCATCCGCCGCCGCCACCGCGACGAAGACCCCAAGCTGGTGGGCTGACTTTTCAGCGCCGGGCGAAGCGGCCATACTGCTCCCCACACAACGGGGGGCTCCATGAAGAAATATCTGCTTGTCGCGGCGGCGTTGCTTGCGGCTACCCCCGCCACGGCGCGCGAACGCTGGACGCCGGACGAGGCAAAGGCCTGGTATGCCGGGCAGAAATGGCCGCTGGGCGCCAATTACATCAATGCCTCCTCCATCAACCAGCTCGAGATGTGGCAGGAAGGCACCTTCAACCCGACCCAGATCGACCGCGAGCTCGGTTGGGCGCAGGCGATGGGCATGACGACCATGCGCGTCTTCCTGCACGATCTTCTGTGGCAGCAGGATGCCGCCGGATTCAAAAAGCGCATCGACACGTTTCTCGCCATCGCCGCGCGCCACGGCATCAAGCCGCTTTTCGTGCTGTTCGATTCCTGCTGGGACCCACATCCCAGGCTGGGGCCGCAGCATCCCCCGATCCCCGGCGTGCACAATTCCGGCTGGGTGCAGGGGCCCGGTGCCGAGGCGCTGAACAATCCGGTCGAGGAGCCGCGCCTTGAGGCCTATGTGAAGGGTGTGGTCGGCGCCTTTGCAAAGGACGACCGCATTTTAGGCTGGGACCTGTGGAACGAGCCGGACAATCCGGTGGGCCAGTATCAGGACAATGTGCCTGCCAAGATCGCCCGCGTCACCCGGCTTCTGCCGCGAGTCTATGACTGGGCGCGCAGCGTCGATCCCGTGCAGCCGCTTACCAGCGGCGTCTGGCACGACGCCCATTGGGACAGGCTGGACGGGCTGAACGCGATCGAGAAGACACAGCTTACCCAGTCCGACGTGATCAGCTTTCACGATTACAGCTGGCCGGAAACCTTCGAGGCGCGCGCGAAGTCGCTGACAGGCTATGGCCGTCCCATCCTCTGCACCGAATATATGGCGCGGGGCAACGGCTCGACGTTCGACACGATCCTGCCCATCGGCAAAAAGATGGACATCGGCATGATCAACTGGGGCTTCGTCAACGGCAAGACGCAGACCGACATGCCCTGGGACAGCTGGCAGCGCCCTTACGTGCTGCGCCCCCCGACCATCTGGTTCCACGACATCCTGCACGGCGATGGCACGCCCTATCGCGCGCGGGAGGTGGAGATCATCAAGGCGCTGGCGAATGCCCCGCGTGGGCAGGTCCCGCCATTGCCCGAATAGAAAAAGGCCCGCGGGATTTCCGCGGGCCTTCCTGCGTGCACGAACGCGGCTTTTTCAGGCGCTGCCGTTGGTGAAATTCGCCTTGGGGTCAACCTTCAGCACATTGATGATGTACTGCTTGTCCTTGGCCAGCACCGCTTCCATCGTGCTGCCCTTGGGGATCATCGAGGCGTCATAGTCCAGCGTCACCCAGCCATTGAAGTTCTTCTCGACCAGATATCTCTGGATGCGGGGGAAATCGACGCCGCCCGAATCCGGCCCGCTCATGTTGCGGAACCAGTTGTGGCCGCCCGACTCCGGCCCCGTGCGCGGCACCGCCACCTTGCGGTTGCCCTTCAGCTTCGTCGGCGCGCCCTTGTAGTGGATTTCGGCGATGCGCGGCCAATAGGTGGTCAGGACCTCAATCGGGTCCAGCCCGCCCAGCACCAGATGGGCGGTGTCGGCCGTCATCCACACATAGCGCGGATCGGTCTCCTTCATCAGAAGGTCGACCTCATGCTGGTTCTGCACCAGCGAGCCGACATGGGGATGGGGCGCCAGCCTGATGCCCAGCTTCAGCGTCTCCATGCCGATCCTGTTCAGGCTTTCGGCGCACTGCTTGATGTTGTCGTCGCTGGTGTCATAGCCCGGCGGGCGCGGGCCCATGTTCATCTTGAAATGGTTCACATAGCCGAAGGGCTTGATGAACTCGCGCGCGAACTTGATGTGGTCGGCCACCGTCTTGGCCGCCTTGGCCGGGTCAAAGAAATTGCCCGAGAAATCCGGCCCGCCGCCGTTCGAACAGGTGGCCATCTGCATGCCGGCATCGTCCAGGATCTTCTTCAGCGCCAGCGGGCGGCCCAGATAGTTCACCACATTGTGCCGGAAGGGCTCCACGCCGGGAAAGCCCAGCTTGTGGCCCACCCGGATGGCTTCCTCGACATTGGTGTCCCAGGAAATGGCGCTGTAGGAATAGCGGAAGGGCAGTTTTCCACCCGCCGCGGCGGCCGGCGTGGCGCTCATCGTGGCGGCACCGGCGAAGGCGGCGGCGCCGCTCAGAAAGCGCCTGCGGGAGGGGGATGCGAAGTCCATGGGTTCCTCCGGTATGTTCTTTTTGTCCGCGGACAGTCGCACACCGGCCCGCCGCCTGTCTTGCCCAAATTGTCTCAGCCGGCGCGCCGGGCGGCGAAAGCCATAAGTGTGCGCGTGCGTAAAGCGGCCGTTGCGGCCGGACAGGCCGGACCTTATTCATGCGCCCTGATGGCCAGAAAGCATGTCCTTCCCGACCGGCTGAAGCCCGGATTGAGGCTGGTATTCTGCGGCACCGCCGCTGGACGCCAGTCGGCGCTGCAACAGGCCTATTACGCCCATGCCCAGAACCGCTTCTGGAGGACGCTGCATGAGGTGGGCCTGACGCCGCGGCTCCTGGCGCCGTCCGAGTATGCCCTCTTGTGGGACCTGGGGATCGGCCTGACCGACATCGCCAAATTCGCCTATGGCATGGATCACCAGCTGCCCGCGGACGCCCTGGGCGAGAAGGCCGCCGCGGCGTTGCGCGCGCGCATCGCCAGGGCGGCCCCGCAGCATCTGGCCTTCACCAGCCTCAATGCCGGCAGGCGCGTGATGGGCGCAAAGGCCGTGGCCGGCGAACAGCCGCAGCCGTTAGGCGCCACGCGGGTCTGGATATTGCCGTCGCCGTCGCCGCTTGCCGCCAACCATTGGGACATCGCGCCCTGGCGCGCGCTGGCGAACGCCGTGCGCCAGGATCAGGGCGCGGGCTTCAGGTGATGCGGCGCGCCGCCGTCAGCCCCACGATCAACAGGATCAGGAAGATGGCGATGAAGATAAAGAACAGGAATTTGGCGATGGCAATGGAGGCACCCGCGACGCCGGTAAAGCCCAGCACGCCGGCGACAAGTCCGATCAGCAAGAAGATAAGCGCCCATTTCAGCATGGGTGAACTCCGCCTGTTTCGCATTCCCTGAAGGAAACACGCACCGGTACGGGGCGGTTCCCCTCAGCCGGGCGTCTGCGGGGCGGGCGCCGGCTGCGACAGGGCCCAGGCGACGATGTCCTGGGTGCACTGGCCCAGCAGTTCCGTCAGTGTCTGTGTCACCGCGCCGACGCTGTTGGCACCCGCCGATGCGGAATGACCGACCGCCTGGCTGGCCGCGATCTTGCGGCCATGGGTGACGACCAGCTTGGCCATGATCGCCACGCTCACCTGGGGAATGCCGTCCTGCGTGGTGTAGTGGGCGGCGAAATCCTTTACCTCGGTGACCAGCGCATAATCGGCGTGCAGCGATTCCTGTTCGCGCGCCACCGCCGCGATGCGGCCCGAGCGTTCAAACCCGTCCAGCAGCGCGCGCTGGATCAGCGCGGGCAGGCGGTCGGGCCAGGTGGCGTTGGCGTAGTAGTCCTGCATGCCGCCGGGCTGGAACAGGGCGATGCGGTCGGTGTCCAGTCCGCCGGGCACATCGGGCCGGTCGATCGCGAGCGCCCAGCCCACTTTTTCGCCCGCCGCGCTCGCCCCCTTCGGTGCGGTGAAGTCCGGATGCAGGGTATAGATCCGTCCCGCCGGCGGGGGGCCGATCAGGTCGCTGCTGCAGCCCGGCAGGACAAGCGCCGCCGCGCCGCCCAGAAAGACTCGCCGCTCCATCATTTGGTCCTCATTTGGGTTGGTATCCCTTGCGCCGGTCGCCGAACAGAAGTGTGGTGGGCTGGCGGTTCACCTGATCGGACAACTGGTCCAGGTTCGCCACCAGCCGCCGCGTTTCGCCGATCAGGTCGGAAAGCTGCGACAGCTCCTCGCCATTGATGAAGGCGTCGGCATCATCTGCCACCTTGCTGTATTTGCGCAGCGTCACGCCGGCCTGGTTGATCGCGGGCTGCAGCTCCCTGGACGCTTCATTGAAGTTGGCCGCCGCCTGGTTGGCATTGGCGATGGCCGCGTCGATGTCGGCGCTGCGTTTGGCGATGGCGCTGGTAGTCTCGTCCAGGTTCGCCAGCACATGGGCCAGGGCCCTGCGGTTGTTGTCGTTGAGAAGGTCGTTTATGCGCTGGGTCGCGATGTTCAGCCTTGCCACCACTTCGGGCGCGGACTGTTCCAGCTGCTGCAGCGTGGACTGCCTGGTGCGGATCACCGGATAGCGCTCGTCATCCCTGGCGGTGAGCAGCGGCGAATTGGCCGTGCCGCCGCTGATCTCGACATAGGTGCCGCCGGTCAGTCCCTGGCTCTCGATCGAGGCGACGCTGTCCTGGCGGATGTTCAGGCCCGGGCGCACCTGCAGGGTCACGATCACCCGCTGGGGATCGGTGGGATCGAACGCAAGGTCCTTGATGCGCCCCACCTCGATGCCGTTGAAGCGGGTAACGGTGCCGGTGCCCAGCCCTGTTACCGGTCCTTTGAAATTGGCTTCGTAATAGGCGTATTCCTGGCTGTACTGCACGCCGGCCAGCCACATGATCGCCACCACCAGCCCGATCACGCAGGCCAGGACGAAAGCGCCGACGCCGACATAGTTTGCCTTGGTTTCCATGGCTCTACGCCTCCGTGCCTTCCAGCGCCGCGCGCCCGCGCGTGCCGGAGAAATATTCCTGGATCCAGGGATCCGGATTCTTCCGCAGCTCGGCGATGGTGCCGGTGATGATCTTCCCGTTCACCAGCACGGCGATCCGGTCGGCCACCGCGCGCAGCGAGTCGATGTCGTGCGTGACCATGAACACGGTCAGGCCCAGGCTCTCCTGCAGCTGGCGGATCAGCGCATCGAACCCGTCCGCCGAGATCGGGTCCAGACCCGAAGTCGGCTCGTCCAGGAACAGCAGCTCCGGGTCCAGCGCCAGCGCGCGCGCCAGTCCCGCGCGCTTCTTCATGCCGCCCGACAATTCGCTGGGATATTTGTGGGCCGCATCCGGCGGCAGGCCCACGAGGCTCAGCTTCACCGCCGCGATCTCGTCCATCAGCTCCTGGGACATATTGGTGTATTCGCGCAGGGGCACCTGGATGTTTTCCGCCACGGTCTGGGACGAAAACAGCGCGCCTTCCTGGAACAGAACGCCCCAGCGCATCTCCAGGCGGTGCATTTCGCCGCCTTCGACCTCGCCGAGCGGCTGGCCGAAGACTTTCACCGTTCCCTCGCGCGGGCGGATCAGGCCGATGATGGCGCGCAAAAGGACGCTCTTGCCCGAGCCGGAGCCGCCGACCACGCCCAGCACCTCGCCGCGCCGCACGTCCAGGTCGAGATGGTCGTGGATCGTCTTGCGGCCGAAGCCCGTGACCAGGCCGCGGATGCAGATCACCACGTCATCCTGTTTCGGCGCGCCGGCCATCAGACCCCCAGCACCGAGAACATGACGGAAAAGGCCGCGTCCAGCACGATCACCAGGAAAATGCCCTCCACGACGGCGCGGGTTGTCAGCAGCCCGACGCTGGCGGCATTGCGCTCCACCTGGAAGCCTTCATAGCAGCCCACCAGCGCGATCACGAAGGCGAACACCGGGGCCTTGACCAGGCCGACCAGCAGCGTGTTCAGCGTTATCGCGTCCTGCAGCTGGCGCAGGAAGACATGGATGGTGATGCCCAGCTGGAAGTAGCACATGAACGCCCCGCCCAGAAGGCCCATCACGTCCGAATAGAAGGTCAGAAGAGGCAGCGCGATGACAAGCCCGATGATGCGCGGCAAGACCAGCGTCTCGACCGTGTTCAGGCCCATTGTCTGCATCGCGTCGATTTCCTCGTTGACGCGCATCGTGCCGATATGGGCGGTGAAGGCACTGCCGCTGCGCCCCGCCACGATGATGGCGGTGATCAGCCCGCCGATCTCGCGCAGGACGCCCACGCCCAGAAGATTGATGGTGAATATCTCCGCGCCGAAGCGTTTCAGCTGGTCGGCGCCCTGATAGGCCAGCACAATGCCGATCAGGAAGGCCAGCAGCCCCACGATCGGCAGCGCGTTGATTCCGGTTTCTTCCACCTGGTGGAAGATGGCGGGGATGCGCAGGTTGCGTGCCGGGCGCACCAGCGCCTCGGCCGCTTCCACCGTTACCCGCCCCAGATAGCCCAGGATCGACCAGCCCTGGCGTCCGGCATGCACGGTGGCACGTCCGATGCGATAGAGCCGGCCGCGAAAGCCCGGCGGAATGCGCGAGACATAGGGCTCGCAGGGCTTGGCGCCCTCAACCGCCTTCAGCAGCGGCACATACATCTCGGGCAGGTCCAGGCGCGAGACCTTGCGCCCGACCGCTTCCAGCGACTTCCGGGTCCGCAGCACAAGCCACGCCCCGGCGCTGTCCAGCCGCTCCAGCTTGCTGGCGTCGATGGCGACGTCGCCGCGGCCATTCCAGTCCTGGCCGCCCAGCGCCTTGTCGAGCTGGGCGCAATGGGCGGTGACCCAGGCCCCGCCCAGGGTCAGCCGCCCGCCGTCCCGGTCCAGCGTGAACCAGGCTTCCGGTGCGTCAGAAGCAGCTTCGATCATGGTCAAAGGCTTGATCCCAAATGCCCGTGGGATGTGGCAACGGAACAATGCGGCAAAGCCGGAAGAAGTTCCATGAGTTCCCCCCTGTCGTCACATTGCGCCCGCGAATCATGCCTCTGTGGATAACGCCAACACGTGCTTGCGCCGGAAACGAGTCAGGCGTTTCATTTCACCATGTGGTCCGGGGAACGGACTTGTGGCTCGCAAGGCCGCGATGAACCGGGAAGCCACAGCCCCCTGCCGGAATGCCGGCGGTGAAAGCCGATGGGCGCCGGGGAGCACGGGGGACGGTGATAGCGCGCAAGCGCAGACACGCGAAAGCGTGACCATGTGAAAACGTGGGTCACTGGCCGATGAACCTGCAAGCGGCGGCAAACCGCTCGGCAGGCCGCGCAAGCCAAGGCCGCGAGGCCGGGGCTAAACGCGGACCGGGAACCGGAGCGCGCAAGCGTGAAGGCGACTGGTGCGTCGCGAACGGCCGGAATGGTGAAGACCTCCGCAAGGGGGCCATGCACAGAGCTGGCGCACTGATGATGCAGGCGAGGCGAGAGCGACGGCTCCCGCCTCTTCTGCTTTCTGGTGCTTCCCGGGTTGAAAATTTGATCCAGATGATTGCCCGCCCCCTGTCCGGCTTCTAACGTCGCCGGAACTTTGCACGGGGGTAAAGCCATGAGTGCGACTTCGGTCATCGACAGTCTGTTTCACGGGCGGATTCGGGCGGGCTCGCGCCGGCTTTTCTGGGTGGGCCTTGGCATGGCCATTCTGGGCGTCGTCGCGCTGATCTTTCCGGTCATCTCCACCCTGGCGGTGGCGCTGTTCGCCGGCTGGGTGCTCCTGATGGCTGGGGTGCTTCTGGTCGCCAGCGCCTTCACCATCCACGGCACCGGACCCTTTTTCGGCGCGCTGGTCACCGGCCTTCTGTTCGTCGCCGCGGGACTTTTCCTGTTGTTCAGCCCCATGGCCGGGGCGGTGGCGCTGACGCTGATGGTGGGCCTGCTGTTCATGTTCCAGGGCGCGGTCGAGACCTATTTCGCGCTGGAGATGCGGCCGCATCGCGGCTGGGGCCCGATGTTGCTGTCGGCCATCGCCAGCATCGTGGTGGCGATCCTGATCGTGGTGGGCTGGCCGGCCATCTCGCTGGTCGCGCTGGGCGTCCTGACCGGCGTGAATTTCATCAGCACCGGTGTGGGCTATATCGCCGTTTCGCAGGCGCTGAAGCCTGCCGCATGATCGGCCCTTCCGCATGACCGGACGTTCTGCATAATCGCGTCCGCATCGTCTGGAGTTCCGGTCATGGAAAAAGTTCGCCTGGGCAATACGGGCCTGAAGGTTTCGCGCATCTGCCTGGGAACCATGACCTATGGATCGCCCGGCTGGCGCGACTGGGTGCTGGACGAGGAAGCCAGCCGCCCCTTCATCAGCCGCGCGCTGGAGGCGGGGATCAATTTCTTCGACACCGCCGACATCTATTCGCAGGGCGTGTCGGAGGAAGTCGTCGGCCGGGCGCTGCGCGATTTCTGTCCGTCGCGCGAGGATTACGTCCTGGCCACCAAGGTCTTCTTTCCGGTCGACGGCAGGAATGGCGGGCTGTCGCGCAAGCACATCATGGCGGGAATCGACAATTCGCTCGCCCGCCTGGGCATGGACCATGTCGATCTCTACCAGATCCACCGCTTCGACAATGCCACCCCGATCGAGGAGACGATCGAGGCACTGCACGACGTGGTGAAAGCGGGCAAGGCGCGTTATATCGGCGCTTCTTCCATGCATGCCTGGCAGTTCGCCAAATACCTCTCCACGGCGGAGAAGATGGGGATGACGAAGTTCGTCTCCATGCAGAATTTCTACAATCTCGTCTATCGGGAGGAGGAGCGGGAGATGCTTCCGCTCTGCCATGACGCGGGCATCGGTGTGATCCCCTGGAGCCCCTTGGCGCGCGGCTTCCTGGGCCGCCCCGCGGCGCATGCGCTGGACCGGCAGACCACGCGCGCCAAAAGCGACAATATCCTGGACATGAAGTTCGGCGATGCCGATGTCGAGACGCTGCGCCGGGTGGAGGAGACGGCCAGGAAGCGCGGCGCGAAGAACGCCCAGATCGCCACCGCCTGGCTCTTGGCCAAAGGCGTCAGCGCGCCCATCGTCGGCGCCTCGAAGATGAGTCACCTGGAAGATGCCATCGCCGCCGCCTCGATCGTGCTGACGGACGACGAGGTGAAGCATCTCGAAGAGCCCTATCGTCCCAAGGCCATCGCCGGCAACCTGCGCTGATTCAGAACTGCGCCGTCAGCCGGGCGCCCAGAATCGATACCGGCCCGCGCGACCCGGCATAGGCCGGGTTGGCGACGAACTGGTAGTCGGCGGTCGCGGCCAGCCATTGGGTGATCCACGCGCTGTAATAGGTTTCCAGTATGTCCTCGGTCCCATAACTGGGAAGCTGCCCGTCGCCGATCAGGATGCCCAGGCCCCCGGCGGCGAAATAGGCGCGCGCGGAGGAGGAGAGGGCGTCGACCACCCCGGCGACACCGGCGCTGTCGCCCGGCCGGCCCCAGGCGGCGCCCGAAAGCGACAGGCCGGCCGAGAACGACCGGTTGATCTCGGTGAACTCGAAGGCTTCCTTGCTGCCGTCATTGAAGCTGGCGCGTGCGAAGACGCCCAGCATGCCACTGACCTGCTGTTCAAGGTTGATCGAGCCGCCCGGAAGTGACGCATAGCGGCGCACCAGCGCGGTGTCGGGCGCCATGCCGCCGGCGAGCCACAGGTGCACCGCATCGTGATAGCCGCCCATGTCGCCGCGATTGATGAAGCCCAGTAGCTTTATGCTGCCCGGCCGTCCCCGCCATTGGTGGCGTGCCTCGGCTTCCGCCACCAGCTCGAACTGGCGGAAATCGGTCTGCAGTTCGGTGGTATTGGGCACGCGCGACAGGGCGAAGGCGCCGGCGCGCAATGTCCACCAGTCCTGCGACCACTCCGCGGCGGCGCCGTAGCTGTAGCCCCAGGCGTCGGCGGCATAATCATAGGCGCCGGCATCGATGACAGCCCAGTTCAGGAAGTCGCGCGCCGGATCGTGGGCGTAAGGATTGGTATCGAATATGTCGGTGACGGAGATCTTTCCGGCGGTCAGGACCAGACTGTCGGCGGTGCGGGTGCCGCCCATCTGGTTGGCGCCGTCCTGCACCGTCTCACTTTTGCCGCCCAGGTCAAAGGTCTGGCGGAAGAACAGCCGCTGCAGCCTGAGATAGGGCGTGCTGCTGCCCACCTTGTAGCCTTCGCCGCTGGAAAACCCCGCAAGCCCCAGCGTGTTGGAAAGGCCGAAACCCTGGTCAATCTCCGGATTCGCCCACACCTCACCGCCGTCCCACAGCCTTGCCCCGGCATAGAGGGTGGCACTGAAGGTCTCCCGGCCCTGGCTGCCTGGGTCCAGGCTGTTGGGTCCGCGATAGGGCGAGCGGAAAGCGGGATGATACTGGTCCACGAAGACGGCCTGCCCGTGCAGCGCGATGCCGTCGCCGGCGAAGGCGTTGGCGGGGCAGGCCGCCAGCAGGCCCGACAGAAGCAGGGCGTCGCACGCCATGACGGGGGTTTCCGGAAAATCTGGCCGCACTCTGGCGGCGGTTCAAGACGGTCTGGTGAAGGCCCGCCTTGTGCGGGCCCACGCCGGGCTATATACCCCCAGGGGTATAGCGCCGACATACCCCATGGGGTATTTTGGCGGAAAGGACGAAATGACACACTCCATCGCCGACCGGCAGAAGCTGCTCAACCGCGTGCGCCGGCTGCGCGGCCAGGTGGACGCGATCGAACGGGCGCTGGAGGCCGAAGCGGGCTGTACCGAAGTCATGCGTCTTCTGACTGCGGCGCGCGGCGCTATCAACGGCATGATGGCCGAGGTGGTCGACGATCATATCCAGATGCACATGATGGATCCGGCGCGCAGGCCCAGCCGCGACGAAAAGGAAGCCGCCGGCGAACTGGTGGCAGTGCTGCGCTCGTACATCCGCTGAGCCGGCCTGCCCGCGCAATGCGAAGGGGCGGCGCATTTCTGCGCCGCCCCTCTGCCGAGCCACACAGCCCCTCCTCCCCTTCGCTTGCGAAGCAAGCCGGAAGGGGAGATGTCAGCAACGATGTGTCTGCCAGAGGCAGACCGAGTTGCTGACGGAGGGGTTCAGCTTACAAAGGCCACCAGTCGAGCTGGTACTTGTAGTTCGCGTCGGATTCGTCCTGCTTCCAGCCGCCGCCCAGCGCCGAATAGAGGCCGATATTGGCTTCCAGCCGCGCCAGCTTTGTCACCACCAGCGAATTCTGGGCCGTGAACAGCTGCTGCTGGGCATTGAGCAGTGACAGGATGTCGATGGTGCCCTCGCGATACTGCAGCTCGGAAATGCGGAAGGCTTCGGCGCTGGCCTTCACCTGGGTCTGGATCAGGTCCAGCTGCTCGGTGGTGGCCTGCACCTGGCCCAGCGAGGATTCCACGTCGGCGAAGGCACTGAACACCGCCTTGCGATAGGCGGCAATCAGCTCGGTCTCCTGCGCCTTGGCAAGGTCGCTCTGCGCCTTGACCCGGCCGCCGTCGAAGATCGACTGGAAGATGCTGGCGCCGATGGTGAAGGCCATGTTGGCCGGATTGATCAGTCCCGCCAGCGCGCCGGCCGAATATCCGCCGGTGCCGGTCAGGCTGAGTGAGGGGAAGAAGGCGGCACGTGCCGCATCGACATTGGCGTGCGCCGCGTAAAGCTGCGCCTCGGCCTGGGCGATGTCGGGACGGCGCAGCAGCAGCTCGGACGGCAGGCCCGGCTTTACCGTGGGCGAGGTGATCTCGTCCAGGTTCTGCCCCTTGACCTCATAACGCTCCGGCGCGCGGCCCATCAGGATGGCCAGGCCATAGCGCGCTTCCTTTTCCTGCTCGATCAGGCCGGGCAGCTGGGCTTCCTGCTGCGCCAACACGGCCTGCTGTTCGGCCAGGTCCAGGTTGGAGGACACGCCGCTCGACACTTTTGCCTGGGTGATGGTCAGGATGCGCTTGGCGGCGTCGACATTGGCGCGGGTGATGGCGACGCGCTCGCGCAGCGACAGCACGGTGAAATACTGGTCCGCCACCTGCGCCTCGATGGACAGGCCGATCACGGCGGCGTTGTAGCGGCTGGCGCGCAGGCTCTGCCGCGCCGCCTGCAGGTTGAAATACTCCCCGCCGAAAAAGCTCTGCTGATAGCTGGCGGAAAGTCCCGCCGACCAGGTGGTGAAGGCCGGGCCGTGCGGATGGCCGGCACCCTGGCGCTTGTAGCCGCCCGATGCATCCAGCGTCGGCAGCAGCGCCGAGAAGGCCACGCCATCCTGCGCCTCGGCCTGGATCACGCGGGCCGCGGCCTGGGCGATGTCCAGGTTTTCCTTCTGTGCGGTCGCCTCAAGCTGGGTCAGTTCGTCGGCCTGGAAGGTGGTCCACCAGTCGCTGGACGGCCACAGCGGCGCCTGTAGATTCGGCGCGGGCTGTTCGAAGGATGCGGGCACGTCGCCGGGCCGGTCGAGCGGGGTGGGGTTGGTGGTACAGGCGGCCAGAGCAGCAGACAGCGCCACGGCACCGGCACCCTTGAGAAGCGCACCCTTCAGGCGGGCACCGGGAAGGAGGGATTTCATCAAACTCTCTTTTCTATCGGCGTATGGTCTAACGGCGTGGGGAGCAATATGGCGCGGGCGGTCGCGCGGGCACTTAGAATTCTCCCCCGGTTCCACCATCTCGCCCAAATATGGCGACGGGTGGGCATCAGGCAAGGCCCCTGCGCTGTAAAGCTTTGTCGCGCCGGTACAGCTTCAAGGCTTTTCAGGGGCTTAATGGAATCTCTCAGCGGCGAGTGGACACCGCCAACCGCCATATTCTGACAAATGGGGGAGGGCGCGGCAAATTTTTCAGTCCCGCCCCGCCCCTTTTCCGCAAGGCCCAACACAGCTTGCGGCCACCGCGAGGCCCGGCTTTGCGAACAAGGGGCATTGAAAAAATTGGACGGCCGGGCCAAGGGCTTTACGTGGGGGGCACAAAAGTCGACCCGCCCCGCCCCTTTTCCGCAAAGCCCAACGCAAATCCCGCCACCGCGAGTGTCGGCTTTGCGGACAAGGGGCATTGAAAAAATTGGACGGCCGGGCCAAGGGCTTTACGTGGGGGGCACAAAAGCCGACCCGGCCGTCGCTGTTGGCTGTATCCTTAAGGTGGAGCGCCGAACGGACACAGGACCAGAGGCAAACATCCTCCTCCGTGCGGCGCAGGTGAAGCCTTGGCGCCGGCAAATTTGTATCGGTGTGTCGTGAAAGGCCGCTCTATTCAGGCTGGGCGAAAATATTATTTATCATCACGCGCGTTCGGGAATTTTTCCCGATCGAATGCGCGCGCCGCGGATGAAACAAACACCGTCAGTGCCGTTGCCACGTAGCTGTTACAAGGAATTTCAAAATGACCTGGCCGATGCCCGCGCCCATCCTGCTGTTGTGCTGTTCTAACATTTTCATGACGTTCGCCTGGGTGAGGCGCGACCGGCGGCGCTTAGCGACAGCGTAGCGGCGCGGGCAAATCGGTACAGTGTACCGATTTGAGCGCCGAACGCGCCGAGCTTGAGCGAGGCGCCGGAGGGCAGCCTGCCATTTCGCTTCCGAAGACGGGGATCTGAATGAACTGGAACTATCTCGCACCGATTGTGCTGTTGTGCTGTTCGAATGTCTTCATGACGTTCGCATGGTACGGCCAGCTCCGATATCCGCATGCCGCGCTGTGGGTCGTGATCCCGCTCTGCTGGAGCATCGCCTTCTTCGAATACTGTTTCGCCGTGCCGGCCAACCGCATCGGCCACCAGGTCTATTCCGCCGCCCAGCTCAAGACGATGCAGGAAGTAATCACCCTGGTCGTATTTGCTGTCTTTTCGGTGACATGGCTGGGCGAGCCGCTGCGCTGGAACCACTTCGTGTCGTTTGGGCTGATCGTCGGTGCGGCGTTCTTTGCTTTTCACAACTGGAAGTAACCCCCTCCGGAGCCTGTGCGTGCCGCAATCGCCCATTGCAGCAGCAACGCGAAGGGGCGGCACACAAAATGCGCCGCCCCTTGCCAAGCCACGAAATCAGGGAATCACTTCAACCCGAACGCAAACACATGCGCGTCATGGGTGACGACATAGACCTTGCCCAGCGCCACCACCGGCTCGCTGAAATGCACCCAGTCGGGGATCGCCTTGCCGCTGTTGAACAGCTGCTTGCCGCTCACCGCGTCATAGGCATACAGCTTCATGTTGTCGACCGGGGTCGAGCGCAGCGTGTTGCTTTCCGTCCAGGGCATGCGCGGGCCGCCCGGCTTGGCATAGTTCTGCATCGCCTGGCCGCCGGTCGACAGGGCATAGACCACTCCGTTCGCCACCACCGGCGGATCGGGCATGATCATGTCGTTGCCGCTCCAGCGTGGCTCGGCGCTGATCTGGCCATTGTTGTTCACCACCTCGAACGCCAGGATCGTGCCGTTGGGCACCGGTCCGTTGGTGATGGGGAATTTGGGCTGGTCCACGCTGGCGGGCCCCTGCATGGGCAGATAGAGGAAGCGCCGGCCGTCGGGGCTCAGCCACGTGCTGACCGCGCCCCACACGCCCTGGCCCGGATCGGTGCCGATCTTCTTGTCATTGCCCAGCTTGGGCGAGGCCCATAGCGGCGTCATGTGGTTGTCGCCGCCCAGCCTGGCCGCATCCAGCAGCCGCAGCACCGCTTCCTTCTGCGACACCGCGATGATGGTCTTGCCCGAGAAGTCGAAGATGGTGGGGCTGGCCGAGCCCGACATGTCATGGGCCAGGTTGTCGCGCCAGTTCTCGGGCGTGAAGCTGTCCATCAGGCGCGTCGCCTGGGGTGCCAGGCGCAGCACGCTTTCGCTGTAATTGCCCGCCGCCGGGTCATAGAGGCCGTTCGAAGTCTCCACCAGCACGCTGTCGCCGGGCCCTTTCACCGCGCCGCCGCGGCCCCAGGGCGCGGCCGGCCGTGCGCCGCTGGTGAAGAAGTGGGTGACCTCGGGATGCGACAAGTCCGAGGTATCGACTGCATTCACCGCCGAGGCGTCGTGCAGCGCGCCGGGAAGCGCGCGGCGCAGGCCCGACAGCGCCGCCGCGCCCATGCGCGAGCCCTTGTCGAACACCTCGCCGCAGGCGCGGCCCGACGGCGAATAGACCACGTCGCCGATCAGGTTCAGGCTCCAGGCGCGGGCGAAAGGCGCCACCATCTGGATCGGCGTCAGCTTTTCGCTGCCGTCCGCCACCGAGACCCCGCGCAGCTTGCCGTCGCTGGGGATGAAGAAAACCAGCCCGCGCTTCTTGTCGATGGTGGGCGTGTCGTTGGCGGTGTTGGGGCACAGCCACGATGCCGGCGTGGTCGCCTTGTGCGGATTGGGGAAGTTCTTCTGCCACAGCTTCTCGCCCGTCTGGGCATCCAGCGCATAGATCGTGTCGTTGGCGCCCAGCACGAACATCACGTCGCGGGTCTTGCCGCCCACATCCATGCCCGATGCGATCACCGGCGCCGTCATGGTCGACAGCACATCCTTGTTGATGGGAACGTCCAGCTGGGCCTTCCACAGCACCTTCAGCTTGCCGACATTGTCCTTGTTCAGCGTCTTCTCGCCCTGGTTCCAGGCGGTGCGCGACTGGTCATAGCCCCAGGTTGGCCAGTCGGCCACGGCGGGCGGCGGCGGCGGCGGGGCGGCTTTCGGCATGGCCGCCAGCTTCACCAGGTCGGCGTCCATGGCCGCGATCTTGGCGTCGGTGACTACCCCGTTCGCCACGATGCCGCGATTGTTGGCCTTGATCTCGGGCAGGGTGACTTCCAGCGCCTGGGTCAGCTGCGGGCTGTGGGCCAGTTCGGGGAAATATTTCTCGAAGATCGACCGTGTCTGCGGGTTTTCCAGCAGGGTGCCGATGCTGGACTGCTCGGCGCTATAGGTTGTTTGCGCCTGCGAAAGGCCGGTGAATGCGGCGCCCGCCAGCACCAGGCCGGCCAGTGCCGTGGCCAGACGAAACTTCGATTTCATGATTGTAATGCCTCTTCGCCCCTGGGAACGCGGGGCTTTGCCCGCATTTTCTTGTTCCCGTACGCTCGGGCCGGGGCGCAGAAATGTCAACGCGGCGGATTACCCGATGCGAGCGCTAACGGGCTGGATTCGCTCAGCCGGACGTCTCCAGATGGCCTTTGGCGGCATGGCGGCTGGCGGCTTTGCGCGGGCCGTTTTCCTGGCGGGCGGCATGGGCGCGCACGCGCAAAAGATCGCGCCGCGCCACCAGTCCCACCAGGCGCCCGCTGCCGGGCTCGACGACGGGAACGCGGCCGATATCGGCGGCCGCCATCCGGTCCGCAAGATGGCCGACCAGCTCGTCGGCATGGGCAAGGAAAAGCGTCTGGTCCTTGGCATGCTCGCCCAGCGTTTCGCCGGCCGGAAAATCCTCGCGCATCCAGCGCAGCACGTCCGAGCGGGACACCATGCCGGTGACGCGGCCATCGCCGTCCAGCACGGGATAGCTCTTGTGCCGCAGCCGCCCGGACACGGTGTCGAAAAAGCCGATGGCCTCGCCGATCGTCGTGGTGACCGGCAGGCTGTCGACCTTTTTCGTCATGATGTCGCCGACGCGCATCACGCCAAAGGGATCGACGGCATATTCATAGGACAGATGCTGGCCCCGCCGCGCCAGCCGCTCGGTCAGGATCGAGCGCCGCATCAACAGCACCGTGGTCGCAAAGGATGCCGCACACGCGGCCAGCACCGCGGGCATGACGGCAAGATCGCCGGTCAGTTCGACGGCAAAGACCGTCGCCATCAACGGCGCGCGCATCGTGCCGCCCAGAACCGCCGCCATCGCCACCAGCCCCCAAAAGCCCGCGCCGCCAAAGGGCAGGACATGCGCCTCGATCGCCCCCAGCGCCCCGCCCATCATCAAAAGCGGTGCCAGCACGCCGCCCGACGTGCCCGACGACAGCGCGGCGATCCACACCACGGCCTTGCCCACCAGCAGCGTCGCCGCCGCGTGCATGGGCATCGTCCCGTCGATCAGTGCGCGGATATTGTCATAGCCGACGCCCAGCACCGCCGGGTCCAGCCAGCCGCCCAGCCCCACCACGATGCCGCCCAGCGCGGGCCACCACATCCAGTGGATCGGCAGCCGGTGGAACAGGTCCTCCACGCCATAGAGCGTCCAGGACATCACCGCCGACTGCAGCCCCGACACCACGCCGACGCCCACGCACACCGCCAGGCCCCACACCGGCATCGCTGGCATGAGATTGTGCGCGAACAGCGGCCAGCCGCCGACCAGCAAGGGCCGCCAGGCCATCGCCACGCTAGCCGACACCACGACGGGCACGAAGCTGCGCGGCTTCCATTCGAACAGAAGAACCTCCACCGCCAGCAGCACGGCGGCGACCGGGGTTCCGAAGATCGCGGTCATGCCCGCGGCGGCGCCCGCCACCAGCAGCGTCTTGCGCTCGGCCGGGCTGATGTCGAAGAACTGCGCGAACAATGAGCCCAGTGCCCCGCCGGTCATGATGATGGGCCCCTCGGCGCCGAACGGCCCGCCGCTTCCGATGGCGATGGCCGACGACAGGGGCTTGAGCAGGGCGACCTTGGGCGCGATGCGGCTCTGGCCGATCAGGATCGCCTCAAGCGCCTCGGGAATGCCGTGGCCGCGGATCTTTTCCGAGCCATAGCGCGCCATCAGCCCGACGATCAGGCCGCCGATGACGGGAATGAGGATGCTGTCCGGCCCCAGCCTGGCCTGCGCCAGGTGATGGGGCACCGTGGACAGGACATGGAAATAGGCCAGGTTGGTGACCAGGTTGATCAGCTTGAGCAGCACCCAGGCCGCCAGCGCGCCCAGCGTGCCGGTGACCAGCGCCATCGCCGACAGCACGATCAGCCGTCCGTCGGCGGTAAAGTCGCGCAATGAGTCGGTGCGGGAGGTCATGGCTGTTTCCGGATAGGGCGGGCCATCTATATCGCACTGCGATATAAATCAAGGAGGACGGTTTTGGCGAAGAAAACGGCGAAAAAGGGGCAAGTGACCGCGCTCTCCAGCCGCGACTATCAGCTGCTGGCCGAGTTCCGCTATCGCCTGGCCCGCTTCCTCGCCTTCAGCGAAAACGCGGCCGAGGATGCGGGCCTTGCCCCGCGCCAGCACCAGGCGCTTCTGGCGATCAAGGGTTTTCCCGGCGGCGCCGTCACGGTGGGCGACCTGGCCGAGCGGCTGGGCGTGCGCCATCACAGCGCCGTGGGACTGGTGGACCGGCTGGTGGCGGCGGGCTTTGTGCGCCGTCAGGCCGACGCGCACGACCGGCGCAAGATCATCCTGTCGCTGACGGCGGCGGGCGACAAAATCCTGGCGGGCCTGTCAGCCATCCACCGCGAGGAATTGCGCCGCATCACCCCGCTTCTCGCGCCTGTCCTGGCGCAGTTGGGTGGGGAGTGACGGCTCGGGCGTGCGGGCCGGGACGGAACAATGCCAACGCCAAGGGCTGGTTGCATCGGACTTTTGAGAGTAACTGTCCTATGCAGTTAGACGATGGATTCTGATAAGCTGGAGCTGAAATCGATTTAGGCTGACGCAGATGACTTATCCGCTCGTGGGAAACTGGAAGAAGGGCCTAGCCTATGACCTTCATACGACTGCCAGCACCTATTTAGGTGTCGACGAGTTCGGACACGATAGGTTCGATAATGAGCGAAGTGAAATGGGTGAGCTTGTTTATCGGCTGAAGTATCGGGGTGACAGGACGGCACTTGCCAGCATTGTAAAGCTTTTGGACTCTATCAAGGGGGTCGAGACATTCGATCTCCTGGTTCCTATTCCACCTACCAATAAAAGCCGCATTATCCAACCTGTTCCGTTGATTGCTGCAGAGCTCGGCGCTCGCCGTGACGTGAGAGTTCTGGCAGATCTCCTTGGAAATGACGGTGACGCTGAACTCAAAGGCATTAGTGATCCCGTAGAACGGGAGGAGCGCTTGAACGATGCCATCAAGCTAAATGACGAAAGAGCAGCGGCAGGGAAGAAAATTCTCCTGATTGACGATCTCTATCGGTCTGGTTCGACCCTGCGTGTGGCGACAAAGTTGCTTTATGAAAAAGGTGGCGCAGCTTCGGTCAATGTTTTGACAATGACTAAGACCCGGAGCGTCAGATGAGTAAGGTCTTTTTATCTGGATCGAGAAAAATAAGTAGGCTTAGTGACGAGGTTCGTGCCCGCCTCAAGAATATGATCTCAAATAATCTTGAGATATTAATCGGCGATGCCAATGGTGCAGATAAGGCAATGCAGACATTTCTGTTTCATGTCGCATATCCCAAGGTGACCGTTTTTTGTTCTGGTGGATATTGTCGCAATAACATTGGTCGCTGGGCGAGCCAGCTAATCGATGTAGAACCTAATATTAAGGGGCGAGAGTTTTACGAAAAAAAAGATAAGGCGATGGCAGCTCTGGCTGATTTTGGATTTGTGTTATGGGATGGACAGAGTGTTGGATCGATAGCGAACGCATTCGAATTAGTCAGGCAGGGGAAGAAAGTTGTTATATATTTTGCGCCCTGGCGTGAGTTTGTGACGATAGCTTCGCTAGATGACCTTGGAACCCTATTGAATCGCTGCGATCCCGATATTCAAACGGATATTCGTCGGAAGGTGGAGCTTGAAGATTTTAGACAGCCTCACCAAGCTTCCATAGATTTTGCTAGATAACTCTATTCTACCCCTGCGCCCAGGGGTTGTCGTGGAATGAGTCCACCGGCCTCAGCGTCACCGGGAACGCCGGGCGCGCCGATGTAAAGCTCCAGCATCGTCCGGCCCGTCGCCCTGTCCCATTCCATCTGGGCCCGATGCCGCCGGGCTTGTGGAAGGTCTCGCCGTCGAAATCGAACACCCACGGCTTCACGCCGTCCCAGCCCGCCGCCCAGCCATCGACCGGCCCCAGCCGCGCGCCCCGCGCCGGAGACGACAGCCGTCATGCCTCCCGGTACAGTCCGGTCTTGCCGTTGGCGGGCGGCAGTTTTACCCCCAGCTTGGTGCGCAGGTAATTGACGCAGGCCGCCAGATTGTCATCGACCGTGCCGGTGCCGTCGCCGGCCCGGGGCGCATCGATGTCGAACACCGCCCAGCCCTTGAAATGCTTCTTGCGCATGACCGCGAACACGCCGGGAAAATCCACCCCGCCGCCCTGGCCGACGGCGGCATACAGGCTCTTGTTCGGCGGGGTCTGCGATTCCCGGCTGGGTGTGGATTTGTTGCCGCGAAAGCGCGGGAACGTATCCTTCAGGTGGAATTCGGCGATGCGGGGGAAATATTCGTCCGTCATCTTCACCGGATCCATTCCGCCCAGCACGTTATGGCCGGTATCCATGATGATGGAGACATAGTTGGGGTCGGTCAGCTCCAGCACGCGGCGGAATTCATGCTCGCGTTCCATCGGGCCCCAGATATGCGGATGCAGCGCCAGGCGCACGCCATACTTCTTGGTGCGACGGCCGATTTCATTGGCGGTGTCGGCCAGGCCCTTGAGCTGGTCGTCACTCGGCCCCTGGGGCGGACGCTCGCCCATATTGTTCTTCCAGTGATCGATGCCCAGGGGCTGCAGGAAATCGCGGGCGCAGGCTTCCATCTCGGCGATCAGCTTGGCGCGGCCCTCGCCGCCCAGCCAGGGATATTGCGGCGGCGCATTGGCCGGGCGCGGCGCGGCGGCCGCCGACGGCCGGCGCGGCAGGTCGCCGATACAGGCAATCGCCACCCCCGTCTCGCGGCTGAGTTGCTTGAGCCCCGCCACATTGTCCAGATACTGCGCCGCCTGGCCGGAATAGGGCTCGAACCCTTCCAGGCCGTAATGCTTGCAGTCCTCCAGCATCATTCGCATGTTGGTCGACATTTTCAGCGACTTGCCGGGCCAGCTTCCGAATACCGACCCGGTGGTGCCGAACAGGATGTCGGGATTGGCCGGATCAAGGCCCCGTGCCTTCGCCGGTGTCCCCACCATGGCCACGCCGGCCACGGCCAGCGACGAGGACAGGAAATCGCGCCTTTTCAACATCTTTTCCTCCATGCCCGGGACGGGTCTTGTTTCTTGACCGGTGGCGACAGCCGCGCCTGCACCGATATTGCGGCCTCACCCGCCGAAAAGCCAGCAGAGACGGCAATCACATCGGCCGGGCACGGCCCCCCGATGCGTCATCCGCTCGCGAAGGGATTGTCGTGAAAACTGTCAACCGGCCTTAACACCACCGGAAACGCCGGGCGCGCGCCGATATAAAGCTGCAGCGTCATCTGGTTCGTCGCCTTGTCCCATTCCATCTGGGGCGCGATGCCGCCGGGCTTGCGGAACGTCTTGCCGTCGAAATCGAACATCCGCGGCTTCACATAGTCCCAGTTGGTCGCCAGGTCCGATGCCAGCCGGTCGCGCAACAGCTCGATCTGGTCGCGCGGCCCCATCACATTGGTGATGTCGGGCGCCATCACCCGCACCCCGCCGTCCGGCAATATCTCCACCCGCGCCGCCACCAGCGTGCCGCCGCGCTCGGCCCCGCCTTCCCATTTGCCCACCGGCGGCACCGGCTTGCTGCACGCTGTCAGGATCCCCGGCAGCGCGGCGATCAGCGCCGCCGCCAGCAGGCCCTTGGTCCTTCCCATCCGACTCGGCCTCCTTGCGGCAAGATTACAACTTATCCCCGCCGCGCCACCTGCCGTTACACTGTCCCGGAAACCAGGGAACGCCCCGCCGGAAGCGGGCGGCTATCGGACGGAAATTGTGGACAGGCGCTGTAAAAACCAAACAAATTCAAGGACCGTGTGGGAGGGGGGTGCGGTTTTGGCCGCCGCACAATTATCTTGCGCAAGGCCCCCGCGCCTTGCCGGGGCGGGCGGCGGTTGTTATTCCCCGCCCGCGAAAATCCATAGGTCCCATCCCCATGCCCCTGCCCAAAGGTTTCCTTGCTGAATCGCTTGGCCGCATCAAGCCGTCGCCCACCATCGCGGTGACCACCAAGGCGCGCGAGCTGAAGGCCGCCGGCATGGACGTGATCGGCCTGGGCGCCGGAGAGCCCGACTTCGACACCCCCGACAACATCAAGGAAGCCGCGATCAAGGCCATCCGCGACGGCCAGACCAAATACACCGCGGTGGAGGGCATTCCCGAACTGCGCGCCGCCATCGCCGCCAAGTTCAAGCGCGAGAACAATATCGACTACAAGCCGTCGCAGACCTTTGTCGCGCCGGGCGGCAAGACCGTGCTGTTCAACGCCCTGATGGCGACCATCAATCCGGGCGACGAGGTGATCGTGCCCGCGCCCTATTGGGTCAGCTATCCCGACATCGTGCTTCTGGGCGGCGGCAAGCCGGTGATCGTGGAATGCACGCTGGAAGACGGCTTTCGCCTGACGCCACAGGCGCTGGAAAAGGCGATCACGCCAAAGACCAAATGGCTGGTGTTCAACCAGCCCTCCAACCCCACCGGCGCCTGCTACACCCGCGAGCAGCTCAAGGCCCTGACCGATGTCCTGATGAAGCACCCGCATGTGTGGGTGCTGACCGACGACATGTACGAGCATCTCGTCTATGGCGGCTTCAAGTTCACCACCATCCTTGAGGTCGAGCCGGGCCTCTATGACCGCACCCTGACCATGAATGGCGTGTCGAAGGCTTATGCCATGACCGGCTGGCGCATCGGCTATTGCGGCGGCCCCGAAGACCTGATCAAGGCGATGGCCAAGCTGCAATCGCAGTCGGCCACCAACGCCACCTCCATCAGCCAATGGGCGGCGGTCGAGGCGCTGAACGGCACCCAGGACTTCATTCCGAAGTTCCAGAAGATATTCGAGGAACGCCGCGACCTGGTCGTGTCGATGCTCAATCAGTCAAACGGCATCCAGTGCCCCAAGCCGGAAGGCGCCTTCTATGTCTATCCGTCCATCAAGGGGCTGATCGGCAAGAAGACCCAAAAGGGCAAGGTGATCGACACCGACGAGGCGTTCGCCACCGCGCTGCTGGAAGACACTGGCGTCGCCGTGGTGCATGGCGCGGCGTTCGGCCTGTCGCCCTTCTTCCGCATCTCCTACGCCACCTCCAACAAGAATCTGGAAGAGGCGTGCCACCGCATCCAGCGCTTCTGCGGCGGCCTGGACTGAGACTTCGGAAAGCCGGTCGCCTCTGTGGGCTGCCGGCTTTTTTTGGGGTTGCATTGTATGAACGTTATCATACAATGGTTCCATGCTCGCGAACCTGAAGCTTCAGGACAGTGGCGTGCCGATCTACATCCAGCTGCGCGAGCAGATCGCGGCGGCGGTGGGCCGGGGCGACCTGAAGCCGGGTGAGCGCCTTCCCACCATGCGCGAAGTCTCGGTGGCGCTGCGCATCGACCTCAACACCGTCCAGCGCGCCTATGGCGAACTGGCACGCGAGGGGATCATCACCATGGTGCAGGGGCGTGGCAGCTTCGTCGCCGATCTGCCGCCCGTCCAAAGGTCGGCGGCCGCCGACGCCGCCGCGCTGGCAGCTGTCGTCGCCGCCCAGGCCCAGGCGATGGGCGTGCGGCTGGACGATCTGGCCGCCGCGCTGGCGGCGCTGGCCCACAAACAGACAGGGCGGGTGCCATGATTGCGGCGCTGATGGGCGCGCTGGTGCCGCTGATCATCATCGTGGCCATCGTGCTGATCCTGCTCAGCTCGGCGCTGCGCCCGCGCCCCGCGCGCGTGCTTTCCCGTCCGGCCGATCCCTGGGCGGCAATGCCGGCTGATCCCGGCAATCCCAGCAACCGAAATCAAAGTCAGGAGACGCACATGAACGCCATCAGTGCCCTGGTATTCATCATCTTCATCGGCGCCGCGGTGGCGGCGCGGCTGGCCGAACTTCCGATATGGATCACCGTGGTCCTGGGGCTGGTCGGCGTTTTCCTGGGCTATTCCATCAAGATGGCCCAGCAATGGGAAAAGGCGGTGATCCTGCGGCTGGGCAAGCTGCATGCGATCAAGGGACCGGGGCTTTTCATCCTGGTTCCGATCATCGATGTGGTGACGGTGTGGATCGATCAGCGCATCCGCACCTCCGAATTTTCCGCCGAGCAGGCGCTGACCCGCGACACGGTGCCGGTCAATGTCGATGCCATCGTCTTCTGGATGGTGCATGACGCCGAGCGCGCCGCGCTGGAGATTGTCGACTACAACAGCGCGATCCAGCGCGTCGCCCAGACCTCATTGCGCGAGATGATCGGATCGTCCCTGCTGTCCGAGCTCCTGTCCGAGCGCAAGGAGGCCGACGCGACGCTGAAGGCGGTGATCGGCGCCAAGACCGCCGAATGGGGCGTGACCGTCAATTCGGTGGAGATTCGCGACGTCGCCATTCCCCAGAACCTGCAGGACGCCATGAGCCGCCAGGCCCAGGCCGAACGCGAGAAGCAGGCCCGCGTCATCCTTGGCTCGGCGGAAGAGGAAGTTGCGCAGAAATTCCTCAATGCCGCGAAGATCTACGCCACCAACCCCGAAGCGCTGCAGCTGCGCGCCATGAACATCATCTATGAGACCACCAAGGAGCGCGGCGCCACCATCCTGATGCCGACGTCGATGGTCGATGCGATGAATCCGGGTGCCGCCGCCTTTGCCCTCAACATGGCAAGGATCGACGCCGGCCCGGCGCCATCCTCCGCACCGTCGGTCCCGTCGGTGCCCAGGAGCCAGACATGAGGCGCGGCTGGTTCGGACCCAAGCTTGTCGGCTGGGGCCCCAGTCCGCGAAGCTGGCAGGGCTGGCTGGCCACCGCCCTGTTCGTGGTGGCACTGGTTGGCGGCAATGTCCTCTTGCGCCATACGGGCTGGGGCGCGCACCGTTTGAACCGGCTGGTGGTCGATGGCGCGCTGCTGGCGGTTTTCCTGGCGATGATATCGCTGACCTACGACGCGAACGCCTAGAAAATCCTTGCATATCAGTGCCTGAATGGCCGGGCACTCACATTTGCCGGCGCGCCATCCGAAAAGCCTTGCTTTCGGTGCACGGGAGTCGGAGCATCCTCGAACTGGAGGGACGCGAAAGCGGCCCGCCCCATATTGCAGTGCCAGGGACGGACCCCAAAAGGCGCCCCGAAAGCCGAAACGGTTTTCGCGCGAGGAGGCGCTCATGTCCCCCAATACCCAGAATGACAATCAGGCAGGAACATCCAGAAAGATAAAATCCGGGCCGCGTGCCATCGCCCTTGTGGGCCCCTATGGCAGCGGCAAGACCTCATTGCTGGAAAGCATCGCCGCCATCACCGGCACGATTCAGCGCAAGGGCTCGGTTCCCGCCGGCAACACGCTGGGTGACGCCAGCCCCGAAGCGCGCGCCCGCCAGATGAGCGTGGAGGTGAACACGCTCTGCACCAGCTGGCTGGACGAGGAGTTCACCTTCCTGGACTGCCCCGGTTCGATCGAGTTCCTGGGCGACACGCTGAACATTCTGCCCGGCGTCGACGCGGCCGTAGTGGTCTGCGAGCCCGAGCCGGCCAAGGCCGTCCTGCTCCAGCCCTACCTGAAGCGGCTGTCCGATGCGGGCATCCCGCACATGATATTCGTCAACAAGTTCGACAAGGCGCGCGATTCCCTTCTGGCGCTGCTGGCCGTGCTGAAAGACGTCAGCGACCGGCCCCCCCTGCTGCGCCAGCTTCCCATTTGGGACCAGGGCGTGGCCACCGGCTTTGTCGATCTGGCGCTGGAGCGGGCCTTCGCCTACCGACCCCACGCCGCCTCCGAAGTGGTCGACATCGCCGATGTGCGCCGGGAAAAGGAAGCCCGCTTCGAGATGCTGGAGAAGCTGGCCGACCATGATGAACACCTGATGGAGGAACTGCTGACCGAAGTCGAACCCTCGCGCGACGAAGTGTTCGGCGATATCCGGCGCGAACTGGCGGAAGGCCAGGTGGTACCGGTGCTGATCGGCTCGGCGGAAGGCGACAATGGTGTGCGCCGCCTGCTCAAGGCGTTGCGTCACGACGTGCCAGACGTGACGGTTGCCGCCGAACGCGCCGGCGTGTCCGGCGAACCGGCCGTGGTGGTGCTCAAGACCATGCATGGCGGCCATGGCGGCAAGCTCAGTCTGGTGCGGGTATTGTCCGGCCATCTGAAGGACGGGGCGGTGCTGCATGGCGAAGGCGGGCGGGAATCGCGCATTGGTGGCATCTTCGCGCTGTGCGGCGACCGCCAGATCAAGCGCCATGCGGCCGAGGCGGGCGACACGGTAGCGCTGGCGCGGCTGGAGGCATTCAACACTGGCGAGATCCTGTCCACCGCCAAGGATGGTGGTGGTCGCGCCACAACCGAGATATTGACACCGGTCCATCGCCTGGCCGTCGCCGTCAAGGACCGCAAGGACGAGGTCAAGCTCACCACTGCGATCGCCAGGCTGTGCGAGGAGGACCCCTCTCTGCGTTTCGAGCAGAATGGCGAGATGCAGGAAATGATCCTGGCCGGTCAGGGCGAAATCCACCTCAAGGTTGCCCTGGACCGGATGGCAAGCCGCCACGGCCTGCATCTGGAGGCCCATCCTCCGCGCGTGCCCTATCGCGAGACCATCCGAAAACCCACTACCGCGCGCGGCCGCCACAAGCGCCAGACCGGCGGCCATGGCCAGTTCGGCGACGTGGTGCTGGAGATACGCCCCCTTCCGCGCGGGTCCGGCTTCGTCTTCGAGGACCGCATCAAGGGCGGGGTGGTGCCCAAGCAGTGGATCGGCTCGGTCGAACGCGGCGTTCGCGACTATATGAAGGAAGGCCCGCTGGGCTTTCCGGTGGTCGACATCGCCGTGGCACTGGTCGACGGCTCCTATCACACCGTGGATTCGTCGGATGCCGCCTTCCAGACGGCGGGCCGCCTGGGCATGAGCGAGGGCATGCCGAACTGTTCGCCTGTGCTGCTGGAGCCCATCATGCGGGTGAAGGTGCATGTGCCGTCGGATGCCACCTCCAGGGTGAACGCCCTGATCAGCGGCCGGCGCGGCGCGCTTCTGGGCTATGACGCCCGGCCGGGTTGGCGCGGCTGGGATACGGTCCAGGCCGAATTGCCGCTGGCCGAAGTGTCGGACCTGATCGTGGACCTGCGATCGCTGACCCAGGGGGTGGGTACCTATGAGATGGAATTCGACCGGCTGTCGGAACTGAACGGCAAGCTGGCCGACCAGGTGGTGGCGACCCGCAGCGCGGCATAAATCCGGCGCGGAATCGTGCCAGTCTGTCCCCGTGCAATCCGACAGGGGGACACCCATGACACGCGCGCTGCCCATTCTCTTTGGCCTGCTGATGGCGTCAGCGCCCCTGGAAGCGATCGGCGCCACCCGCATCGTCACGACCGCGGCTTCGCCCTCGGACACCAAGCCCAACAGCGACAGGGTGCCGGACGCCTATGCCATCAGCGGCAATTTCAGCCGCATCGTGGTGATGCGGATGAAATACAAGACCGACCTTCTGGCCGGGATCGAAAAGCTGGTGAAGCAGCAGCACATCCGCAGCGGCGTGATCCTGTCGGGCATCGGTTCCTTGCGCGGCTATCATGTGCATCAGGTCAGCAACCGCGATTTTCCCACTCAGAACATCTTCACGGACGAGCCCAATACGCCCTGCGACCTGGTGGGCATGAACGGCTATGTCGTGGACGGCAAGGTCCACGCCCATATGACGCTGGGCACCGGCCCCAGGGCGATCGCCGGCCACCTGGAGCCTGGGACCGAGGTCTTCACCTATGCCATCGTCACGGTCGGCGTGCTGGACGCGGACCTTAAGGGCATCGACGACAAGGCCTATCGCTGACGCCAAATTTCCTCTCCCTTTGAGGGAGAGGACGCAAAATCCTGCACTTGGCGATCAAGCCAAGTGCTTGGATTTTGCCCAGTGAGGGGTGCGGAAAACCAAAGGGCCGGCGAAGCTGCCAAAAGAGGCGCTGCACCGGCCCTGGAACCACGCTCAAGGGGGGAAGAGCGAGGCGTTGTCGCCCTGGGGGGACTGGGCGACACAACCAAAATGGGGTGCGGCGGGGGCATTTCAAGGCCCTCGCCGGACGCCTCAATATTGCCAGTCTTTCGACGCCTTCACCGCGAAATCGCGGAACGCCGCCACCCGCTTGGACTGGCGCAGCGCGTCCGCATAGACGAGGTGCACGTCGAAGCCCGGCGCATCCACGTCGGGCAGCACCCGCTCCAGGCCCGGATACTGGGCGGCGACATAGTCGGGGACCACGCCTATGCCCAGCCCGGCCTCCACCGCCTGCAGGATGCCGGTGACGTTGTTGATGCGGACCACTCTGCCCTTGTCGCCCGGCTTGCCGTGTTTCTTGAAGGCTTCCAGCAGCCAGTTGATGTCGCGGATCTCCGGCCCCGCCGTCTCGCCATAGACGATGATGGTGTGATCGGCGATCTCTTCCATCGTACGGGGCGTGGGGTGGTCCTTCAGGTATTTCTTCGACGCGTACATGTGATAATGCACGGTGAACAGCTTTCTCTGGATCAGGTCGGCCTGCACCGGGGCGCGCATGCGGATGGCCAAGTCGGCTTCCCGCTGCGCCAGGTCCAGCTCGCGGTCGTCCATCACCAGATGGATTTCCACGTCCGGATACTGTGCCAGGAACTGGCCCAGCCGCGGCAAGAGCCAATAGGCGCCGATGCCGTGGGCCGTGGTGATCTTCAGCGTGCCGCGCGGATGTTCATGGACATTCTTCAGCGACTCCTCCGCGGCCGCCAGACGCTTCAGAACATCGGCCACCGCGCCGAACAGAAGCTCGCCCTCGTCGGTCAGGGTCAGGCCGCGGGCATGGCGCTGGAACAGCGGGGTGGAGATTTCCTCCTCCAGCGCGCTGATCTGCCGGCTTACCGCCGACTGCGAAAGCCCCAGCGCCTGGCCGGCATGCGTGAAGCTGCCGGCGCTTGCCACGGCGTGGAAAATGCGAAGCTTGTCCCAGTCCATGTCGCGCCCCCGGGTTGTTCTTGCCTATCCGACCGGCAGTTCTCCGGCGTGCGCGGCGGCCAGGAAGCGTTCGGCCTCCAGCGCTGCCATGCACCCCATGCCCGCCGCCGTCACCGCCTGGCGGAAGGTCCTGTCCTTGACGTCGCCGGCGGCGAACACGCCCGCCACCGAGGTATGCGTGGAATCCGGCGCGGTCAGGATGTAGCCATCCCCGTCCATGTCCAGCTGGCCCGTGAACAGGCCGGTCGCCGGCGAATGGCCGATGGCGATGAAAACCCCATCCACGGCAATCTCGTGATGACTGCCGGTGACGGTATTGCGCAGGCGCGCACCCGTCACGCCTTTGGGCTCGGTGGTGCCCAACACTTCGGCCAGTTCGGTGTCATAGAGGATTTCGATTTTCCTGTTGGCCGCCAGCCGCATCTGGTTGGTCTTGTCGGCGCGCAGCGTGTCGCGGCGGTGAATCAGCGTCACATGGTCGGCGAAGTTGGTCAGGAACAGCGCCTCTTCGGCTGCGGTATTGCCGCCCCCGACCACGGCCACCTTCTTGCCGCGATAGAAGAAACCATCGCAGGTGGCGCAGGCCGACACGCCAAAGCCCTGGAACTGGTTCTCGCTGGAAAGCCCCAGCCAATTGGCGCTGGCGCCGGTGGCGATAACCAGCGTGTCGCAGGTGTAGATGTCGCCGCCATCGCCCATCAGCGTGAAGGGCCGGCGCGACAGGTCCACCCGGGCGATCGTGTCATTGACGAATTTCGTACCCAGCGCCCGGGCCTGTTCCTGCATCTGGTCCATCAGCCAGGGGCCCTGGATGGCCTCGGCGAAGCCGGGATAGTTTTCGACCTCGGTCGTGATGGTCAATTGCCCGCCGGGCTGGAGCCCCGCGATCAGGGTGGGTTCCAGCATGGCGCGGGCGGCATAGATGGCGGCGGTACAGCCAGCCGGGCCGCTGCCCAGGACGATGACCCTGGAATGTTGGGGGGAGGGGTGCTGCGCGGGGATTTTGGGCTCGATCACCATGGCGGGAACGCTCTGCGGCTTTTGCGGGTCTGGGCATGTCATATCGGAATAGGCACGGACAAAATCAAGCGGGTCGAAAATCAATCCCAGTGCATAAAGTCAGGAAAGACCCCGCCGCCCGGTCGCGCCGACCGTTTCTGTTCGAATCGAGAAATATTATTGCGCGCATCTTGGGGCAGCAGTATAAGCGATCCGCTTTATCTCCGGGCACTCCTTGGACACCCGCAAACTGGACCCGATCGACCTTCGCATCCTCAGCGAATTGCAGGCCGACGGCCGTATCACGAATGTTGAACTTTCCCGCCGGGCGGGCATCACCGCGCCGCCGTGCCTCAGGCGCATCCGCGCCCTGGAGAAATCGGGCTATATCCGGGGCTACCACGCCGAACTGGACGGCAGGCAACTGGGCTTCGAGGTAACGGGCTTCGTCTTTGTCGGGCTGGCCAGCCAGAAGGATGCCGATCTCAAGACCTTCGAGGAGAGCGCGCGCCGCTGGCCGGAGGTGCGCGAATGCCACATGCTCTCGGGCGAGGTGGACTTCATCCTCAAATGCGTCGCCTCCGACCTGTCGGCCTTCCAGACCTTCATCACCGACACGCTGACTGCCGAGAAAAACGTGGCCAGCGTCAAGAGCTCGCTGGTCATCCACGCCTCCAAGCAGGCGCCCGGCTATCCAATCCAGGTACCCGCCTGAGCTTTCGCAGACGGCGCCGGATGCGCTAGGCTCCCGCGCGGATTTCAAAAGCCGTAATGCAAAAAGGGAGTGTGGGACCATGACACGCATCAGCCTGCTTTTGGCCGGAGCAGCCCTCCTGGCCGCATCCACGGCGCTGGCCCCGGCCGCCACAGTGACGGCGAAAATGACCGCCGCTGTCGCCGATCCGGCCCGGCCCGAAGCCGACAAGGCCCGCGACCAGAACCGCAAGCCCGCAGAGATGCTGGCCTTCGCCGGCGTCACCCCCGGCAAGGTGGTGGTGGACCTCTTGCCCGGCGCCGGCTATTTCACCCGCATCTTCGCCCGCGCGGTGGAGCCGGGCGGCCACGTCTATGCCTATTTCGGCACCCAGTATGACGCGCGCCTGAAAAGCCAGGGCAAGGACCCCGACAACCAGTTCGCCGACCTCAAGGCCACCTATCCCGACCTGGGGGTGATCCACGCGCCGCTGGACCAGTTCGCGACGCCGCAGAAGGTCGATGTGGTCTGGACCTCGCTGAACTATCACGACATGCACAACAAGCCCTATGACACCGATGTCGGCAAGGTGAACAAGGCCATATACGACGCGCTCAAGCCCGGCGGCTATTACATCATCGTCGACCATCGCGCCGCCGCGGACGCCCCCGACGACGTCACCGAGACGCTGCACCGGATCAAGGAATCGACGGTGAAGTCCGAAGTGGAAGCCGCCGGCTTCAAGCTGGTGGACGAGGGCAAGGAGCTCGCAAACCCCGCCGACAACCATTCCGAGAAGGTCTTCGAGTCCGACATTCGCGGCCACACCGACCAGATGATGCTCAAGTTCCAGAAGCCCCAGTAACGCGGCCAGCCTGTTGAGCCGGACCTTACGTGCGATTGTCGGGGGCGCCGCGGTGCTTTGTGCCGCGGCGCCGCTGTTTTGCGCCTTGGCCCAGCCGGCGCCGCGCATCAAGGCCAGGGTCGTCAGCTTTGACGGCAAGGAACTGCGTCTCGATCCGATATCCGATTCCTCCACGGGGGGGGCTGCGAGGCCCGCATCGCTTCCGGGCGGCCCGTTCACCGTCTCGGTGCTGCCGCAGACGCGCTATGCCGTGACGGCTCCGGCCAAGCTCTCCGACGTCAAGGAAGGTGACTATGCCGGCGCGGCGGTGTCCGAAAGCGACGGCCGGCTGACGGCACAGGAAGTGTTCGTCTATCCGCCGGGCCTGGCCGGCACGGGCGAGGGGCGCTTTGCCGAAGGCGGCCGCACCATGGTCAACGGAAAAGTGACCAAGATATCATCTTCCGGGTTTTCGCTCGGCTATCGCGGCGCCGCCGAGAGCGGCGGCATCTGCATGGGCCGCGCGGGCCCGCCCGCCATAGCCAGTGCGCTGTCCTGCAACGGAGCGGCCGACATCGGCGTGCCGAAAGGCGCGCCGGTAATGGCGCTCAGCATGGGCAATGCCGATCTGGTGTCGCCGGGCGCGGTGGTAACCGTCTCCCTGGCCCGCGATCCCCAGGGCGGCTATGTGACCCCCGGCCTTGTGATCCAGAAGCCGGCGAATGTGGAAAATCCCGCGCCGTCGCCCTAAGCTTGTCCCGTCCCCAACCCGGAGAGCTTCATGTCCTCACGCCCTTTACGCGCCGTCCTGTGCGGCGCCCTTCTGACCGGCCTGGTTCTGGGCTCGCCGGCCCTGGCGCAGGACGGCCCGAAACTGGGGAAATGGGGCATCGACCTGGCCGCGATGGACAAGAGCGTGCTGCCGGGCAACGATTTCTTCGATTACGTCAATGGCGGCTGGCTGAAGACGGCCACGATCCCGCCGGACCGTTCCTCCACCGGCTCCTTCCAGGACCTGCAGATCCTGAGCGAGGAGCGGCTCAAGACCATCGTCTCGGACCTGGCGGCGAAGCCGGAAAGCCAGCTCACGGTCGAAGAGAAGAAGCTGCACGATCTCTATGACGCCTTCGAGGACACCGCCGCGATCGAGGCGGCGGGCCTGGGGCCGGTGCAGCAGGACCTCGACTATCTGGAAGGCCTGAAGACCCACGCCGACGTGGCCAGGGCGATGGCCTCGGTCAAGCTTTCCACCCAGAGCATCTATGGCATCGGCGTGGGCGTCGACGACAAGCATCCCGACAATTATTCGGTCAACCTGGTCCAGTCGGGCCTCGGCATGCCCGACCGCGACTATTACCTCAAGGACGACCCGGCGCTGGTCAAGACGCGCGATGCGTACCGCAAATATCTCACCGACATGCTGACCCTGGCGGGGATGAGCGATGCCGCCGCGCGAGCCGGCCGCATCCTGGCGCTGGAGACCGAGATCGCCAAGGTGCAGTGGAACCGCGCCGACCGCCGCGACGCCGACAAGATCTACAATCCCATGCCGGTTTCGGCACTGAAGACGCTGGCGCCGGACTTCGACTGGGATTCCTTCCTGGCCGAGACCCATATCCCGCTGACCAAACCCGACGGCAGCGAACGCCAGGTGATCGTGGCCGAAAAGACAGCCTTCGCACCTTTGGGCACCATCTTCAAGAACACCCCGGTCTCGACCTGGCGCGACTATCTGGTGGTGCATTACCTGCACACTTTCGCGGCCTATCTGCCCAAGCGCTTCGACGATCTGTCGTTCAGCTTCTATGGCACGGTGCTGGGCGGACGCACCCAGCAGCTCGACCGCAAGACCCGCGGCGTGCATCTTTTGGACAACCTGATCGGCGAAGCGCTGGGCAAGCTCTATGTCGCGCGCTATTTCCCACCACAGGCCAAGGCCAAGGCCGACGAGCTGGTCGCCAATCTGCTCAAGGCCTATGAGGCCGATATCAGGACGCTGGACTGGATGAGCCCGGCCACCCGTGAAAAGGCGCTGGAGAAGCTGCACCTGTTCACGCCCAAGATCGGCTACCCCACCAAGTGGCGCGACTATTCCGCGCTCACCATCACACGCCAGGACCTGATCGGCGACGTGCAGCGCGCCGGCGAGTTCGAATGGAACCGCGAGGTGGCGCGCATCAACCAGCCGGTCGACAAGGCCGAATGGGGCATGACGCCGTCCACCATCAACGCCTATTACAATCCCTCCTTCAACGAGATCGTGTTCCCGGCGGCGATCCTGCAGGCGCCTTTCTTCGATCCCAAGGCGGACGATGCGGTCAATTACGGCGGCATCGGCATGGTGATCGGCCACGAGATCAGCCACGGCTTCGACGACCAGGGCAGCAAGTATGACGGCCATGGCGTGTTCCAGGACTGGTGGACCAAGGAGGACCGCGCCGCCTTCGACGCCCGCACCAAGGCGCTGGTGGCGCAGTATGACGCCTTCGAGCCGCTGCCCGGCCTGCACGTCATCGGCGCCAACACGCTGGGCGAGAACATCGCCGACAATGCCGGTGTCGCCATCGCGCTCAAGGCGTATCACCTGTCGCTGGCCGGAAAGCCCGCGCCGGTGCTGGACGGCTATACCGGCGACCAGCGCTTCTTCCTGTCGGTGGGCCAGATCTGGCGCACCAAGATGCGCGAAAGCGCGATCCGCACCCAGACGCTTTCCAACGAGCACACGGTGGCGGAATTCCGCGTCATCGGGCCGACGCGCAACCAGAATGAATGGTACGCCGCGTTCGGCGTGAAGGCGGGGCAGAAATACTATCTGCCGCCCGACCGGCGCGTGCATCTTTGGTGACAGGCGCGGCGGGATTGTTGGGTCAAATTCCAGCCCCCAATCCGTCTGCCACAATCTGATGATAGACTTTGGAGCGTAATGGCGGCATTGCGCGTTTGGCTTTTACGCCGAAATGGAAGCCCGTCATGACCGATGCCTTCATCAACCGCATCGCCACTGCGGTTCCGCCGCATGACGTGCATGGCGCGTTCCTGGACTTCGCGCGCCTCATGCTGCACGGCGACAACCGGCGGCTGGCGCTCTTCAACCGGATGGCCGGACGCAGCGGCATCGCCCGCCGCCATTCCTTCCTCAACCCGGCGCACCAGGATGGACAGGATGCCGCCAGCGATGCCTATCGCTTCTATCGCCTGGGCGCCTTTCCGGACACCGCCGCCCGCATGCACCTGTACGAGGCGTTCGCGCCGGGGCTGGCTGCCGAAGCCGTCGGTGCGCTGCTGAAGGACGAAGACCCCGCCACCGTCACCCATCTGATCATCGCCAGCTGCACCGGATTTGCCGCGCCGGGCGTCGATCTGGAACTGATTGCCCGTTGCGGCCTTCGCCCGGAGGTGGAGCGCACGATGGTGGGCTTCATGGGCTGCTATGCGGCGATCAACGCGCTCAAGCTTGCGCGCCATATCGTGCGGTCCGAACCGGCGGCCCGGGTCGTGACCGTGAACCTGGAGCTTTGCACCCTGCACCTGCAGGAAACCGGCGACCTGGAAGACATCCTGTCCTTCCTGCTGTTCGCGGACGGCTGTGCGGCGTCGCTGGTGACGGCTGAGCCGCACGGTGCGGCGATCGGCGGCTTCCATGCGGCACTCGTGCCGGACAGCGCCGACCTCATCCGCTGGAATATCCGCGGGCAGGGATTCGACATGGTGCTGTCGGGCGGCGTGCCCGGCGCCGTCCGCAGGGCGCTTTCGGGCGCCAGGGGCGCCATCCTCGGCGGCGCCGAGCCGGACGACATTGCCCTGTGGGCGGTGCATCCGGGCGGCCGCACGGTGCTGGATGCGGTCGAACAGGCCTTCGCGCTTGCGCCTTCCGCACTGGCGACCTCGCGCGGGGTCCTGCATGATTTCGGCAACATGTCGTCGGGCACGGTGATGTTCGTGCTGGACCGGCTGATGCGCGGCGCCCCCGCAGGCGCTCCGGGATGTGCCATGTCGTTCGGACCCGGCCTGTTCGCCGAAACCATGACGTTCCGCATGGCGGCATAGGTGCGCCAGCCTGTGCCCGAACTCCTCGATACGCTGCCGCCGGCCGATCCGCGCGCCCTGGCGTCGCGGCGCGACCTGGTGCTGATCAATCTGCTGATGCGCCAGCGCGGGCTGATGGCGGGGGCCCTGCGCAGGATGGCGCCGCCGCGCCGGCTTGCCGATCTGGGCTCTGGTGACGGCCGTTTCCTGCTGTCGCTGGCAAGGCGCCTGGCGCCGCGCTGGCCGGGTGTCGAGGTGCTGGTGGTCGACCGCCAGCCCTGCATGGACACCGCGACCCGCGACAGAATCCGTGCGCTGGGCTGGCACTGCGAGGTCGTCGCGGGCGACGTATTCGACGTGCTGGACGGGTTGGACGCCGATACCATCACCGCCAACCTGTTCCTGCATCATTTCGGCGACGATGCGCTGGCGCGGCTTCTGGCCCTGGCGGCGAAAAAAACGCGGGCCTTCGTCGCGTGCGAACCGCGGCGCGCACCGTCTGCACTGGCCGCCGCCCGGCTGCTGTTTCTGCTGGGATGCAACGATGTCACCCGGCATGACGCGCCGGCCAGCGTGCGCGCCGGCTTTCGCGACCGGGAATTGTCGCATCTGTGGCCGGATGCCCTGAACTGGCATCTGCGCGAATATCGCGGCTTTCCGTTCGGCCATGTCTTCGCGGCCCGCCATGTTTGACGCGCTGGTCGTCGGCGCCGGACCAGCGGGAGCGACGGTAGCGCGCCTGCTGGCCGCTTCCGGCTGGCAGGTGGCGCTGGTCGAGGCAAGCGAATTTCCGCGCCGCAAGGTCTGCGGCGAGTTCATCTCCGCCGCCAGTCTGCCGGTGCTGGAAAGCTGCGGCGTGGCGGACAGGTTCATCGGCATGGCGGGGCCGCAGGTCCGGCGGGTGGGTGTCTTTGCCGGCAGGGCGATGCTGCATGCAAGGGATCACGCATTTCTGGGCCAGGCATTGGGGCGTGAACATCTCGACCTTATGCTGCGCGATGCGGCGGTGGCTATGGGCGCCCGGCTGCGCCAGCCCTGCGAACTGGTGTCCGTGATCCGCGACGGGCGAGGCTTTGCCTGCACATTGCTGGCCGGCGGACAGACCATGACGGAACGGGCGCGCATCGTGATCGCGGCATGCGGCTCCTGGTCGGCCAAAGGTGCTTTCCGGCAGCCGCGCAGTCATGCGCCATCGGACCTGCTGGCCTTCAAGGCCAATTTCACCGGCGGCCGTCTTCCCGACGGATTGATGCCGCTCCTTGCATTTCCGGGGGGCTATGGCGGGCTGGTGGAGAGCGATGGCGGGCGTCTTTCATTGTCCTGCTGCATTCGCCGCGATGTGCTGGAGGCTGCGCGCGCCCGCCATGGCGGCAGGGCGGGCGAAGCAGTGATTGCCCATATCCGCGCGACGACACAGGGCGCGGACGCGGCGCTGGATGGCGCGCTGCCGGCCGGTGCGGTACTGGCGGCGGGCCCGATCCGGCCCGGCATCCGCCCGCGCTACCATCAGGGGATTTTCTTTACCGGCAACAGCGCGGGCGAAGCCCATCCCGTCATCGCCGAGGGCATCAGCATGGCGATCCAGGGCTCGGCGCTGCTGGCCGCCACCCTGATCGCCGCGGGCCGCGACGGTGACCTTGACGCGGCAGGGCGCCGCTATGCGGGTGCCTGGCGTCGGCGATTTTCCCTGCGCATCCATGCGGCGGCGCTGTTCGCGGCGGGGGCGATGCACGGTCCTTCCCGTGCCGCAAGCCTCGTCTTGCTGCGACAATGGCCGGGGTTGATCTCATGGGGCGCGGGAATCAGCGGCAAGCCCCCCATGGCCCGCGCCGCCTGACGGCCGTTCAGTGCCGCGCCAAAGCAAGGATTCCATCGGCCACGAACTGGACCGCCATCGCCGCCAGGAGCACGCCCAGAAGCCGCCCGGCGATGATCAGGCCGCGCGGCCCCAGAAAGCGTTGCAGCGCACCCGATGTCAAAAAGACCAGGTAGCAGATCGCCAGCATCACGGCGATGATCCCGATCAGAAGCCCCAGTTCCAGCCAGTTGCCCTGGGCGCGGCCCGCCAGCAGCACGCATGCGGTGATCGCGCCCGGCCCCGCCATCAGCGGAATGGCCAGCGGAAAGGCGGCGACGGAGGCGCGCCCCTGCGGAGAGGCATCGCTGGATTTGCGCTCGGCGCGCATCTCGAACACCATCTCGAAGGCGATCACGAACAGAAGAAGTCCGCCGGCGATGCGGAAGGCTTCAAGCCCGATGCCCAGCGCCTTCAGCAGCCAGTCGCCGATCAGGGCAGACCCGGCCAGCACGCAGAAGGCGATGATGCTGGCATCGCGGCCGACCTTGCGCTGCACCGAGGCGGGCAGGCCCTGGGTCACGCCCAGGAACATCGGTCCCAGCCCGATGGGATCGACGACCACGAACAGGGTAATGAAGGCGGAAACCAGATTGTGCAACGTGGCCTCGCGGGGGAGGGACGTGGCGATATTAGAGCATTGACGGCCAAAGGCGACCTGCACGCCGCGTCCGGCAAAGCGGTCCCCTTCCCCAGCGGCAACTTTTTTGGTCTAGTGAAGAAAAAACGGGGGAACGCCAATGAGGCTGCGGAATGCCCTTCTGGTGGGGCTGTTCCTGGTGCCGGCAGCCGCGCCGGCCCAGCCCTCCAAAATTGACGTGAGCATAAATGACCCCGGCCCGTCCCCGCCGGGCGACTGGACGGTTTATGGGGGAACCTACAATTCCCAGCGCCATTCGCCGCTGACCCAGATCAACACACAGAACGCCGACCGCCTCGCGGTGAAATGGGTCTATCACGTGCCCGGCAGCCATGAGCTGGAAATGGCGCCCGTGGTCAAGGACGGCATCATGTACATCGCCCAGTTCAACCGGGTGGATGCCATCGATGCCAGGACCGGCAATGTGATCTGGCGCTACCAGCGCCCGCCCGCCTCCACCGCCGCCTATCGCGGCACCTCGGTTTGGGACAACAAGGTCTTCGTCGCCACCACCGATGCGCATCTGGTGGCGCTCGACGCGCGAAATGGCGCCGTGGTGTGGGACGTGCCCACCGCGTCTGGACGGCGGCTTTCGGGCGCGCCGCCCTATGTCGTCAAGGGAAAGGTGATTGTCGGCATCCTGGACCAGCCCGATGGTTTCATCGAAGCCTATGATGCCAAAACCGGCAGGCACGCCTGGACCTGGCACGCCATCCCAAGGCCGGGCGATCCGGAATACAAGACCTGGTCCGGCAACACCAGGGAAGGCGGCGGCGCGGTCTGGATCAGCGGCTCCTACGACCCCGAGCAGAACGTCATCATCTACGGCACCGGCCAGCCCAATCCGCCCTATTCGAACGAGGTGCGCGAGGGCGACAATCTTTACAGCGACACCATTGCCGCCATCGACGTCGATACCGGCAAGCTGAAATGGCATTTCCAGACCACGCCGCACGACCAGCACGACTGGGATGCGGCCAGCGGCAGCAAGGTGCTGTTCGACGCGGAATATCAGGGCAGGATGCGCAAGCTGCTGGCCCAGGCGGACCGCAACGGTTTCTTCTATTTGATCGACCGCACCACCGGAAAATTCCTGCGCGGCAACCCGATCATCGATGACATGAACTGGGCCACCGGCCTCACGCCTGAGGGCCGGCCGATCCTGAAGGGCGACGGCGCCAAGCCGTCGGTGAAAGGCACGCTGACCTGTCCCTCCACGGCGGGGGCGACCAACTGGCCGTCGGCGACCTACAGTCCTCAGACAGGCTGGCTTTATTTTCATGCGGTGGAAGGCTGCGGCGTCAATTTCCGCGCCAGTTCCGCGCCTGGCGCCGGCACCAGTTACATCGAAAGCCCCGAAGACGCGCACAAATGGGTCAGCCATATCCGCGCCATGGACCCGTTGACGGGAAAGCGCATGTGGGACGTCACCGAGATGCGCTCCAACCATTACGGTCCCGGCCTGATGAACACGGCGGGCGGCATCCTGTTCGCGCCCGAACAGTATGGCCAGGTAGCGGTGCGCGACCTGCGCAACGGCAAGGCGCTGTGGCACTTCAATACCGGCGATTTCATCACCGCCAGCCCGATCACCTACATGGCGGGCGGCAAACAGTATTTCGCCATTGCCGCGGGGACGAATATCTTCGCCTTCGGCTTGCCGGATGAGAAAGGCGGTGCCCAGTGAAGCGCATCGTTGTCCTTTTGCTGCTGGCGGCCGCGCCGGCGCTGGCCCAGCCGAAGGCTTCCACCAATCCCTTCCTGGGCAATCCGCAGGCGGTGGCGGAAGGAAAAGCCACCTACGACCGCTATTGCACCGCCTGCCACGGACCCGACGCCACCGCAGGCGAGCGCGCGCCCGCCATTGTGCTTTCGGGCGCGGGCACGGCGCTGCGGGGCGAACGCAGCATCGACCAGATCGTGGCGGTGGTGCGCAATGGCATTCCTGGCACCGGCATGCCGGCCTGGGGCACGCGCATTTCCAGTGACGACATCCTGAAGCTGGGCGCCTATGTGAACGCCCTGCGCGGCACCGCCATGGACAATCCGTTGCCGGGCGATCCGGCGCATGGCGAGCAGGTGTTCTGGGGCAAGGGCCAGTGCGGCACCTGCCACATGATCAACGGGCGGGGCGGGGTGACCGGGCCCGATCTCTCCAACATCGCGGCCGTCCGCAAGACAACGGCCATCGTCAATGCGCTGACCAAGGTCGAGCACCGCGTCTTCGGCGACGGCGGCGTGCACCTGCCGGCGATCCCGCCGATGGACTATGACCCGGTGCAGGTGGTGACAAAGGACGGCCGCACCATCGACGGGGTGATGCGCAACCAGGATCACTGGTCGGTGCAATTCATCGGCATGGACGGGACATTCCACTCCTTCGATCGCGACGAACTGACCAGTGTCACCATCAGGCCGGGCAGCATCATGCCGACCGACTATGACAAGCGCCTGTCGCCGGATGAATTCCGCGATCTGCTCGCATTCCTGACCCGCCAGGGCCACAAGCAAACCGCGGACGCCCAATGATGCGCCGGACCCTGCTGGCCGCGCTGCTGCTGATGCCGCTGCCGGCATCGGCCGCCGATTACTTCTTCTATTCCGGCACCTATACCGACGGATCGTCGAAAGGCATCTATGCTTGGCGCTTCCATGACGCCGACGGCAGCATGGCGCCGCTGGGCCTGGTGGCCGAGACGCCGGAGCCCGCGCATATCTGGATCACGCCCAACGGAAAGTATCTCTATACCGTCAACTGGCTGCAGGATGGCGCGGTCAGCGCCTACGCCATCGACCGGCACACCGGCGCGCTGAAATTCCTGAACAAGGTATCGGCCCATGGCGCCGATCCCAATCAGGTTGTGGTCGATCCCTCCGGCCGCGTGGCGGTGACAGTGAATTACATCTCCGGCACAATCGCCGCCTACAAAATCGGACCGGACGGCAAGCTGTCCGGTGCCTTCTATACCGAAAAGCATCAAGGCAAGCCGCTGTCCGACAAGCAGCCCGGACCCAAGCAGCACGGCGTGGAGTTCAGCCGCGACGGCAGATTCATGTTCGTCACCGACCTGGGGCTGGACCGGGTCTACAGCTATCGTTTCGATGCGGCAAAACCCTCCATCGTGCCGTTCGATCCGCCTTATGTGCTGACCCATGCGGGTGCGGGGCCGCGCCGCCTGCAGCTGTCACCCAACGGCAGATATCTCTATGTCGACCACGAGACCGACTCCGAGGTCCAGGTCTTCGCGGTCGATGGCGGGCAGCTGAAGTCGCTGCAGACCCTTTCCACCATTCCGCCCGATTTCACCGGCCGCAATTCCACTGCCGAGATTCTCGTTTCGGCCGACGGCCGCTTCGTCTATGTCACCAATCGCGGCCATGACAGCATCGCCATCTTCGCCGCCGATCCAAGGACCGGACTTCTCAGGCGCATCGGGAATATGCCTTCGGGCGGCAAGAGTCCGCGCAACATCCGCTTCGGGCCGAATGGCGATTATCTGTTCGCGGCAAACCAGGCAGGCAACAACATCACCGAATTCAAGGTGGACAAGGCGAGCGGCCACCTGACACAGACCGGCGTGGTTCTCTCCATCGACCAGCCGGGCGGCATGTATTTCGTCGGGGCCGAGTAGCCCGCCTGTCCACCCCCTCGATCACCCATGCTAGAGTCATGCGCTGAAGGCAGCGGTGATGGACTGGCATGTGTGGACAAGGAGGGGAGGGGCGAAAAAGCCGCACGGCGCAGAGCGCACAAACGCACCGGATCGATCCGCGCGGGTGTGGGATAGAACAGCGTGGATTACTGCGCCGGCACCTTCAGGAGTTCTTCCGGCTTCAGCGCCCGCGGCGTGAAGCGTGCCTCGGCGATGGCGCCCTTGAACCAGTTCACATGGTTCATGCGCACGCCCACCATCATGTGGCCGCGCCCGTGCGGGGTGAACGGCACCTCGGCCTCGCCTTGCAGCACGCCATTGACATAGGACCGATAGGTCTTGCCGTCATAGGTCTGGGCCACCGCATACCAGGGACCAAGGGGATGGGTCTTGTCGGGAAAGGCCAGCGCCTTGCTGCCGGATTTGGAATTGACGAAAGCATCCAGGTACCACTCGTAGCTGATCGCGCGCAGCTCGAACATGAAGCGCGGATTGGGGTCGGACGTGCCGCTGGGATTGGCGTCAAGCCCGGTCTTGGGATCGGTTTCGGCGATGTGCATCCAGCGCTGCTGGAACTGACCACCCTCGGGATGGATGATCGCCTCGATGGTGAAGGTCTTCGCGCCGACCAGCGGCCGGTCGGGGAAGAACAGGGCATCGTCCCTGCCGTTGAAGCGCACGGCCTTGCCCACGGGACTGTCGACAATGGTGGGATGACCCTCGACCCTCGGAACCACGCCGCCGATCTTCTGCAGATTGTCGAACTTCCAGACCTGCAAGGGCGCGGCCCCCGCACTGGCCGTCGTCATGACCAGTATTGCCGCCGCAGCCATGTTGCATCTGCTCATAAGGGCCTCCCCAGGCGATTGTTTATGGGCTCTACGTTGACGCGTCTTGCGCCCCGCTGCAATCTCTGCCGCAAACAGGGACATGGGGAAACGAACATGAAAGCGGCGGGCGCCTTTGTGGCAATGGGCATGATGCTGGCTGCGGCGCCGGCTTTGGCGCAGGCAGGCGGCGAAAAGGGGCCGGAGCGTATCGTCTGGGCGGCGCAGAAGGTTCCGGAATCGCCCTATGACGGACCCAACAAGCCGGTCACGCACATTGCCGATATCCTCAAGGCACACCAGGGCCAGGCAAGCTGGGATCAGCAGGTCATGCTGACCCGTGACTTCGATGGCCACTATGTCAGCCTGGCGCCGGGCGAAAAGACCAAATGCATGTTCTATGCGGATGACCGTGTGTTCGGCTGGATTTACAGCGGCCAGGTGAAGATCACCATCGACGGCCAGCAGCCTTTCACCGCCACCAAGGGCTATCTGTTCGACGTGGCGCCGCGCCTGTCCTACTGCATGGAGAATACGGGCAGCGAACCGGCGGTGTTCTATCGTTCCACCCCCGCCGGCCAGATGCCCAGCTATCCGCAGAGCGAGACGCCCACCCCTGTGAAGGGCTGGCGCTACATCAAGGCGCGCATCACCTCGACGGGCGGCTATGACGCGCCCAACCAGCCATCGCTGGATTTCAACGCCTATGCGGCCGGCGGCGGCAAGAGCCGCGACTTCGCCTGGGACGGGCACACCTCGGCCCACATCATCCGCTCGGGCAATCTTGCCAAGCTGCCGCCGGACAGCAGTTGGGGCCACTTCCACGAGAACATGGTGGAAGCCTGGGTGGTGATCGAAGGCAAGCTGGATGTGCTGATCTCCGGCATCGGAATGGTGCATGGCGAGACGGGTGACGTGATCCAGGCCAACAACGAACGCTGGCACCGCGCCACCTGCGCGCCCGATACCGGACCCTGCACGCGTCTTGCCATGACCCCGCGCAATCGCGAAGGCCAGGTCCATTATTTCCAGGTCGACAAGCCGGCCGGCAACTGATTTCACGGAGACGCATGTCATGATGGACCGCCGCCAAATCCTGATGAACCTGGCCGCGACGGGGTCGTGTTTCGCCCTGCCGTATCAGGCCCGGGCCGCCTCGCTGGCGCGCAAGGTCAAGATCACCGACGTCAAGGTGATGATCATCCGCGGCACCTGGGACTGGAACCTGATCAAGATCGAAACTGATGCCGGCGTCCATGGCATCGGCGAAGGCTATTGGGGGCCGGGCCTCAAGGACATGGTGCTGAACCGTTTCAAGGACCAGCTGATCGGCGAGGACCCGCTGAACGTGGTCAAGCTGGCGACCAAGGTTCTGTTCCTCAATGGCGGCTATGGCGCCATCGCGGGCGTGACCGTGCACGCTTCGTCAGGCATCGAGATTGCGCTGTGGGACCTGGCGGGGCGTCTTCTGGGCGTGCCGGTATGCGATCTTCTTGGCGGTCGCTTTCGCGACAAGGTGCGCTTCTACCGCACGCTGCAGGCGCCCGCGAAGAACCCCGCCGACCCCAGAAGCTGGGGCGACCAGGCGGCAGAAGCCAAGGCGAACAATCCTTATGGCTTCACCGCCTTCAAGTTCCAGGGTGACAGCGTGCCTCGCACCGCCGATCCGACTTTCTCGGAGCCGGGCCACGACCCCTACACCAATCAACTCACCAACAAGGATATCGACCGGCTGGTGGACCGCATGGACCGGGTGCGCGCCGCGATCGGCCCCGACACCGACATGGCGATCGAGTGCCACTGGAAATACACGGTCAATGAGGCGATCCAGTATTGCGATGCGGTCCAGCATGTTCGGCCGATGTGGGTGGAAGACCCCACGCCGGCGGAGAACTGGGAAACCATGGCCCAGGTGACTCATTCCACCAAGACGCCAATCTGCACCGGCGAGAATCTCTATCTGCTGGCGGGCTTCAAGGACCTGATCGTCCATCAGGGATGCTCGGGCGTGCATCTGGACATTCCCAAGATGGGCGGGCTGTGGGAAGCCAAGCGCGTGTCCGACCTTGCCGACCTCTATGGCATCTGGACGGCGGCGCACAACCCGGCCAGCCCGGTCGGCACGGCGGCCTCGGCCCATTCCTGCGCCTCGATGCGCAACTTCCGTATCCACGAACTGGCCAATTGGGTCGACTGGTGGCCCACTCTGGTCACGCATGAAGGGCCCTACTGGAGGGACGGCTATTTCCATATCGAGGACAAGCCGGGCCTGGGCTTCGACATCAACCCCGATGTCGCCAAGGCGCATCTGGCGCCGGGGGAGACTTGGTGGGGCTAAGACGCGATCCGCCACAGGCGGATGGTGTCGTGCGCGGCCATCTGCTGCGCATCTTCGGCCTGGGCTTCGGCTTGGCGGTGGTGATCGGCGGGGTGGTCGGCTCGGGCATCATGCGCAATCCGGGCGTGGTCGCGGCCGGATTCCCCGATGCCAGACTGCTGCTTCTGGCCTGGACGCTTGGCGGGCTCTACGTGGTACTGGACGCCATGCCCACGGTGGAACTGGGCGCGGCCATCCCGCTGGACGGGGGCCCATTTTCACTGGTCACGCGCGCGGTGGGGCCTGCCGCCGGCTTCCTGGTGGGCTGGGCCGACTGGCTGCAGACGGTCATCTCGACCGGATTCATTGCCGTCGCCTTCGGGGAATACGTCCATCGCCTGGGGCTTCTGAATGCGCTCGGCGCAGGCGCGATAGCGATTCTCCTGGTGCTGGTCTGCGGGGCGATCAACTGGATCGGTGCACGCAGTGGCGGCACATCGCAGAATATCGGCACCGCGTTGAAAGGACTTGGCTTGGCGGTGCTGGTGGCGGTGCTGCTGCTGGCCCCACATGGCGCGGCCCCCGCCGCACCGCCGCCGCCGGCCTTCACCTGGGCGGCAGCACTGGTGGCGATGCGTGCGATTTATGGTGCCTATGGCGGCTGGCAGGCCGCGATTTACTTCTCCGAGGAAGTGCACGCGCCCGAGCGAAATGTGGCGCGCGCCACCTTCCTGGGCATCGCGCTGGTCACCGGACTCTACCTGTCGGTCAACGCCGCGGTGGTCAGCGTGCTGCCCATGGGACTCCTTGTGACCTCAAAGCTGGCGGCGGCCGACGCGGCCGCCATCGTGCTGGGGCCGGGCAGCGGCACCGTCGTCACCATCTTGGCCATTATCTGCGTCGCCACTCTGGCCAATACCCAGGTCATGGAGTGCGTGCGCCTGACCTTCGCCATGGCGCGCAAGGGCGTGCTGCCGCCCCGGCTGGCGGCTGTTTCGCTCAGCGGTACGCCGCGCCCGGCTCTGGTCCTGTCCATCGCCGCCATGGCGGCGATCATCGTTCTGGCGGAGATGATCGAGGGACCGCTCTATGAAGTGCTGCTCGATCTATATGCGCCCTTTGTGATGCTGGTCTTCCTGTCGCTGTCGCTTGCGGCGATCCATCTGCGCCGCAAGGAGCCGGCTCTGCCGCGGCCCTGGAAGATGCCGCTTTTCCCGCTGCCCGCGCTGCTCAGCGCTGCGCTTAACGGCGTGCTGCTGGCGGCGTTCCTGGTCTCGGACACGACCGCGGCGGGCTTTTCGATACTGTTCCTGCTCCTGGGTGCACCGCTCTATCTCTACGGGCGGGGGCGATGGCGTGCCGCCTGATTTGCTGCTTTGCACACAGTGCGGGCGACGTTGACCTTCCCCCCGGCGCGCCCCACAGTTGCGCAACAAAAAGGGGAGGGGCTTGATGGGCATTCGTGGGTGCGCGTTCGCGCTCGTGATATTCGCCGGACTGTTTGGTGCTCTGGGCGCTAGCGCTGTCGCGCAGGATCATGCAGCGCTACCGCCAGTGCCGGCGCCCATGTCGGAACCCCGGCCGGGGCCAGTGACCAATGGGCCCTATCAGCCCCAGGCACTTCTGCCAGGCGGCATTGTGATGCCGCTGTTTCCGCCCGGCTCGCCCTATCTGCACAAGGACCGCGTCAGCGAGGCCGAACAGTACACGCCCGATCCCGACGTGCCGGGCCGCGTCTCGCGCATCGTCAATATCCACAATCCCTCCATCGAGGTGCATCTGGTGCCGCAATCGGCCAACACCGGCACGGCGATCATCCTGATCCCTGGTGGGGGCCACAACACGCTGGTGGTCGGGCTTGAGGGTACAGACCCGGTGCCCTATTTTTTCAATTATGGCGTCAACACCATCATCCTGCGCTCGCGTCTGCGCCGTGACGGCTATGATCCCAAGACGGACGAGGTCTATGACGCCCAGCAGGCCATCCGCCTGGTCCGCGCCCATGCCCGTGAGTGGCGTATCGATCCGCACAAGATCGGGGTGATGGGCTTCTCCGCCGGGGCCGAACTGGCGATGGCCACAGCCATCCAGTACCCGCAATTCGATGCGAAGAACGATGCACCCGCCGACCCGCTGGCTGGCATCACCTCTCGTCCCGACTTCGTGGGCGCTATCTATCCCGGCCCCTCGTTGTTCACCAAGGCCGGCAATCCGCCCATTCCCAAGGACGCGCCGCCGTCCTTCATCATCTGTGCCGGCTGGGGCGACAAGGTGCACGCGGTTTGGGCAACCGAATACTTCACTGCCATGCTTCAGGCAGGGATCCCCAACGTGGAGATGCATATTTATGCACGCGGCCATCACGGCATGGGCCTGTCCTGGCGGGACGGCACCGCGATGGGCACTTGGCCGGTGCGCTTCACCGACTGGTTCCGCGATCTCGGCTTCCTGGGCAAGCCGGGCGAGGAAACGCAGGCGGTAAAGGACGTTGCGGCCTTCGTTGCCGCACCATCCCCCGCGCGGCCGTGAAGCATCCCTTTTTGCCTTGCATACGCCCGCTGGAACACCGGTAATAAGGCGCGAGCAACGAACAGGCCAAGGGAAATATTTGATGCCTTCACGATTGAGCGCTGAAGAACACGCACGCCTGGAAGATGTCGGCTTCCTGACCTGTATGACACTGGTACTTCTGGGCAATTATGCCCAGACTGGCCATTTCGGCGGCCCCCTGGCCTATACGCCGTTCAATGTCGCCGCCCATCTTGCGGGCCCCAAGCTGGGCGGCATGCGCTATGACTATCGCCGTCCCAAGCATCCCTTCGGGGACAAGTTCATGATGGCAGCGGGGCATAGTGTGCCCACCTGTTATGCACTGTGGATGATCCTGGGCCAGGCGTTGGCGCGCCGGTATGAACTTACTGGCGATGCGCGCTATCATTGCGATCCGGAAGTCGCCATGCTGCCCATCGATGCGCTTGGTTTTCGCCGCGGCGCGGGCGCGCTGAGGACTCTGCTGGCCGACAATGGACTTGCCGATCATCCGCTGTTCGCTCAGGCCAAGCTGCGCGGCATCAAGGCACTGTCGGGCCATGCCGAAAGTATCGACGTCACCAATGACGTCAATGGCGGCCCGTCCGGCGTGGGCGTCGCCAGCGCGGCAGGAAAGGCGGCATTCTGGGACATGGTGGGTGCCGGAATCGACGCACCCAAGGTCATCGCTCTGGAAGGTGAGTTCGCGATGACCGAAGGCCATGCCCAGGAACTGAAGACGCAGGCCATGGCGCTGCAGGTGGGTAAGCGGTTGCGTGTGATCCTGTCGGACAACAATGCCGGCATCGACGACGTGCTGCTGGGCGGTGTGATCCCCAGCTCTTTGGCGCAGGGGTACCGGCTGGCCGACCAGTGGCGTTCCTATGGCTGGAACGTTCTGGAGGTGGCCAACGGCAATGAATTCGGCCAGGTGGTCGATGTGCTGGCTACGATGGAGGAGAGCGATCCGACCGACCGCCGTCCGATGGTGGTGATCGCCAAGACCATCAAGGGCTGGTGGCCGGCCGCCGTGGAAGGAATGCTGGGCGACGTAAAGCAGGTCGTCAGCTATCCCAGCCATCCTTATGGCCACAAGATGAATTCGCCTTACTTCATCGCCATGGCCGAAAGCTTCGAGAAGCGTTACGGCATCGCCTTTGAAGGCATCCGCGATGGCGTACCCGAGAGTGAGCGCGACCGGCTGATGCAGTTCAAGACCAACATCGACAAGGTGATGTCGGTGCTGGACCGGAATGGCCTGGGAGACTGGATCGCCAACCGGCTTGTCGATATCGGCGAAACCATCACCGACAAACATACTCTTTCCATCGACAATGGCATCGATCCATTCCTGGACGAACGCCTTGCCGTCGCCAATCTGCCGCGCGAGCCGCAAAAGGTCACCGCGGTCAATCCCAGGGATGGTGCCACCAGGGAAATCTCGATCAGCCTTTTCCGGAAGGCCGGTGAGGCGGCGGGTGCTCGCCGCGCCGTTTCGGAGATCATCAAGTGGATGAATTACGTCACGGGCAACCGCTTTATCACGCTGGCGGCGGACCTGTCGGAATCCATCAATGTCGAGCACGGCAGCCTGTGGGGCCACTATTCCCCGGTAACCAATCCGTCGGGCACGCGCGTCAAGGCGGCGATCCAGGAAGCGGGCAACGTGTCCACCGCCATCGGCATGGTCAGCCAGTCGGCCAGCGTCGATCCTGAGAAGTTCGCCGGATTGTGGGCGCTGTCGGGAACCTATGGCGCGTTTACCCCGCTAATGTACACGCCGGCCCGTGTGTGGAGCCAGCAGAACCAGGACAGCCGCTTTCGCATGGGCGTCCTGCATATTCTGGCCGGCCATTCGGGGCCTGAAACGGCGGCTGACGGACGCACCCACTTCGGCATCTTCGCGACGCAGGTGTGGAAACTGTTCCCGCGAGGCCAGACCATCAGCCTGAACTTCTGGGATTACAACGATGTGGCGCCGGCCTATTTCGCCGCCGCAGCCATCGCCGCCCGCAATCCCCGAGTGGGCATCATCGTCATAGAGGTGGCGCGCCCCGACAGTCCGGTGGCCGATCGCAGCGGTTTTGCCGATAAGGATCCTGCCGCCGCTGCCAAGGGCTTCTATCTCATCCGCGACTTCGCGCCCGGCATCCGCCACGGTACAGTGATCGCCCAGGGCGCGTCCTCGACCGTCAACCTGGTCAAGATATTGCCGCGGCTGGAACAGGCAGGCATAAATGTGCGGGTTGTCTCGGCGGTGAGCGAAGAGCTGTTCGGCCACCAGCCCGAAGCCTATCGCAACGCCGTGTTGCCGCCGGAAGCACTGATGGATTCCATGGTTGTTTCCACCGGCACACGGCGGGTATGGCCGGCAAGGAATCTGGGCCCGCTGACCGACGAATATTCGCTTACCTCGGATTGGGACGACCAGTGGCTGACCGGCGGCTTGGAAAAGGACGTGATCGCCGAGGCCCATCTGGACACCGACTCGATCTTCGCGGCGGTCCGGCGCTTTGCCGCCGAACGGGAACAGCGAATGGCCCGCCAGGCGGGACTGTTGGCCTGACGCAACATTAATGGGCTGAAATAATGTACTTTCCAGCTCCTTGACCGCCGAGGGTTCCGGCGGCCGACACCGGATTTGGGGTGGACTTCACCGATCCCATGGGGCCAACCTAGCGGGTCTGGAAAATCCCGAGATAAAGGAACGGGAAATGCCCATGCCCGATCGCCGCGATTTGTTGGCCGGTGCCGGTCTGTTCTTCGGCGCAAGCCTGTCGCCCCCGCTGGCGCGTGCGCTCGCCGCCGCCGACAATCAGGGCGGGTTCACCGCGTCCCACGCCGTCTTCAACGATGCCCAGCGCGCGCTGGTGACGGCCATCAGCGACCGCATCCTGCCCGCCACCGACACGCCCGGCGCTGTCGCCGCTGGCGTTCCGGCCTTTATCGAGATGATGCAGGCTGACTGGTACAGCCCGGGCGACCGGATGGATTTCCTTGCCGGGCTGGCGGCGCTTGATGACTTCGCCTTGAAGGAAGACGGCAAGCTTTTCGCCGCGCTGGCGGTGGAGCAGCAGGACAAGGTGTTGACCACCGCGATGCATGGGATGATGCCGGGCCTGGCATCGGGCTTCTTCAATCACTGCCGCCAGCTCGTGATGCTGGGCTATTACACCTCAGAGATCGGCTGCAAGCAGGAGCGGGTCTATCTGCCGGTGCCCGGCCGCTATGATGGTGCCTATCCCTACGCCCAGGTCGGGCGCATTTTTGCTTCGTAAGCGGGGACGGACGCCATGCCGGATTACGATTTCGACGCCATTGTCATCGGCTCGGGGATCAGTGGGGGCTGGGCTGCCAAGGAGTTGTGCGAAAAGGGCTTGAAGGTTTTGATGCTCGATCGCGGCAGGATGGTCGAGCACAAGAAGGACTACACGACCGAGTTCAAAGGCCCCTGGCAACTGCCCTATCGCGGCACTCTGCCGCCTGGCGAAGTGGCGCGCGATTATTTCCTGGCCAAGTGGGGGGGCGCCGCCAATACCGACCGCAATCATTTCTACAACAATGACCGATTGAATCCCTTCGACTATGCGGGTTCGACGCCGTTCCGATGGGTCCGCCCCAACCAAGTGGGCGGTAAGTCGCTGATCTGGGGTCGCGTGTCGCTGCGCTGGAGCCAGATTGACTTCGACGCCAACCGCAAGGATGGCCATGGCGTGCCTTGGCCCATCGGCTACGATGAGCTTGCGCCATGGTATTCCTATGTCGAAAAATTTGCCGGAATTGCCGGGGGAAGGGAGGGGCTGGCGCAGCTTCCCGACGGAGAATTCCAGCCGCCCCATGCCATGAATGTAGCCGAGATCTGGGTCAAGGAGCGGCTGGAACAGGCCCTTCCCGACCGCAAGCTGATTCATACGCGCTGCGCCAACATGACCGAAGACAAGCCCGAGCAGGGTCGCACCCGCTGTCAGAAGCGCAACCAGTGCGCCCGCGGCTGTTCCTTTGGCGCTTATTTCTCCACCCAGTCATCGACTCTGCCGGCGGCGCGCAAGACCGGCAATCTCACCCTCCTCTCGGACAAGGTGGTGACTGCGCTGGACTATGATCCGGCGACCAAACGCATCACCGGCGTTCGCACCATCGATGCCAATACGATGGAAGCCAAGGCCTATACCTCTCGCATTGTCTTTCTGTGCGCCTCGGCCATGGCGTCGGTACAGATACTGCTCAATTCGCGCCTCCCGGGGTCGGATCGCAGCTTCGCCAATTCCAGCGGCAGCTTGGGCTGCTACATCATGGATCACGCCATGCGCACCTTTTTCTGGGGCACGGTGCCCGCGGGCGAGTTGGATCAGTATGTCGAATATGGGCGCCGTCCCACGGGCGTGTACATCCCAAAATTCCGCAACCTGAACGGTCAGGACGCCGACACCGATTTCGTGCGCGGCTATGGCATGCAGGGCGGTGCGTCCCGTCATGCGGTCGATCCGGACGGCTTTGGCGCATCAATGAAGGAGGGGCTTCGCAAATACGGCCCGTGGACTATCGAGTTCAACGTCTTCGCTGAATGCCTGCCATACAAGGACAATACGCTCTCGCTGCATCCTTCCAAGACCGATCGCTTCGGCATGCCGCTGATCGTGTTCGACGTTGGCTTCCGCGAGAATGAGGCGCGCATGATGGTCGATGCCGCCCGCCAGGGCGAGATAATGATGCGTGCCGCTGGGCTGGTCGATGTCGGCAGCCGACAGGACGAGCATGTGCCGGGCGATGCCATCCATGAGATGGGCGGCGCCTGCATGGGTGATGATCCGGGAGCCTCAGTGGTCAACCGCTGGAGCCAGGCGCACGATGCCGCCAATCTTTTCGTTACTGACGGATCGCACATGTCGTCCACGAACTGCGTGAACCCGTCGCTGACCTTCATGGCGCTGACCGCGCGGGCCGCAGACCACGCAGTGCAGCTTGCCAAGGAGCACGTTATCTGAGCACGGGATATTAAGCATGACATTGACGCGCAGAGACCTCATGGCCGGTGCTGCCGCCGCCGCCTTGGCTACGCCCGCATTCGCGGCGCCGGGCGACGGGGCATTGAATCGGGCCTTCGACGGCATTGCGAGCGACATCCTTGGCGATCAGCCCGAGACCGCGACCTTCCTGGGACTGGACAAGGGTTCTCGCGCCAACCTGAAGGCGAAGCTTTCCGACCAGTCCTGGGCCCATGTGGGATCGGATTCCAAACGCTGCCAGGGCTGGCTGGCGCGCCTGAAGCAGGTGCCGGCAACCGGGCTATCGCCCGACGCCGCCCTGAACAAGGAGGTGGTGGAGGCTGCGATCCAGCTTGGCGCCGGCGGCGGCCGTTTTCCGTTCGGGCAGAATACGCTCCAGGCCAGCCAGAACGAAAGCGTCACCCCGTATGTCGTCAACCAGATGATGGGCTGCTTCGTCACCATCCCGGAGATGTTGGACAGCCAGCACAGCATCGCGACAAGAGCCGACGCCGATGCCTATCTCTCGCGCATGGAGGCCCTTGCCGTCGCGTTGGACGGTGAGACGGCGCGGGTGGACGGTGATACCGGCCATGGCGTGGTCGCGCCGGACTTCATTCTTTCCAATGCCGCCGGCCAGATGGAAGGCTTTCTCAAATTGCCGGCGGGCCGGCAGCGGCTGGTGTCCTCGCTTGCCGATCGGGCCAGGGCCAAGGGCATCACCGGCGACTGGGCCGGCCAGGCAACGAAGATCACCCAGGGCAGGATATATCCCGCCGTCAGCCGCCAGCTCGCGGCGCTGAAGCGGGCGCAGGCCAAAGCGAACGCCGATGCCGGGGTGTGGAAGCTGCCCGATGGCGACGCCTATTACGGCTGGGCACTGGAAGTGGGCACGACCACGAACATGACCGCCGACGAGGTCCACAGGATGGGCTTGGAGCAGAATGCCCAGATCGAAGCCCGCATGGACGGCCTGTTGAAGAAGCAGGGCCTGACCAAGGGCAGCGTCGGCGCGCGCATGGACGCGCTGTCCCGCGACAAGCGCTTCCTCTATCCGGAAACCGATGCGGGACGCGCACGGATCATAGCCTATCTCAACGACCTGATCGGCCAGACCCGCAAGCGGATGCCGGAATTGTCGGCACTTGAACTGAAGGCACCTGTGGTGGTCAAGCGTGTACCCCCCGACATCCAGGATGGCGCTCCGCTGGGCTACATGAACCCTGGCGCGCTCGATGGATCGCGGCCCTCGATCTACTACATCAACCTTAAGACCAACGCGAACTGGCCGCGTTATTCGCTGCCCACATTGACCCATCACGAGACCATTCCCGGCCACGCCTGGCAGGGCGCCTATGTGACCGAGACGGGCAAGCTGCCGCTGATCCGCCAGATCCTGTCCGGCTTCAATGCCTATGTGGAAGGCTGGGCGCTGTACGCGGAGCAGCTCACGGATGAGATCGGCATGTACAGGGACGATCCGTTCGGCCAGCTCGGTTATCTGGCGGCACAGAAGATGCGCGCGGGGCGGCTGGTGGTGGACACTGGCCTGCATGCCAAGCGTTGGACGCGCCAGCGCGCCATTGCCTGGTTCCATGACTGTACCGGCGATCCCATCGGTTCGGTGACCAGCGAAGTCGACCGCTATTGCGTCTCGCCGGGCCAGGCGTGCGGCTACAAGGTGGGACACAGCGAACTATTGCGTTTGCGTGCGCGCATGAAGGCGGCGATCGGCCCGAAATTCGATCTGCGCGACTATAACGACACGGTGGTGAAGACCGGCGCGGTGCCACTGACCGTGCTGGCGCGGGTAATCGATGCCCATGCCGCGGCCTTGAAGGGGAGCTGAAAGAACCGGTCAGGCCAGCCGGTCGCGCATCCGGTTCAGCAGGCCTATCTGTTCCTGGGTCCAGCCCGCGCTTTCCCGGTTCAGCGCCGAGACGAAGAAGCACAGCATCAGCGCGGCGATGGCCCGCAGCACGCCGTCGGCAAGGTGGCCGCTGCCGGCGGTTTGGACCGCGTTGGCGTGCAGCACCAGCAAGGCAGGGGCGCACCACAGCCACCACAGGAAACGGCGCATCTGCTGGTGGCGCATAAGGTCGCGCTGATAGCCGGCGCGCACCGTCAGGAAATCCCCGGCCTGGCCGGCGGCAGGCGCGTTCAGCAGCAGGAACAGCGCGGCGACCGCATAGAACAGCGCCAGCATCTGGCCCGGCGCGCCAAGCCCCGGCAGGCGCCACGACACCAGCGCCATGGCGCCCAGCAGGGCGGCTTCCAGAAGCTGGGCGCCGCGTAGACCGGCCAGGAACCGCGCCCGGTTGCGGGATAGGTCCTCAGCCGTCCAGTCGCGATTGGCCAGGGTGGGGCGCTTGTCGCTGCGCACGATCAGGCTGGTGCGCAGCAGGCACAGAAAAGGTACCAGGCAGGGGCCGACGAAGAACAACCCGATGCCCAGCCACACCCCGTTCACCGTCAGGGGCGACAGGCCATGATAGGAATTCCGCACCATCTGCAGGAACATCACCAGCGCAAAGGCAACCAGGATTGCCTCGCGCATGGCACGGCGCGGGGTCGGGCGGCTGGCGGGCTGGTAGGCTTCGGCCACCATCAGCAGCGGCAACAACACACCCGCTGCCCAGGCACCCAGGCAGGCATACAGAACCATCGCCTGTAGAATCAGTGCGGGCAGATTGAAATGGCGCCGCATCTGGCTGAACACCACGAATGGCACGGTGCGAAAGGCTTCGCGGGCATATTGCGCCGGACCCTGATAGGTCTCCCACAGATCGCCCGCCACTGCCTCGCGCGCAGCCGGAGGAATCAGGAATCGCACGATGCGGTCAAGCTTTTCCGGTGGCGTGTTCAGCGCGGCGCCTTCCATCCCAGTCCCCCAAGATTTTCCGCGATGGTGTCGATCAGGCGGCGGGCGGTGCGCGCCGATTCCTTCAGCGCCTGCAGTCCGGACTTTTCCAGCCGGTAGTGGCGGCGCGAGCGGCCGCCGCGCTCGGGCGTGGGCTCGGACATCCACGAGGCGATCAGTCCCTTGTCCTCCATCCGGTCAAGGGTGGCATAGACCGCGCCACGGGTGACCTTGCGGGGGCGGGCCAGGTCCTCGACCTTGGCGTGAATGGTGACGCCATAGGCATTGTCGTTCAGCGCCACGATGGCGGTCATGACAATCTGCTCGAACTGGCCCAGGGTTTCGGTCATTTGCTCTACATTGTAGTTTTCGTGACCTTTCGTCAAGCTGCGGGTTGATGGCCGGCGAGGGACGGCGGGCCGCAAAGCCCGGTCAGCTTTCCAGCGCCCTTGGATGCGGATATCGCGGAATGCCGCAGCGATTTCGCATCAAAATCGCGTCCCCCTCCCGTTTGTCCTACATGCGCTTTTCCGCAGCAGTCGTCTTGTCGCGGGATTCTATCACCCGCGGCGGGGGAGGCGGATAAATGGGAACCCGCTCCTGGCTAGGGCATGCACGCCGGCCCGTGGCACCCGTTATTTTATCTACATTGTATTGGTAATGGCCGTCTTCCGTCAAGTGGGCCCGCGCGGCATTATATCTACGATGTAGAACAAATTAGCGGAGGCGCCAATGGTCCGGCCGGAACGGCAAGATGTGATGACGGCCTTGAGGGTCGTGGCGTGCATCGCGATCTTCCTGCTGCTGTTTCCCCATGACTTGACCCAGCCCGTGGTGGTGGGCGCGCTGGCCACCATGCTGTGCCTGCTGGCGGTGGCGGAACTGAGCTTTCGCGATATTTCGCCCAACTGGCTCCTGAGCGTGGTCGCCGCGATCCTGTCGCTGGCAGCCACCGGCTGGCTGGCCTGGATCATTCTGTTTCCGCCGCCGCCCATGCCCACCGGTCCGCTGATCCCGGCGGGCGAGCCCACGCCCGCCGGAAGCTGCCCGTCGCGGCCGGGCGATCTGGTGGTGGCGCTGGGCACCGACCGGGTGATGGCGCGCGGCGACGGACCGTTCCGGCCGTTCATGGCGCATGAATGTCCGGGCCCGATCCTGACCCGCACGCGGGAGGGGCTGATGGTGGATGCGCTTGGCTATGACTGGAGCAACGATATTGTCTACATCATCCGCGAGAACCGGCTGGACTTTCTGATGGTGGCGGGGCTGACCCTGCACCGGCCCGACCGCAGCACCATCGAACTGCTGGACCGCTTTGGCGATCCCGTCGTCTATGTGCGCTATCTCAACCGCAACGCCGTGCGCATCCGTGGCCGGTGGCTGTGCGAGGAAAAGCCCCAGACGGTGATCCATGACAGCACGATCCTGACGGGCGGTGTGCGGATCGGCGGGGCGATGTTCGGTCAGCGTCCCATCGCCGGAAACACCTGCGCACAGATTGCACCCGGCCCGAAACACGGTTTCGGCATCCAGATCGGCTCGCCTTAGAGCGGCAACTCGAAGCGGCTGTGCGCTGCCGCCAGCGGGTAGCGCTTGCCCTTCCAGATGAAGTCACCGGGCAGGCCGGCCGGCCGGTCGATCACCGCTTCCAGCTTTCCGCCGCTGGCGGCATAGCGCACGGATACCCGGCCCCGCGGCATGGCCGCCGCCGCGTCCAGCGATGTCAACCCGCCCAGCACCGGTTCCACCCGCAGCTTGGCATAGCCAGGTGCGCCCGGGCCGATGCCGGCAATGATGTTCAGCATGTCAGCGGTGGGATGGGCGCTCCAGGCGTGGGTGTCGGAGCGGGTGTTGCCGCGCGATTCCGGCCAAGTGGTATAGTTGAGTTCCAGCAGGTCGCGCCAGGTCTTGAGCAGCGCCGGATAGCGGTCCTGCATGCCGGCATGTTCGAAGGCGCGCACGAGATACCAGGCGAAATAATAGGTGGTGGTGAACATGCCGGGCGGCGCGTCGATGCCGTGGCCGGGCACGGTGATGCGTTCCAGTATGGCGGGCGCTTCCTGTTGCGAGGCCACGTCATACAGCACCGCCAGCAGGTTCATGTGCTGGCTGAACCGGGTGAAATCGGCATTGTCGGCATAAAGGCCCTTGTCCTTGTCCCAGCAATGGGCGCGGATGGCATCCCTTGCACTGTCCGCGCGTGCCGTATCGGCAGCGGCCTGTGCCTTGTCGCCATATGCGGTCTCCAGTTCGGCGCCCTGGCGCAGCGCTCCCAGCCACAGAACCGTGGTCAGGCAGCTTCCGCCGTCCTTGCCGTAGGAAGGGAACAGCTCGCGGTCGTTGGGACTGTTCACCCAGTCGATGAAATTCCATTGCGGGTTCTTGCCCAGAAGGCCGTCGGGCCGCAGCCACGGCACGAACCAGCCCAGCACGGTGCGCATGCGCGGAAGGTGGCGCACGATCACGCCGGCGTCGGGCTGCTGCCAGGACCAGTCGTGCAGCATGCCGACCCAGGCCAGCGAGAAAGTGGCGATGACGTTGGTGCTGCGGCTGGGATAGGCGCCCTGCTGCAGCCCGCCGTCCGACACGGACTCTGCGAAGGCGTCGATCGCCTGTTCGGCCAGGCGCGGATCGCCGCCGACCGCATAGGAGATCAGCATCTGCAGCCGCGTGTCGCCGGTATACTGCAGCTGCTCCCAATAGGAGCTGTCCATATAGGTCTCGTGCGCGTCAACCAAAGCGGTGCGCCAGCCCACCTCGAAGATCCTGTTCAGCACCGGGTCGCTGCTGTGGAAATGGCCGATCTTCCGGAAAGGATAGCCGGTCTCGAACAGACGCAGGCCTTCCAGCGTCAGGGGCGCGGTCCCGGTCTTGATGTCAAAGTCGGCATAGCGCCAGGTGCGCCACCACAGTGGCGCGAAGGTGCGCCGCGCGCCATCCGGCAGGAAGGTGTCGTGGATGCCCAGTGCCTTGCGGTCGCCGACCAGGTTGCGGTCGCCCTTGTGGCCGTCGGCGTCATATAGCGCCTCGGTATAGGTGAGCTTGATGGTCGCGCCCGCGCCGCCCGACACGGTCAGTTCGGGATAGGCGCTTATCATGGCGTCGCGCCGAATCAGGATATGGACATGGCTGTCCGCCGGAATGGTGATGGGCCTGGCGGGGAATGTTTCAGCACCGGCAAGGTCGCTGCGCACCACCTTGCCGGGATCGGCGGAGGTGAAACTCTGCTGCGGCAGCCTGTCGGCGATCAGTGTGCGCCTGGCGGCGGCCGGCGCCGGCACGGCATCGGTCCAGCCGGTGCCCGTCTCTTCGGGGCCTGCCCAGTCCCAGTCGGTTTTGGCGGCATCGATCACTTCGGGCGCGCTCGCGACGTAATAGCGCCCGCGCGGCACCTGCGCCCGGCCGTTCTGCGGCGTGCGGCCATGATCCATCTCCACCCGCCAGCCGGGGCGCGCGGTATCCACGCCTCCACCCGTGACGCGAAAGCCCAGCGCGGCGCTCTGCCAGGCGATGGGCGCGGTCTGTGGTCCCAGCGTGTGAGCCACCGGAAGGTCTTCAATGCTGGTACGCGCGCGTATCCAGTCCCACACCACCGCCGCGACCACGTTGCGCCCGGCCTTCAGGAAGGGCGCCAGGTCGATGGTCCTGGTGCGCCAGTGCGCCAGCGTGCCTTCGGAAGGACCGGCCGCGACGCGTCGGCCATTGACATAAAGGACATAGCGGTTGTCGGCGGTGATCGTGATGGGCAGGACCATGGGCTTGCTGTCCAGCACCATGATCCGGCGGAAGTGCAGTTCGACGGGACCGGCGTCGGCATTCGCGCGGGGATCGGTGATCCAGCCATCGCTTGCTTCCTGCGCCGGGGCGGGTGCGGCCAGCAGAAGCAACGCAAGCAGAAGCCCCGATATCCTCAATCCCATCCCCCGCTCCGTTCTTTTCGATCGACGGTGCTGAAGGCGATCATGGGCCGCTGCCGGCGGATTGACAACCGGCGGCCCGGCTCAGTCCTGGAAGGTATGCTGGACGTTGATGCCCAGCATCATGCCGGTGTTGAGCGCGCGATCTTCGACATAGGCGATGGCGGTGGCGCCGCGCAGGCCGTCATAGATGGTGCGGTCGCGCAGGGTGGGGGCCTGGGTCAACCGCTCGCCGAACAGGCGGACCGTCCATTGCGGCCGGGGCCGGTACTCGACAAAGGCCGACAGGCGCGCCGGATAGCGGTCGCGTTCGAACTCGTTGGCCTTGTAGTAGGGATAGTCCGACGGCGAAGCGACTGTCATGCCCAGGCGCAGGCGCTGTTTGGGCATATCCTTGGTCAGGGATACCCAGCCATCGAAGGGCTGGTTGCCCGAGAAGGGGCGGGGCTGCCCCGTGGCCGGGTCGGTGACTTCGGAATGATTGAGGTTGCCCGCCGCCTGCACGGTGAAGCCCGCCATGCACAGGGGATCAAGCGGCATCGTCAGGTTGGCCTGCAGCCGGTCGCGCTGGCCGTTGCCGATATTGCCGTTGGCGTCATAGACGCTGCCGTCCGTATTGAAGACCGGAATGTGATCGATCAGCGCGGCGACGTCGTCGCGCTGGGCTGTGACGGTCAGCGAGCCGCGCTGCCAGAAGCGGCGTTGCCAGGTCAGTTCGATGCGCGTGGTGCGGTCCGGCTCCAGGTTGCGGTTGCCCGCTTCGACATTGTTGTTGAGCAGGTCGGCCGAGCTGACGAAGTCGTCAAAGTTCAGCTGGCCGATGCGGCGCTCGACCGAAAATCGCAGCTCGTCGCCGGGATAGGGCCGCCAGGTCGTCTGCAGGCGCGGCTTGGCGTAGGACAGCGGCTTGGACAGGTTGGTGTCGCCGCTCTGGCTGAGGACCGAGGTCTCATAGCGCATCTCCACCTCGGCCGTCAGGGTGGGGGTGGCCCGCCAGGTGCCGGCGACAAAGCCCTCGCCGCGCTGTTCCTCGACCCGCACGTTGGCGGCGGGCAGGCCGACCGGCACGCCGTTGGTGACCAGCGAATTGCGGCTGTTGAGAATATTGATCGCGCCCTCTGCGCCGGCGTTCAGGGAAATCTCGCCGTCCTGGCGGCGATAGACGCCGCGCAGGATGGATTCGCGGCTGCCGGCGCGGTCGGCGGTCACGCTGATCGCGGCAGGCGCATAGGACATGTTGCGCGATATCTTCTCGGTCGTGCGATGGCTGGCCAGGACCAGAAGCTGCTCATCGTCGCTCAAGGTCGTTTCATAGCGCGCCTGCAGCTCGCCGCTGCGCTGGCGCCAGCGATCCTTGGCGGGCTGGATCTGCGGGGCGGGGTAGGTGATGTCCTGGCTGATGTCGGCGTGCCAGAAATCCTGCTTGGCCACGCCGTTCAGGGTCAATTCGCCGATCGGCAGCCTCTGGCGGAATTCGGCGCTCGTCTGGCCGCCTTCGCCCAGGCGAGGATAGGCGTATCGCGCCAGCGTGATCGGCGTGCCGTCGGGGCCAATCTGGTTGCGAAAGCCGCGGCCCAGCCCGTTGTCGATGGCCTGGTAGAGGACCCCCGCCAGGTTCAGCGAGCTTTCCTCGCCCTGCCAGTTGATCTCCGATTCCATCCGGGGCACCGAATAGCCGGAATGGGAGTGAACTTCCTGGACTTCCACCCTCCCCTGCAGCGAGGACTTGGTGGAACGCACCACATTCACCAGCAGGGCATAGCCATGCATGTCGTATCCGGCCGCGCCACTGCGGATCAGCGCGATATGGTCCACGGCCTCGGCTGGGATGCGTTCCAGGATCGCCTCGGGCGATTCCTCCTTGCTGGTGGGGCGCTGGCCGTCCACCAGGATGTTGCCCGCCGATCCGGAATAGCCGCGCACGCCCAGATCGCCATTGTGAATCTGGAACCCGGGCAGCAGACGCACCATGTCTGCCGCATTGACCGGTTGCAGGTCGCGGAAGAAGGCGGCCGGATAGTTCGTGATCCCCGGCGCATCCACTTCGGCGCGCGCGGACATCGGCAAAACGAGCAGGACGGCAAGTGCGATTGAATTGCGGCGCATCGTTCGGCGGGATGGAGAAGAAATCAGAATCCGGGGGCCCGGATGTACTTCTAAGGGCTCAGGCCATCCGTCGCAACTTTTATGCGCGGATGCAATTACACCGTAATTTTAGCGCTACCAGAGGGCCTGCTCGGTCCGGGCCCGTGATGACTCTTTTGGCGTCGGGGGCTACCGCTATCTGCTGCCCGACCTGCAGCCGGCGGCGATCCTGTGGCCAAGCAGATGAAGTGCGCCGTATTTGTCGAACCGAACAGGATCGTGCTCGATGAGAAGCCAGAGTGTGTGGCTATACAGGGCAATATGGCGGACAGAGAGGGATTGCTCGGAACATGCCCAAGGCATGTTCCTCGTCCTCGCGGACGCTCGGATCGCGCGGTGTCGGAACGCTGCCGCTACCGACCCTCGCGCCCAAAATCGGATGCTGCCGATATTGTCGAACAAGGCTTCGTTCACCGCTCTCTATCGGCCATTAAAAAAGCCCCGGACTAGCCGGGGGGGGGGTAAAGAGAAAGAACATCAACTTTACACTCCCGTTCGAATTTCTCTGGTTCCCATATAAAAAATCCTCCGAACTGAAAATCAGTTCGGAGGATTAGGCGGTGAGTTTCCTCGGCCACCAGAG